>Ga0209297_1000025_pt1 | contig 161379 bp, 245 predicted proteins | sample S_130805_MF_Meta_FD_187322 | JGI IMG/M metagenome (GOLD analysis project Ga0209297, IMG submission 187322) | Freshwater microbial communities from Lake Simoncouche, Canada to study carbon cycling - S_130805_MF_MetaG (SPAdes) (version 2) | ecosystem: Environmental > Aquatic > Freshwater > Lake ...
AAAGGCTGAATCGGTTAAACCAGAATCTGCTGTTCCATCAACATCATTAGATGAAGCCGAGCATAAAGACAGTAACACTAAGTCTCAAGAAGAAATCGACAATTTTAAATTTCAAGAAAACCTACTTAATCAAAATAAACAGCAGTTAGACATATCCAGTAAACAATATAAAACCTCTGATAAACAATTAAAAATTCAAACCAAAATATATGAAATTTTACAAAGATTTGAAAGTAAAGGTTTTGGTGGAGGAAACAACAAAAATGATGATTCAGTATTTGATGATTTTTTAGGCGGTGAAAAAAGAGACCGAACCCCTAAACGAAATCCTACAAGAACTTCTAGAAGAAACCCAAAAGGAAATATATTAAAACGTGGAGCAGCTAATGTTGCGCGTGTAGTAGGAGGTATGGCGGTAGGTGCGGCAACAGCTGGTAAAGCTGTTCTAGAGTCCGGTAAAGCCGCTGTTGGTGCTATTGGGGCAGCTGCTAAAGGAATACCAACTAAAGCCGTAGAGCTTGCCGAGACTGCTAAGGGTTCTGTGTCAAAGGTAGCAGGTGCAGCTAAAACTGGTGTTGCTAAAGTAGTAAAATCTGAAGCGTTAAAAGATACAGGTAAACTGATATCAGAATCTATAGCAAAACGCCTACCGAAAGCCGCATTGAAAGCCGCTGGAAAATCTATCCCAGGAATAGGTGCATTAATAGGATTAGGTGCTGCTGCTGTCTCATTAGCTGAAGGTGATAAGGTAGCCGCCGGATTAGAAGCTGTCAGTGGATTAGGTTCAGCGGCAACTGCTATTCCTGCTACAGCGGCATTAGTCGCTAAAGAAGTTTATGAAGATGTTTACGGAATTAAACCGGAAGAAGACCCAGAAGCTGGAACCAGATTAACTGAAGTCAAAAACCAAGTTTGGGAAGAGATGAAAAAGTTAACTGGCACTGAAGAACCAAAAGCTGAGGAAACACCTAAAGAAGACACGGGTAAACTATTAGAAGGAATTAAACCGGAAGATAAACCAAACGCTGATACTGCGCAAACAACAGAAGCTACGGTAAACGGTCAACCGGTAAAGGCTGAACCTGCAACAAAAGATTACAATACTGAGTTTAAGAAGGTTGAGGAAGAACGAGTCAAAGCCGCAAAACAGTTATCTGAATCATCAAATACTGAAGAAGATATAAAAATCTTTAAAGAACAATTAAGTAAGGTTGAAGATATGAAAGTTAACCTACTTGCTGAAAGGGATAATAAGCCTAAAGACCAAATTAGAAAAATGTTGGAAGATAATGAAGACCCAACGACTGCTAGATTTTATCAATTAAAACCTACTGCCGAAAAAGTTGATTCATCAAGAGAATTAATTAAAGCAAGTACAGAGTCTGAAGATGCTAGAATGGCGGCGGGTAATAACGGTGATTCTGGTACGACTATTATATCACCAACAACGATAACAAACTCTAATCAAACTAATGTAGTAAGAAAGGATGTTAAAAATAATGATGGTTCGTTAAACCGGTTGTTTGATAGCCGATACAAATTTAATTCATAATGAAAGACCCGAAACCTTAGCCGGAATCGGGTCTTTTTTGTTATATCTCATCACCGTGAATCCATTCATAACGATGATTCAATTTTACGATTGATAATAAATTTATACATTGAAGCGCTACCGTAGTGACAAACCACCAATTATAATATGAGTTGATTGCCATAAATACAATAATAGCATTTAGCACTACACTTAGAACAACCATTGAGCGAATTTTTAATTTTAATAAATTTTGTTTGTTTGAAACCATATTATTTCCGATGTCTAAAACTTTGTTTAAGGTCAAACCCATGAGCAAGAATTTTGTCTTTATTTTCAATTTCTACGGGCGGTTTAATATCAGGAGATCCTCGCATAACATTACCGATAAAATATGAGATGTCCTGAAATAGTTTATCTGCTGGGTAAATAGAAGCAAATCCAAGTTCAGATAAAATTGGAGCTTTATATTTAGATTCGTTAGACTCACCAATAAATAACATTTCGCCAAACCCTGTGTGGTCAAACCAAAACACTGGAGTATTTAATTTGGCATGAATACTGGTTAACTCTTTAACAAAGTTTGCATTACCTACTAAGTCTTCATACGAACGTTTTTTTCTAAAACCATGTATATCTTTAGGAAAGAAAACGTCATATTGTTCGCGGGTAAAAACTTTATATGGAGAATTGGCATACATCAACCTTTCTCTGTATACCAAATACAAAACACCATTGACTGAAAGCCATCTGTAATTTGAGCTTTTTTCGTTGCCAATACTAAAAAGTTTGTTATCTAATGCATATTTATATTCTCTGACCAATCCTAATGTTTCCTTTAGAATAGATTTAGTTTCATCATTGTTAGGAATAGGCTTTCTGTTAAAAACGATTTTCTCATCAACGCCATATTGGTGAGCAAGATAATCATAATAATCTTTAAAGTCGCTGATAATTTTCATTAATATTTTTCCCATAATACTTTATTGTGGAAAGTCATCATATCGATAGCTAAATCTTCTGCGTTCAGATTATATAACTTGCCAAAGGCATAAGGCTTTAGATGGTCAAATTCTGCTAACAAATCTTTAATTTTATCAAGGCGTTCTTCGCTAGAATTAATTTCATCATCAAACTTCATCAACAATCTGCCTAATGTTGGTCCGATATGATTATAAAACATTGTATCAGACATTAGTAGTTCTCACAATTTCTTGTTGAATCACAACCCATTCCATCAATTCTTTTTGGGTGTTGGTTTTAGCCTGCATAGGTTCAGGTTTAGCGCCGGCGGTTTGTAAAGTTTTTTCTAACACAGATTTAAAATTCATTTAACACCTCAATTTTTAAGTTCAAGGAATTATACCTTAATTTTAATTTAAAGTAAAGCTTTATTTTAATTTATCTCTTCATATTGGTAAGTTGTTCCACACCCATTACATACGTGCCACTCATAACCGGCGGGTGGATTAATATCATAATGGAACATATTTGAGCCACAATCACATATGAATGTTTCGCCGTTAATTTTTAGGAAGTGTGTTTCGTTCATTACTCGACCCATCCCATGAGCACATCAAACTCTGAATATTTTTGATAGACCGGTTTAAGCGTTTCAGAAAAATATTGGACAGTTTTTACATAAAACTTATCAGAATCATTAATTCTTAGTTTCTCATTGAGTTCTTTAACCGTTTTAAACTCAAACGATGATTTAACTTTAACAACACCATTAACGGTATCTCTGTTACAAATAATATCTCTGTATCTAAATATTGACATGGTATTCTCCTGATTAAGCGTAGATAGTGTTGTCGATGTATTCGTAGTGAACCTGTTTGCCATCAAGATCCGAATAGACCTCGCGAAGTTTACCTTTAATTTTTCTGCCAGGCTCAACTTTCCATTTAACTCCAGGAGAGTAAAAGAATTCTGCGGTATCACTATCTATACCAGAATTAACGATTTTATTCCACTGACGAGCATCGCTCCATTTCCATACAGAATTAGTAGGCGTTTCTCCTTCTTTAACTGCGACAACAATTTTACCACCTTCCGGAACCAATTTTGAAATAGCTGTATTTTGAGTTCTAGACAGCATGCAGTAAAGGTAAGCAACCTCAACGCCATTTTGAACCCAGCTTTTACCTATAGAGCAGTTGCCACCGAAAAGTTGGTTAAACTCTTCAAACAAAGAAGTTTCGATTTTGTATTTACCTTTGATAACAGACGAACGGTTATCGTCTTCATCATATGGTAGGTATTGACCGCCCATATAAACTTGTTCTCCCCATTGATACCCATCGCAAGGCGCATGAAAACGACCATCTTTACCGATGGTTGGCGCAACGCCGGCGCTTTCAACAAGAGATTTAAATGCGTTCTCACGACGAGTATCGTAAGCAGAAACAGCGGTTTCAACAGCAGCTTTGATAACAGAAAAAGTTAATTTAGACATAATATACGCTCCGAAAATTAGGATTTAAGTTCAATTTATAGATTCTATTATACTACTATTTTTGTAAAAGTAAAGCTTTTTTTAAAAATAATTTACATTGCGTCAAGGTGTAAATTCATGCTCATTATAAAGCTCCAATTAAATTAATTCAACAAGGTCTTCATCTGCTTCTAACGTTAGTCCAGATTCCAGATAGGTATCGCCTACATTATTAACATCACCAAAAATATAATTGGTTCCATTTTGAACGCGCTTAACTGTAATGATATTTTTACCATCTCTGGTTCGGTATGATTTATTTGTTTGCAGTTTCATTATCTTTCAACCCGTAATGTTCTTTAATAGCAGCATCAACATTTTTTGCCACAGTTCTACCGGCTTCATAATTGACTTCATCTTCAACATAATATAGAACATCCTCTATAACCAGTTTTACAAGTTTAGCCATTTGTTCTTCAAATTCTTCATTTTCATCAACTAAGGATTCGTCCCATCTTTTAATCAATTTTTCAATTTCAGTTTTCATCATTTTCTCCGTTACAATTTTGTTTTTAAGTTTATATATCTGACATTCTAACTGTTTAATATAAACATATATTGAATGTGGTACTTTAAAATGCTCTGATAATTTAGTTTCTAAATTTGTACAACATATAAAATATGAGGATGCCATCATTCAACTCCAAAATGGTTTCTAATTCTTTTTGCGCATTCATCCACAATAAATCCATCTATTGTACCATAGTGTTCAGTTTCTGTTGCAGACAAACATTGACTAACACATTCTTGAATAATCAACTCAGCAAACTTTTCAACGTCTCGAGTCAAGTTAGAAGTATTCCATCCGTCATCATCAAGTAATTTAACTTGGTATGCAATTTCTTTAATTTTATCTTTCATAATTCTTTCTCCCTATAGTTTAGCAAGAGCATTTAATACTCTTTTTGAACCACCAGATTTATTCATAACAAATAAACCTTTAGACATCGCAGATACGGCACCAATACCGCCGCCGTCAGTTCCCCAAATGCTACCAGGAGAGGTTTGTGGCAATAAACCAAGAATAGAGTAGTATTCCATATCAGCGGTTACAAATTCTTCTCTGCCGCTAATAGGTTTTTTGATGGTCAAAATAGAACCGCGAACTTCAACAGTCCAGCCTAAACGAACAGCGGTTTCTTTAATAGAAAGGGCAACTTCTTTACTCATCTTACACACTCCAAATAATTTAATTACGGTTTAACTTCATTACGATCTATTATACTATGTTTTATAAAAAAGTAAAGCTTTTTTTTAATTATTTTTAAATTTATTTTAGGCACAAAAAAGCCGCTCTACCAATTAAGATAGAGCGGCTTTTTTGTTGTATGATTTGTGTTATTTATTATTGAATTTATCAGCTAAATTTTTCAATCTAAGTTCACCATCTTCTTTGCTGATTTTGCCTGTATTTACGGCATTTTTTATGCCCCAAGATTTAACTATAGCGCCGGTTGCTGAATTTTGAAATTCTTTATGTGCTTTTTCTTTAGCCAATGTTTCTTTTTCTTTTCTTTGTTCATCTGCAGTTTTTCCAAATTTATCACCTACAGTTTCAACTCCAAGTTGTTTAGCCAACGTTTCCGTCATACCTACAACCATACCATTTTTGATGGTAATTTTATTAGCATCAACTCTTGATTCCTTAGGGAATTTTGGGTGGTCAATAGAATAATCACCCCAATCTGGGTCTTTTGTTGCTTTTAACGGCGTTACTATTTGTACATTTCCCTGTTTCAATTTAACGGGGTTGACTTGTTCATTTAAATGTCCAGTAAATTCTTTATAACTTAACATATATTCCTCCATAAAATATTATTTAAAACAAAAAAAGCCGCTCTACCAATTAAGATAGAGCGGCTTAACTAATCCTTAAAAGGATTATCCGGCGGCGGCAATTCTAGCAAAATATGCCATTACGTCTTCATCGTCATCGTCAGACTTTGAAGCCGCAACAGGCGCTGGAGCTGACGCAGTCATATAAGATGAAGCAGATTCAACCTTAACCGGCGCTTCAGCGTAAGAATTAGTCATAGAGTTCGCGTTAGGTACAGCTGGCGAATCAGGATTAATAACTGAATTTAATTTTCTAGATAATTCTTCATAAGTTTTAAAGTTAGAAGGCGCTAAAAAGTCATTCAGCTGATATTGTGCATTTACAGCAGCAACAAGTTTGGCTTCGTCACCACCGAATAATTCGGATGGTTCAGCAAAAACTGATTGGTCATAATTAGGATAACCTTCAACGGTACGGATACGCAATTTAAAATTAGCGCCTTCCCATAAATCAAACACATTCACTGGTTTATCATCAGCAAAGGTTGGTTTTGCTTTATCCATAATTTTGTCAAAAATCTTTTTACCAAATTTAAAGATAAACACTCTGCCGTTATTAGCAGGATTCGCTGGATCGTCAAGAACTACGATATTTGCAAAGTATTGTAGGCGGCGTTTTCTAGCACGCGCCAACTCTTTATCCTTTTCATTACCGGTATTCCATAATGCAGAATTAGCCATAGAAACGGGATCTTCCTGACCAATAGTGGTTAATGAATTTTCAATAAACCATTTACCGGTTGGTCCTTGAAAACCATGATTATAGATTTTCACCCAAGGTAAATCATCACCCTCTTTTTTAGGTAAAAAACGAATAACAGCTGAACCGTTGCCAGCTTTATCACGAGTCAACTTCCAGTAACGTTCATCATCACTATTGTTAGTTTGTGGATTAACGATTTTTTCCATTTCAGCGGTAATAGCGCCGAAGTCAGCATTACGCATTTTTCTTAAAGATTCGATATTGATTGTCATATTATTTCCTTTATTTACGATAGATTACGATGTATTTACGATTAGTCAACTGCCCTAACTTTCATATTATACGTTAATACACTATGAAAGTAAACTTGATTGTCGATAAACATTTTTCAGTTTATCTAAATCATATTCAACGAATCCGGACAGTTTTTTGATTCGAAGAAATTCTTTTTGAAACATTGGATATTCGATATCCAAAAACCCAAACATTTTATTTAATATGTTCATGGTTTCAATAGTAATAAAGCCGCCCATAAACATTCTGAACGTTAATGGTATTTCACCATCTTTAAATTCAAACAGGTTTGTTTCACCTTTATCTAGTTCCCATTCAATTTTAGCAAGATCGTCTTTAAAGACGTTAGTCAAGCTTTGTTTACGTTTTAGAAAAAGTAGGTAATTATCAACGCACCCATCATCAATGGCATAAATAAAATTAGGATACCCATAAGCAATATTAGCCGCCGTGAACTGGATAACTTCCATGTCAGATTTAAAGTATTTGCTAACAGCTTCAAACAATTTATAATCCTTTCTGCTCAGATATGCCGAATAGCTTGTTTTTGTTTTACCCTTATTAGCAAACACATCATAATTATTTGACGTGAAATGTAGCTTTATAGAACTGTAATATTGATAAATCTGATACCCGTTCATTATACGTCCAGAGTAGCAACTTTAGGCAACATACCGTTTGCGACAAATTCGTTTTCTAGTTTACCCCGAATAGAGCGATTAAGCATAGGCACAACATCTACTACATCAAGATAATGCTCTTCGCAATATTCGAGGATAATATCTAGCACAGGTTTTTTAGTTACAGCTGATTCAGTTTCAATAAAAATTGAGAATTCATTAGATGTTTTAAACATAAGTTCTCCATTACAAAAATACAATTATAACTTATTTTAGTCTAAAAGTAAAGCGTCACGCCCGTTCTCTATAAAACCCATGTTGCCCGACTTTAGTTACTAAGGCAATTCTCATTTGTTTGACGTATTTAAGTTCGTTATCTTTAAAGAAAAACAACGAGCCTTTTGATACATCTCTAAGTTCATGATTATAAATCATTCTGGCTAGGTAATAACTGTCAAATCTTTCTTTTCCCGTTTTAGGGATAGGCGGTAAATTCATACATGCCCATGAGAATTGACAAATTAGCCTTCCATGTTTATGTCCCTTTTGGTGAACCACTTCACATACAGTTTTTGGAAAGGATTTATGACGTAACCGGTTCATTACCACTTGACCGACTAGGACTTTACCTACCAATGGTTCGGAACGAGATTCTCTAAAGATCGCGTCCCCCAAGCAATTGATTTCTGATTCAAGAAATTTACTTTCTTCATGTTTAGCGTAGACTGCTGTAGTTGACGATAACACAATTGCTGCTGATAATATTAGTTTTAACACAATTATTTTTCCTATTAGTTCAGAGTAAGCCGTACAACAATTAAGCTTACTCTTTACCCAAATCAGTATATAATGTTCTTACTGGTAATTTGGATTTGGTTATTTTCTCATTGACCAGTTGCTTTCCTAAAATCATCCCGACATTGTTTAGCGGATAACAACCAATTTTTAACAGGTTCCACGAATACTTGTGGATTCTCATCATCAACCGATATTAAAATAACAATTTGGTTTGCCGATAAGCCTGTTCTTTCTCTAAATGCTAAACTGTAAAAAGCCGCTTGTTGAAAATAGTTTGTGATCCATTCTTTACGTTTCAATTTCCCTGACGTTTTAAAATCAATTACTGATAAGACGCCATTATAGTCTGCTATACAATCAGCAGTACCCGCTACCTCTAACAAATCAGAATATAATCTGAGTTCATTACCGTGAATATTATCAATAGAATCTAGTAGAGGTTTCATAGATCTCCATGAATCTAAATCAAAATCTGACGGCGTTATCTCTTTATTGTTGAGATAGTCCTCGCATAAAGAATGGATTCGTGTGCCCCGATTAGAAGCACGTGCGGATATTTTATCAGCTTCAGCATGTCCTACCTTATTCCTCCATTCGTTGATAGCACCCTTGGAAGCATGAGATGTCACCGAAGTCACTGAAGGATAACGTTTACCCTCCGGTGTTTGGTACCATCTTGAGCCGTTAACGTTAACCCGTGTCAACTGCGTTATTTCAGGATGTGCTATATGTGTTTTCAATTTAACCTACTTTTGTCAAAAACTGCTTCAAAATTAACTGTCTTAATATCAATGACAGAATAAATAACGATTTCAGTTGCAATATCTTTAATATGAGAAAATGTCAAATAAAGTTTTCGTAAGGCGTTAATCAATGCGTCTTCATCTTCAGATAAAAACTCTTCATTGCCTTGATACGTTATCTTATCATTTTTCATAATTTCTTGAATAACAAAATCCTTATCACAACCAGGAATATCATTATTATAATATATTGACATGACAAAGTAAAGCGGTTTTTCCATAATATATAATCCCTTTTTATAGTTTAGCTGTTCTGTCTAAACATGAACCTGCGGTTCTGGAATGAATCTTATTCAATACTTCTTTGAATCCACCATCTACCTTTCGAGTAGCATCAAGTCGGGTTGGATCAATAACTTTTGGCGTTCCAATAACAACATCCAGTTCAGGGTGCTCAAGTTTGTATGCGTCTAATTTGCTGATAGACATAAACACTTCAATTGTTTCAGCAGTTTCTTTGTTCTTAAAAGTATAGAACGGCATATTAAATCTCAGTTAAGTAAAAAGCAAACGCGCCGTCTTTAACACGTTTTGCCGACCGATTTTTCTTCACGAAATCAATGACCCATGCTTTATCATCATCTACTCTAGAAGCAGACCACCATTCACCAATACCGAATGAATCTTTAGCCTGCATATAAACCTTTGAAATAATATCTTTATCAGGTAACACGTTACCGGTAGAATCTGCCCAGTCATAAGCCGTTTGCCAATTTAGTAAGCCGTTAGAAACGGTCACACCAAATAGTTTATCGTCTAATCTGATTTGAAATTTATGGCTTGGAATTTCAACGACTTCAGGCGTTTCAGATACAACTGGTTCTTCAATAACAACTTCTTCTACAACAATTTGTTCCGGTTCAATAGTTTCAACTTGAACCTCTTCAACAACAACTTCTTCAACCGGTGCTACCGTTTCTGTTGCTGGTGTTGTAATTTCAACTGCATCATCAACAGTAGTAATATCAACGATTGCGTTTTGTACACTTTTTTTAGATGGTCTTTTCATTTTGTTTCCTTTTTAACGTAATTCAATTTTATATAGGCAATTATAAACTATAATATGTCAAAAGTAAAGTAAAAAAGCCAGCTTATTAGGCTGGCTTTATCAATTAAATGGATTTGTACACCCTGTAATTTATTTCATTAAGACTTGCCATATGCGAGAAGTTGAGTTTTAATTTTTCAGCCACCCTAACAGATGCTATATTTTTCTCATCAACATGGTAAAATATTTTCGGATAAAGTTTAAGAAACTCTCTACAAGCTTTATAGCCTATTCCGTTATTTCGATATTTATCTAGTATAACAATAGAACCTATCTTATACCAATTATCCCCGTCTAGTTTAAAGGTTTCTTTTTCAGAATCAATAAATGATTTTTTGGGAAAACTTAACCCTACAGGAATTCCATCTTGATAAATAACCATCATTTTCATTTCATGCGAATTAATTCTTCTATTTAATAATGTAGATTGTAATTTGTATTCCAATACATTATCTGGAATATATCTTATTCTATCGAACCAATCCCTACCGGTAAACTCTGACTCAAACATACTTCTATAAATCGGTAAAAATCGTGAATCGTAATCATATGTAAACTCAATTGTTACCATATACACCTCGTGTAGATTATGAATCCTACAATTTGATATGTGATTTAGATATTCGACATTGAATTTGCCCGTTATACCATAAATCAGGATGCTCAAGTACCTCATGTTGAAATTGCAACTTTGCTTCAAGGTAACTCATCATTCCTTTTGTTTTAATCAAATGTAGGATTTCCCTTTTAAAATTATCTTTCCCTAACAGTTCAACATCATTTTTCAATTCTATAGAACTGGAATAATAATCTTTCCAATCTGATTCACTGGTTTTTTTGACTCTTTTCTTTTTCTTTTCGCCACTTTTTAGGGTGACAGTTTTCATAGATGAAGTAAAAGAGTAAAATTGTTTTTTCCCGATATAGCGCCGCCCGTTAGTCAAGTTCGTTATCAAATATACGAATCCAATTGCATCGCCGATGTTTTCAGAAATGAATTCCTTTTCATTGTAATGCCACATAATATATTATCTCCTCAAATAATATATTTAGTGGTGCTGAATTTTTGGTGTAAAAAAAGCCGGCTATTAAAACCGGCTACATTATCTAATTTTATTGATTATCTTTTAAAAGATTTGACCTGCAGTAAAAAAATTCCCGTTAAAACTTGAATTCAAATTTTTAACAAAAGATTTTTCGTCTTTAGATTTACTGCGAGCATCATTAATTTTTTAAGTATAAAATCATTTTCAACTTGTGTGCCGCCTCCTAACTTATGAACGGCAACCTTATCTTTGTCGTCAAGCATCCAACGCATATTACTTAAAGATTCAGCAGCACCTTTAGATCTTAAATTTGCTTTACCGCCCGTGTGCGATGTGATTTGCATAGGGTTTTCATTGTGTCTTTAAAATTAGCAAAAAATGCTTCTGTTGCTTCATTCAATACAGATTCCATAACTGCGTTTTTAAACTGTTCAAATCCTGACATTTGTGTATTTCCTATTGTTTAATTGCTCTAACTCTGTAATTGTTACCTTTATCCGATCTATCATTTTTATCGCCGTTTCCAAAATCTAAATAACAAGAACTGAAAGCGTCGCGACCTTTATCGCTTGCCCAATATTGATGTCCCGCAAAATCATTGTCAGACAAATAAATTTGATCTAACTCATCCATTGTGGGTAATCTCCAACCCTTTCCTAATGATTCTGCGTATTGAACTGCATCATTCCAATTTAAAGATTTTTCTGTAGAAGCTGCAGCAATTTTAAATTTAGGTTTAAGCGCTTTTTTTGCGTCTGTAACAAATTTTTCAAGTAAACCTACTTCAGTTGGGAAAGTGTACCAGTTTCAATTTTTGAAACCAAATTTTGAATATATTTTTCTGATGGGCGCGACAAAAACGCAGATTCATTTAATTGAAATTCTGTATTTAATGCTGATTCCATAACAGACATTTTAAAGTCTCCAAATCCTAATCTTTCGTAACCTTCTTCAAGAGCTTTTTTATCTTTTGAATTCATATCCCAATAATAGTCAACTTGTTTAGAATTAAATTTTGCGTATATTAATCTAGTTATAATAGCTTCTTTTCCACCAGCTTCTGCCATAGTTTTTGCTGTGGCTTGTACTCTGCTCATAGAGTTATTATTACGCAATAAAGTTTCAGTATCAGCCTTTTTCCAAGACTTATATGCTTTATGGATTTGTTTCAATTCTATCATATCTGGTGTAAATTCTTTAACCATTTTGTGTTCCTTTTTAAAATATAATAATACTTATTTAGTTAAAATCATTATACTATAAATTCTACCAAAAGTAAAGGGGCAAACTAATAAAAGTTCACCCCTTTTTTGATTATGGCTTAGTCATATGCGCAACCCTATTTCGAATTTTATTCTTATCTTTAGGTCGTTGGCTCTTATCATATAGAGCGGCAAGTTGTGTTAGATTTAATAACTTAAGACGAGGTTTCCCGTTTTTAGTTAATAATGGATTCGCTTTTCTGCTACCTTTGCTTACTGCTGCCATAATGTACTCCTAATGTTAATTAATCTTCAAATTCAAAATCATCATCGTCTTGTAATAACGGCGACCCGCATACGGGACAAATCGCTATGTCGTTTAACGTTATTTCTTTTGTTTTAATACTTATTTTTCCGCTTGACTCGCAATGGTCACAGTCGAACTGTTTTGTTGTCATCTAAATTCCTTTTTGTTTATTTACTATTAACCATGGCAAGCCAAACAAGCTTCTTTACTTGCAGAATTTACGCCGGTTTCACTTCTGATATAATATAAAGATTTAATGTATGGATCTTTGAATGCTAATTTGTGGACTTCACTAATATAACGTTCGTCTTCATCAGCCGAAAAGAATAAATTGATACTTTGGGCTTGGTCAATATACCGCTGACGCGCTGATGCCAATCTAATAATTTGTGTTTGATTAATCTCAAACGCCGTTTTAAACACTGCTTTCTCTTCATCGCTTAACCAATCAACTTGCTGAACTGAGCCGCTATGTGCGATAATATCTTTTACAGTTTCTTCAGAATACACATTGCGTTCTTTCATCACCCGTAATAATGAAGGATTAACTCTATCAATTTTACCCGCCGCCGTGTTTTGGACATAAGCGTTTTTGTATATAGGCTCGATGCCCTGAGATACAGCGCCGCAAATTAATGCCGAACTCAAATTAGGCGCTACCGCTAATCTATGAGTATTTCGCACACCATAACCTACGCACCATTCTGGTTCACCAAATACTTTAGCCATCCATTGTGTTGCGGCTAAGGATTCTTCGTCAAGATGTTTAAAGATTTCTATATTTTTATAATAAGCATCCATAGACTCAAAGGCAATCATATTATCTTGTAGATAAGTATGGAACCCTAATAAGCCTAAACCAAGTGCCCGACTTTTTTCAGCAAAAGCCACTACCTTTTCCATTCCCTGTATGGTTTTACCGATTCGAATTAAATCTTGGTTAACGCAGTCAAGGAAAACAGTTGCGTCAAATACAGCCGATGTGTTTTTCCACTCATCGTATTTAGCCGCATTCATCGATGATAAAACACAAGAATATGTAATATCTTTATCTGAGAATAATGTAATTTCAGTACAAAGTTGAGATGCCTTTACGGTTAACCCCTTATCTTTATACATTTGAGGATTTTGTCTATTTGTCTTATCAACAAAAAAGAAATAACCCTTACCAGAAATCATTTTAAGTTTAAGCGCCTTTTGGTAGCGGTCAAGCGCATCTTTATCGCCAGCATCTAGTCTTTCAATAAAGGCATCAGAAACTATCCAACCAATATTTGCATCATCTGGGTTTTTGCTAATGTAGTTGACTAATTCGAAAAAATCATCATGATCAATCTCAATATATCCTGCCCACGCGCCACGGCGCTGGCTACCTTGGGATATATCTCGTGAAACTTGAACGAAATCTTTAAAAACAGGCAATACACCAGATGCGCTCCCTTTCATTCCATTAATCTTTGACCCTCTCGGGCGAATATCACCAAGATAACTTGATGTACCAAACCCATTTTTGGATAATATGGCAACTTCTTTTTGTGAATTGTAAAAGTCGTAAACAGAATCTTCTACATAGTTACCGCTACAACTCACAGGGCAACCAAAATCCATACCCATATTAGATAAGACCGGCGTTGACGCTGCTAACCAACCTTTCCAAAATAAGTTAAAGAATTTTGTTTCCCACTCATCAGGAGATGAAGTATATTTAGCCGCGTGTTTTGCTATTCTGGTATAAACACTTTGTAAATCAGGGTAATCTTTAGAAAGATAATTTTCTTTAAGCATCTGCCAAGAAGCAGTTGTTACCCAATCTGGTAATTTACCTTGTTCCTGCAACAGTTTGCGTTCTTCGCCTAATTGTTCATAAATTGAAATATCTTTTACCATTCAAATCTCCCTTCTACCCAATTTCTGTTATAGTCATTACCTTGTGACGAGAAAAAGTCATGTAACACAGATGACTTCAAATCTTTGTAAAACCATTTTTCGATTGGGTTATAACTTGGCTTGAAAATAGCCTTATACCCTAAATTCACCAAACAAATATCTAGTCTTGACTCAACAAAATGTTTTAATTGATTATCAGTAATGCCTTTTATGTTACCCTTCTCAAAAATCTTATCGATAATGATAGATTCATGCTCAAAAATAACTTTAGTTGTTTCTTCAAGTTCAGAATGTAAACGCTCTAATTCTGATTCAGACATTTGACCATCATCAATAGCTTCTTTTAGTAGAGTTCTAAATAACCACGCGCCGGCTTCAGAATGCATCGTTTCATCATTTACTGAAAAATTAATACCGGCGTTAACATTCACCAACTTGTTTTTTCCTACACTATTAAAATGTTTTAGAAAGGCAAATGACGAATAAAGTATAGCGCCCTCTATCATAGAAAACACACCAATAGATTTTAGCACATTATAAACAGAATCTTTTTTCTCAGTTCTTGCACCAATCCAAGCCATTCTACTTGCTAGTGTAGGATCTTCTTTATATGAAGAATAAAATTCATCAGTATCTAACCCTAATACGTCATTCAATTTTGAATAAAAGGGAGCATGTACGCCTATCTCAAAAAAGCTGAATGTTGTTGCCATTCTTTGAATATCTGGCCTAGGGAATAGCTTACACACATAATTTTGCCAATAATCATTTCCGACAGATAACTCATAAATTGTAAACAGTTTAAGCGTAGAAATAACACCATGATATTCCGCTTCAGTAAATTCTGTTTTTAAACTGTGTAAATCTTTCTCTACTTCAACTTCGTCTGGTAACCAAAATATTTCAGCCTGTTGTTTAGCAAATTCAATCGCAGTAGGATAATCCACTGTGTATGTTGATTTTGGTGTTAATAATCTTATTGCCATATCAATCCTATTGTGTTATAATTTCCATATTCATACGGTATATTCACCGCATATGTCATTTATATATACCGCCATAATTTTACCAGAATTTTAATTTTGAGTAAAAAGAACGTTTCGGTTGCTCAACCGTTAAAACATTTTTAGATAATTCACGCCATGATACTGGAAATACCTTTTCACATTCAGCGCTAATTAACTCAGCAATTTCTTTACATTCTTGTTGAGCATGTTGGTCTACTCGAAAATACCTTACTCTATCAAAAAATAACAAACTGCCTGTCCAATAAAACTCTGTCATCATATTTTGAGGAAGAACCATTCTAGCTAATTCAGGAGCAACTCCATTTTCTAACGCATTTTCATATGTACTCAAAGCATATGCAACTGAAGTTTTAATATGTGAGTCGTCAAAAGGTATTACGCCGCCTGAACCCTGTTTAATTGATTTTTTTGGTCTAGCACGCCATTCAGCAGGGATATAAAACTCTGGTGTTGAATCAACGTATCGGCGGCTAATTTCGTTTACAACACCGCCTACCTGATGTTTCAAAAGTTGTCTGGCAACAAAAATTGGCACTTTTAATTTAAAAGTTATGGCAGTATGAGCGAAAGGTGTCCAATGTTTATGTGCCGCTAAGTATCTAATCAATCCTTCATCTTTTGAATCTATATTCGTTTTAAATCTATCATCCTTTGCAGTTGATACCCTAGCAGCATTAACAACAGAAGAATCTGTTCCCATGCTAGTAATTAATTCAACCGCCATACCAACATATTTCACATCACTCATTACTTATCCTTTTCAAAATTGGTTCTAATTTAATTTAGTTAACATTTTTTCCACGAAATAAACCGCATTAATGCTTCAGCGCCGGTAAACGTATTATCAGAAATGACTTGCTGGACATTCACCCCGTTTAACACCATCTCGTTAATATCTTTTCCAATCACCTTGTCGTCCCACAAACAAATATCAAAACCGGCTTTAATACTTTTCTCAATTAATTTAGTTATCTCAGGACTTCTAGGTTCGTTATCATAAACCAACGTGATATTATCTTTATTATCACGGGTGAATTTAGTATCGAACGCAGAGCTACCCATCGCAACACAATTATCAATAAACAACGAATCAATTTGACCTTCTACAGCAAATATACGTTTTGAAAAATCTAACCGCTCTATGCCAAAGGTTTTAGGCTCATCAACTAACGAAATATGAGCATATCTCATCTTATTATCGTCAATCGCCCTACCGGTTAACTGGACAAGTTGTTTATCACGATTGTAACACGGTATGACTAATCTAGGAGAATCACCCTTAGACATTTTGAACTTATTTGGGATAATTGTATTTATAAACTGGAAAAATGAATCGGAATAATATAGCAAAGGTATCTTATCATCTGGAATTTTGCGTTTCAAACAATAAGATAACGCCGCCCGTGATTCAGTTACAGGTAGCAGTTTATCCAATAGCGATACAGGTTTAGGTTCAAACTTTGGAGATTCATAAACGAACTCTGGTTTAGCATGTGCAGCAAATTTATTCGTGTTAGATTTGTATCGTTCAACAACATAATCATCATAATCTAATGGGGAAACCTGCTTTATTAGGTTTCCCAAAGTGGTAGAATGATTACAGTTAAAACAGTTAAAAAATAGAGCATTTTCTTTTCTGTATATAAAGCCGCGCGATTTCAATTTATTTCGTTTAGAGTCGCCACAAAAAGGACATCTGAATTGATATTTTGAATCAGCTAACTGTTTAAAATTCTCCAATCTAGATGAGATAAGATTGATGAATTTACCATCTATATGCAACATAGCACCTACCCTTTAGATTTTGCGAATTCTCTGATTTTTGAAGCTGGTAAATCGTGAATATCATATACACACTTAGGATCTGCTTGGCAAGCTTCAAACCTTTGCATATAGTAATTTCCTGGAACATCATCGGTTAATATTACGATAGACAAAATTACGCTAAAGAATAGCAAAATACTTGTGAAAATAAACCATGGACTAGCAAAATAATTATACATAATGTTTCCTTTTAAAGAGAGTTAATTATACGGCGAATTGAACCTAAAGTAAAGCTTTAATCAATATAGGAATATTTTTAAGCGCTTAACCTCAATTCACGCCCGACTAGGCTATTATACGTGTTTGAGGACATAAAGTAAAGTTTTATTTTTACGTCAAATTACGTTCTATATTTTTTTGACCCCTTACCTTTACCCGTTTTTCATCCCTTAATTTTGTTATTTCGTAAGTCATTGATTTATAACGGGTTTATATTTTAAGCATTTTTAATAAAAGCTAATAAAATCAATGACTTACGAAATTTTATGTTAAAAATTATATCTTTTATGGAGTATTAGGCACAAAAAACCCAGCGGATTAGGCTGGGTTGGAGTGTAAACTGCCGTAGCGGTTTAGATTATTTTATTTTTATTTAGTTTCGTTTGCGCGTCTTGCAGGGACAACATGTTTTTTGGCTTTTCCTACAGCTTTAGCTCTAGTATCTTCAATACCGCTATGGATAACAGTTTCACCTTTGCCATATTTAAAACCATGGACTTGCCATTTATGCCCTTCTGGCGTTTTAGTTGTTCGCCAACCAACCGTATCATATTCACCCTTTTCGCTTTCTTCAATTAATTCATATTCGATATCAGAAGAAAGGCTTTCTAATACAGTTTGTTTAAATTCTTGAAACCCTAACATTATTTTTCCTTATGGTTATTAATAAATTCTATTACAGCAAGTTCTTCAATGATTAGCTGTTCAGATTGTAAAACAGAGAAGAATTTATCTTCAAGTAAGGCTAAATCCATTTCTGGGTTATCGTAAGATTCTTTAACCAAAAATAGAGAGGTAGCAAGGTGTCGCATATACCAATCACCCATAGGCAGTTTAGCAATTAATTTTTTAATGTTAATCACAATTCTATAGAGGTAATTAGTAGCCGCCTTTTCTTCTGCTTTGTTCAATGTATTATAATGTTTCAGGACGTTGCCTTCGCCATCAATAATACCTAGTTTATATGCATCATATTCTGTAAAGGGTTGAATCAAAAGAGTCAAAACCTTTAGTGCCAGCAAGTTATCTACCAGCGGATTAAGCGTAATATGCTTTTTATTTATATTTACATCAGAATGTGTAATCGGTGTCATTATAATAATCCTTTAAGTTTTTCAACAGTCAGTTTATCCATATTGGATTCGTTATAATTAACTTTGCCAAGATACGCCAGAACTGTAAATACAATAGAATGATATTTTTTATCTAGTTTGAAAAGCAACAATTCCTGTGTTGCGTCACCAAATAAATTGTATAGAGTTGTTATGTTATTAACGATTAGCCGTATACAATCATCATCTTTGTATACGAATCTGAATAACAACTTTTTCAACATAACAAATAATGCCAAATCTTTTTTAAATTCATCAAAAGAATGACACTGCACATTATCGTAATGTGTTATACAAAACAACATAAAATTGTCGTTATTCAGACCCATAAATTACCTTGTTATGCGACAGTTAATGTAGCAGAACTTGAAGTAACAGCTACAGCATTTGTAGCAGTAATAATAACACGATATTTTTTACCGGTTAAACCAGTTGTGTTAGAAATATTCAATGTTGCAGTTGTTGCCGTAGTATAAACTCCACCATTAGTGATTGAAGTAAACGATTTAGAACCTGCGTTAGCAACTTGCCATTGATAACTAATAGAGCCGCCGCCTGAAGAGATAGCAGCAGTGACACCAAACGTAGTAGCCGCTGGAGCTGTGACTGAACGGTTAACCGGTGCAGTTGTTACAGATAATACATAAGTATCAGCAACTTCGATATTGGTATCGCCAATACGATCACCGGCGGCAACTGCTGTTGCTTTCATTGGGACTAATTGTTCAGCATAATGACGAAGAGTGCCAGATGAATCTTTACGACTTTCGTATAACCACCATCCTGGTCCGGTAATACCCTTTGCTTTAGTATCTGCGTCAGCTGCTTCAGTATCATCTACAAAAATAGCTTTTTTACGATCTTCTTCTGACAAATAAGCTGGAACGCCAGCTTCAGTATCTTCTTTTTTCCATAAACTCATTGTTGTTTCCTTTTATTGTGGGCGATGCTTAAATCTAGAGATAGCAATTTGTTTCACTTTGCTAGTTAATTTTGCCGCCATTTTGGCTAGCAGAGGTCCTTTCTTGGCAATGATTCTTTCCATTCTTTGCTTTTCAGGTAAAGTCAATTCCGCATCAGACTTACCATTAGAAAGTTTTCTTTTTAACAAACCGACCGCAGTTCTACGTGCGCGGTCTTCAATTCTTTGAGGAGAAGGCATAGTGTGTAAAGCCAATTTCATGCCGCGTTGACGTTTAACCGCGCTTCTAGCAAATACCTGTCTGCGTTTAATTCTATCTGCTACGGTTAACCCTTTCCAAGCTTCATCAACAGTAGACAATTCTCCCTCTAATGGGTCTTGTTTTGATTTTTTAAGTTTACCCGCAGATTCGCCTGCTTCGTCATCATCGTCATCAACAACATCAGCAACAGAATCGCCTGTATCACTCACAACATGCAATTCGTCTGAATCTACAGCACCTAAGTCAACTAGATCTTCAAGATCGTTAACATCGCCTAGCATATTATCGATTTCTTCATCAGACATATGTTCCATGCCATCTTCAATATCCATATTCACGTCTGCGAATTTACCGGTTTCATCGCCTTGTTTTCCTGCCGCTTTGCGGTCATTGTCTACCGGCTTAGTTATATCAGAAGATGTAGACATAGAAACAGAACCGTGTTCCATTAATTTTTTTCTAAAATCTTTAAAATTCATAACACTCTCAGATGTCGTTGGCATAAGAATATTCATAGCCGATTGTTTTAATTCTGCCGGCACATTAGCCGTTTTTAACTTCTTTAATATCTTAGCATTAGCGTCTTTATCTTTAAGGTCAACACCAAAGATATCTGCTAAAATTTTGATTACATCTTTATTCTGTTTCATTAAGCACCTTAAAGTCTTTATAAGATAATATTGATTCAGTCAAGCCTTTAACGCCTAACCCCTTTTGCGCTAACTTCCAAACGATTTTAGCTTCAGCATCAGTACAAGGATCTGGTAAAGATTTTCTAAAAGAATCAAAATCGCCCTCAGTAACATATTTGCGCATAGCTGTGCCCGACATACTAGCAGCATCGCTTTCATCTGCATCTGGATCGCGTTGAAGCGCCATTACCTTTACACTTTTGAATTTGAAATAATCTCGGCTTTCAGCAAAAGCCGGCAAAGATTTACTGTATTCAGGATATCTATCCGAACCACATACAATAATTATATTCTCATAATTATGTTCATTTGCATAATGTAATAAGTTACCTATGATTTTGACTTTAGTATCTGGGTCAAGTTTGACCGTACCACGAGTCCATTTGTTCATCAGTTTAGCTTTTACATCATATGGAAGTGGGTTCTTTTTATTTTCTGTATGAGATAAAAATACAGCTGGGTCTGCATCATGTTGTTTGGCAATTCTTTCAATTTCAGTAACCAACGCCATATGACCTTTATGAAAAATGTTTGCTCTGCCGAACGCGCATACTAATGTCTTTTTCATAATTTAGCTCTGTTTTTAAATTCAGTTGTAGTAATTTTAACTAATTTATCAGATATCTTCATAACGATACCCTCTAAATTTTTACCAATCATATCTTTGCCTTGTATGTTTTGGTGAGATATAATGTACTCAGCCAACTCATCTTTAAGTTTTTGAAGCATAGCCTTTACCGCTAACTTTTCTTCTTTGTCTGCGGCTTTTCTGCTGTTGATAATTTCAATCGTTCTGTCTGTGATTGAATCAAGAGGACTAATAAATCCAGAAATATCAATCTCTTTCATTTTTAATGTTGGATCAAGAACCTTAATTGAATCGCTTGAAGTAGCATAAAGCGCCTTGAGTATTTCTGCTTCATCAGGATGAGTTTCACCGGTTGATGATACTAAAACTTTCAAAGGAAATAATGTCATTAAAGAACCCAGTTTAGATTTGTCATATTTGACAGACACAAACTGAATCCAATCGTTTTCTTGTTTACCCAATGGATTATATAGCGTTTCTACGACAACCTTTGAATCGGTAGGTAAAACGGCGGCAAATTTACTTGATTTAAAATGCTCAAGAACGTCATCATAATGTGCCGAGCGTTCAAGCACAATAGGATCGGTAACGCCTTTAGATTTATTGAATGAAGTGAACGCGCCTGAATCAAAAATTGGACCAGAACGTGAAGACTCAACGTATATTTTACCGGCGTCATTTTTACCTACTCTGAAACCAAATCCATCCACTTTAAGCGCTACCGGTATGTTCTTAAGTTTACCTTTGAGTTCAGATTTAACTGAACGCATAAAATTGATAAACTCAACATCCTTCATTCCTTGAAGATGTATAATAGATTCGCGACTGGTAGCAACAACTGCTTCGTCTAATTTTGCTCTAAGTTGACTAAATGTTATCATATCACACCTTGTAATTTTTATAGTAATCAGCAATCATCTGTTTGTATTTGTCCAGATTGATATTAGCTTGTTGAGAGAAATAATAAACTCCAGGGAACTTCTCATCATAATCGCCTAAAGGATTTCCTTTAACGATTCCTTGAGCGCCTTTGCCAAACAATCTTTCAACATAATCGTCAAAAATTTCAGCAATTTGTGCATGTGATTTATATTGTTTAACCAGTTTCACTAAGCCTATAAACGATTTCATACTTTCGATATCGGCTTTAGTAGCCTTTTTTTCAAAATAGATATCAAAAATTGTTTCAAGTTCGGTATGGATTACAGAATCTTTAGCATCAATTTCATCATACACAGGTTTACCGTTTTGCATAACGATATTCCCAGCATCATCTAAATGCGGAACGTAACGGAGTCTCAAGCCTTTTTGAACAGAGAATGCTAACTTAGTCTTATCAGTTTCTTTAGGCTTTCTGGTTTTACCTGTAAGAATAATGATTGGCTCTTTTTTATCTGCGGCTAAACTTTGCATCAAGAATTTATGATGTAAGCCTTTAATTCCTTCAACGATATCTGTCCAAGATGATGAATGAGAGAAATTACTCCATTCTGTTGGTTTACCGTTTTTAAAGTCAACCAATTCAAAATCAATCTGAATATTAATATCAAACTGTTTAGAGTACCATAATGAAATAAATTGACCAGCAGAATTTTTATGACCGATTAAGGTAAGGTCGCCGTATGTTTGATTGACAGATTTGAGTAACCAATCTTCAATCATAGGCGTTAATAGAACGTCTGCTTGAGTATCAATATCACCGACAGATTTCTTTTTAGAAGAAAACAGGTTTGAATCGATATGTTTTAAATCGAAAAAGTGAAACGCTGAACCAGATAAAAATTCTTTTGATTTGAGTAACTTTGCGTCCCATAAAGGTAAGCCGTTCATTTTAGTGAATGCCGCAGACATTTTATGAAGTGCGTCATCAAGGACAGGCACAATGTCGTCACGTTTTATTTTTGAGAGGTCGATACGTTCTGCGGAAATGTCACCAATAGATACATTTCCGCCACATAATAATAATTGTGGTTGCCCATAACCACCATTTAAATTATCAACTTTTAAATATTCGTGTAATAAACTCATGTTAAACCTTGTTAAATATAATAGAAAAATTTATAAAAGCCACTCGCGGAACGTCAATTCCCAGTAGCGCTAATCATTCTAAAGATAATTTAAGGAAATTACTATGACCAGTACAAATATATGCGTAACAGAAAAACTTTTTGCGATAAGTGAAAATAAATTATACATGGATAGATACATAAAATTTATTAATCATTATGAGTCTATGCAATACACAATAAGTGGATATTTTGAATATCATCACATATTACCTAAATCATTATTTCCAGAATTCAAAATATCAAATTTTAATTTAATTAAACTTCCATACAGAGCACATTTTATTGCACATTATTTGTTGGCTAAAGCAACAAATAATTACAAAATGATTTCAGCATTTAACGGCATGTGCAATCAGAATAAACAAAAACATCAACGGTCATTATCTGTGCTATATGCTGCGGCTAAAAAGATGTTTTCAGAAAGTCAACGCGGTTCTTCCAATATAGGTTATGGGATGGTATCTGCGTGGAATAAACAACTTAATGCACGAGTGCGTGTAACAAAAGAACAATTTTATTCAAATAAAGAAATTTATGGTGGTGTAACTTGTAAAGAAGCTTTACAATGGAAAACTATACACGAAAATTATATACAGAAACCTCAATCAGAATACCAAAGAATGCGTGCATCTGAAACAAGTTTAAACACAGCTTCAGCAAAATTAGTGTCAACCGGAGAATCTTTAGGTCGAATTTCTAAAAATGATATTAGATGGTCAACTGGAGAAATTGTAAGTGCCAATAAAAAATGTTAAGTGTGTATGAAATATGTTATTATATTTAGGCTTTATTGTATAATAATATACAACGCGCTTGTAGATGTTATTTTTTTAGAAGAGAAATAGCAAAATTTCATATTTTCTTCAAAGTCTTGCTCTGTTTTTGGTAAAACCAAAAAGCTGTAAAGGAAAGAGATTAAATTGATGAATCTATTTTTGGTTAATGGTGTTCCAGAATCTATTATAGACAACGCATCAGCATAACTATGGATTGTATTTGACAGTCTAGGATACTTATTAAACAATTCCTGTAGTTCATGTTTAGCCGTTTCATAAGCCGCCGCGCTAACCTTACCATTTCTTAAGGAATAGTTAAATTTCTTTTTAATATGAGCTGGGTAATCTTTAGCATCAACAGCGCCTAACTGGAAACCTGCTCCATTAAATCTTGATTCTAATGAAACGTTTAACGTAGATGCTGATGCTTTAAATCCACATCTAACAAGGAATCCAGAATTTGTATAAATTATGAAGTTGGCAAAGGTATCAGATAAATCAACTTTGCTAAATTTAAAGTCGTATTCCAATTTTGAGTTCAACAACTCATTTGGATCAGTAACACTTAACTTGGCAGAATCTTTTGTAATTTGTTTCAACGAAATAGGAATAACATTTCTTTCCTGAAACGCTACCGCTAAATTGGTATTTAGTTCTTCAATACTATCCACGTTATAGACTGCGTGTAAATTAAAGCCGGCTTTAATCATCCATACGTCAGCTGGGTTCCAATTATCGTTAGCTTTCTTAGATAATTTTCTGGCTGTAGCGTATAGATCTTTTGTGTATTTACCAGACTGTCTTTCGTAGGTGTAACCGCCCATGTGAAGGAATTTTTTCAATTCAAAAGTTTGCTTCAAAGCGCTTGAGTAATATAACGGGCTGTACAAATCTACAAACTTAGCATCTAATTTACCTACCACATCGTCTTCAGATAAAATTTTATTATCTTCTATAGCAGACTCAAACATATACATACTGATTAATTCTTTCAATTCAGTCAATAAGTTTGTGTTACTTTTGGCATTTTTGCTGTAGTGATTGAATAGGGTATTTAGTGATGACGCGCTACCGGTAACGAGTAAAATTTTGTTTGTAGCATCTTGTAAGGCAATTTGGTCTGTACCAGAATTTATCTGTAAAATGTTATCTGGTGTTTTATCTTTATCTGCTATTTTAAAAATACTTTTTCCTGGCACGTATCCAATGTTTGTGAATTGGCTTGCCATTTTCCCACTTAGTTTATCTTTTAAAACTAATTCATGACCTGTACCGTATTTCGTTGCAGCACCTACTATGGTGGCTTCTAATAATGAATCTAGACCAGATCTAAAATCTTTAAATGTTAACATAAAATCTCCTATTTTGATACTATTATTTAGTGAATTTCAGGCGTAAAAAAGCCGGCTTAATAGCCGGCAGACTTCGGAGAGTAATGAATTAAATCATAGCAACAACAGCGTTAAATTTAGCTACAGATTCAACGATAGCTTCTTGAACGGTTAATCTTAATTCTGGTTTCAATAAATCTAAAAACGATAACACTTTTTCAGCGGTATCAACGTTAACATTAACGCGATCGTTGTTTAAAAACACAACTTGGTAATTACCTTCAGTGTCAATAGTTTTGTACAATTGGGTACGGATATTTGATTCAAACTCAACATCGTTAGTTTCGATATCGTTATCAGCTAAGTCAACGACAGACACATTAGGAATAGCGTAGATACCAGTAGATATTCTATTATCACGTTGCCATTTCCATAAAAACGATGGAGCACCTTTAACGCCGAAATATGCGTTAGTCAATTCAAAGTCAGTTTTAGTTAAACCAGAAACGCCTTTTGGCGAACGGTTATAAAAGGCAACTGCAACGCCTAAGTATTCGTCAGGAGTAAATTTAGCTTTAGAAGAAGTTTGGTTAGTCATTTTATACGCTCCGGATAATTCATTAAGGTTTAACTTCATTACGATCTATTATACTATGTTTTTTGTAAAAGTAAAGCTTTTTTTATCTTTTTTAAAAATAATTTTACTCAACATTGTGTTTTAAGAAGTGGTTGATATCAGAGTAATACTTAATATCTTCTCTATCCCATGAACCGGCTTGGTAACTATCGGCATACTGTAATCTTTGCTCAGCGTTTGCTTGGCGTTCAATATAATGTTCTTTACCATAAAAGCCGTATGCAACCTGTAATAAAGTGTAGGAAATATCTTCTGATACTGAATAGGTATATTCGACCAACTTTCTAATTGCTTTATGTTCAGGGTTGAATTGGTTTTTTATAACTTCTTCAGCAGGTGTTGCTTTAAACTCAGCTGCGATTAAAGCCACTACTTCAGTCAATTTAATTTTATTAGTCATTTTATACGCTCCGGATAGTTTATTAAGTATGAGTTATTATAATTGATTGGTGCGAATTAATCAAGCACTTTTTTAACAACAGGAACTGTCATCCAACCCATAGGTTTTCCGCTGAACGTTTCGCCTACATAAATTTGTCCTACTCTTAAACCGTCTGAATCTAGCAATTCCCAGCAAGGACCAGCTTTGCGCAACTTTAGAACTAATTCGTGGTTTTCGCCAGCAGCCATCCATTTGTCTAGATTTGTAAATTGTTTTAATTTATACATTTTCAACTCCAATTTAATTACGGTTTAACTTCATTAGACTCTATTATACTAGAATTTTATCAAAAGTAAAGCTTTTTTTAATTATTTTTAAAATTATTTTTAGGCGCAAAATAGCCGGCACAAAGCCGGCTAATTCATCACGCAAATTTACTATTAATGAAGTTTAAAATCTTTTCTTGGTCAGAGAAGTTTTCATTTTTGAATTCAGTAATTAAATCCATATAGTCAAAGTTGCCTAGGATATTGCTAATCTTAGTATCCTTAGACTTTAAAAACTGCTCGGGTTGGTTACTACCGCGTTCATCATATCGACTTTGCAAGGTAGCCTTATCAGCAGAAATAACCAAAATATCAAATTGAGTATTAGGTAAGCTAGAAAAGAAGTCGTACGACTTCTGACCGGTAAGCCTATCACCCTCAAACATAATATTCACATCAGTTTGTTTTGCCCAATTGATAACCTCTGGCAGAGTAGCCATACTGAGGCGGTCTGTGCCGGCAAATACTTCACCTTCGTCATACTTTCCTAGGATATGTAAATTCAAATCTTTACAATATTCTGACGAAACAAGTTTAGCTTCTTCGCGCCGCTCCCAAGTATAGTTTTTCATAAACTCACGAAACAAAGTAGTTTTACCGGTTCCAGGGACACCACAAACAGCAATAATTTTTCTCATAATTCAGCTCTCACGTTTTCTTTTTCAGTAGGGGAATCTATAGCAATAACATGTACTTTTTTACAGTAATTTTTTAAGGTTTCTATTTGAATAGGATCGTCCTCAAAATGAAACTGAATATCATAACCAGACTCGATCAGCATTTCGATAGTTTTAGCCTTATGTAAACCAGAACTAACGCGAGTTTTTTCATGATATCGAATAGGATTAAAGAAGACTTGATTATAAATACCGCGCTGATGTAACATAGTTAGCGTTGCCCGCGTTTCTTCTATAGATCTACCGGTTATAATAATATCATCTGGGTCAGGTCTAACACCGCGCAACCCTTTGCCCATATAAATAACGCCATCAATATCAAAAGTGTTAATTTGCATTCATAATACCCTAAAGTTAATTTTACTATTCAATTATAACTTAATTATCTAACAAAGTAAAGAAAAATCTACAGGCTCAACGTCTAATTCTTTGAAGATAACTTTAGTTTGAATATCGACCCATTTAGATCTAACCATGTTATCTTGAAGTAATTCATACATAGCGGCTAACTCTGTAACATTATCGAAATAGAATTCTGGATTATTAGGGAACATAACCCTATCGACATCACATTTTGAATACACAACTATTGGTGTTCTTGCGACAAGGGAATCATAGCAGGTTTTACCAACATAAGAAATATTCTCTCTGCCTTTACCTACAAACAAATATGCAAGGTGATTATTAATAAATTCAAAATATTCTGGGGAGTTGCCCAATATGCTACCTTGTTCTATATCAACAACAGGAATATCAGAAGATAACTTGTCAACATCACCAAAGAAATGTATCGGTGGCAAATTAGCAGGATTTTCCTTTAGTAAATTCTTAAAGACTTTCAACCGCGTTTTGTTAATTCCACTCAAAAAGCCTATAAAACAAAACGAATTATTTTTAGGAACAGTTTTATCCAGATAACCATATTTGCTATGGTTTTCTTTAACAAGGAAAAAAATATCATCGGAAAGGTATATTGTGTTGCGTTTTACCACATCTTCTGAAACCAAGCCGGCTAATGGACCAGCTGATTTTTTATTGAGCACAGTATCATATAACCAGTTTATTTTAGGCGAACCATTAGCTAACCAATAGACATTATTGTAATCTATAAATTGTTGAGTTTCGACAAATGTTTTAGCCTGCTCATATGCTTCTGGGTTTTTATCTTTAATATTTTTTTCCATGCCGTCTATATTTAACATAGCAAGTTTTAAGTAATCACATGCGACATCTTCAGAATCAGTAACCCGTATCATAACAGGCTTATTTTTTCTGCTAAACATATTAGAAAGTTTATATTGTAAGATAGATCTACCGCTTAACATACCACCGAAAATAACACCATAATTTCTGGTTGTTATCAATATATCATATTCGTCGGAAACACGTTCGATACCAATATCATCAGTCACCAAAATTGTTTTATGAGGAAAATCAAAACAACTATCACCCTCTAATGATGCGACATCGTACCGTTCAACCAGACGCAAACTGTTTTTTGATAAGGTTATCAAATCAACAATAAGGTCTGGTGTGTACTGTTTCTGTTTTTCGTACACAGCATTGAAGTACAGAAACTCCGACATGATTTTACCGCCCATTGTCACATCGTTTGTAATCAAAATTCCAATTTTTAATTTTTTAGTCATAGTTTATCGTGGAGAATTAGTTGCATAGTCGTTTACCGCTTTTTGGAATGTATAAGGTAAATTTTTAGCAATTGGGTTATTTTCTTTCAATTGAGATTCAGTCATAGGCGTAATAATACGTCTGGCTAATGCGTCACACTCAAATTTAGCATCTTCAATTTTCATTTGAACCGGCGGCGTTTTTTGAGTAATATGAGAAGCGCCGCGTAAGAACCCAACGATACCTAACTCAGCAGCCACTTTACAAAATCTAATAGCAGATACAACAACCGCACCGGAATTAGGAGAATCTTGAACTGATAATCTAGCAGTTAATTCATATCTAGCACCGGCAAACCCGTAAGCTACAATATCAATATTGGCAATTTTATTATCAGAACCGACATAAGTTCCTCCTGGTTTTTGAATAACTGTTAGCGATGGACCAGCATATAAAGTCATTCCATCAATAGAAGTATTTCGAACACTATTTTGACCTTTCAATACATTTTCTTTAGAAATATGTTTAGATTCTAATCGGTCAGTTTTAGCCATATTTAAAAAATCGGTGTTGGCTGTTCTACCGGTACGGATATTTTCTTGACCTTGCGTAGTGCCAGCCGCCATATTCATTTGAATATGTTGAGTAACTAATAATCCCGCGTCAAGCATACCGCCCTGTAAAATTTCAGATAAACGTGAGGCACCAAACCCAGAACGCATATCAGAACCAACAATAGTCAACCCTGCGTCAATAAACTTTTGTTCAACAAGTTGAGCTTCTTCAGTAGAAATAAATGTAGGGATACAGTTAACAAAATGACAGCCAGCTTTAACCGCCGCATCGATATAGAATTTGCTTGCTTCGTGAGAGCCTACTGGAAGATAGTTAACGACGACATCAACTTTATGGTATTTTAACAACTCAACAACACGTTGAAAAGATTCAGCCGGAATAGCGCCGGTTCTAAACGAAACGTTTTCTGGATAGTCTAACATATGAGGAGCCACACCATCTAACTCCGGACCAGAATAAACGATAGCGCCTTTTGGTACACATGCGTCTGAAATTTCATTAACATGATCCATAGAGCAATTTGGATTTGCTCTTAATGCTTCTTTTAGTGGTAGGTTAACTTTACGAATATCAACATCAAACCCACACACGAATTCGATATTGTTAACGGTATAGCCACCGATATCTGGATACATTAAACCGACTGTATCATTTTGATTTTCTATGTAGTATTGAACGCCTTCCACCAAAGATTTAGCGCAAGAACCAACACCCACTAATGCTACTCGTATTTTTGACATTTGTTTTTCCTAAATAAAAATAATATTATAAATGATTTTCTTTATAAAGTAAAGCATGTATCAACAATATTTTGTTTTCTTAAAAATAGCGTTGGGTCAAACTTAACCTTTAACATATCTCTTTCTGTTTCACTGAACAACTCAACCCAATCCGAATCCAGTTTTTTCATGCTATTTGTTTTAAATTTTTCCAGTGACAATAATTTATGTACATCAGGTTCATCGTTGTAGTACAGATGAATATTCAAATTTAGTCCATAATTTTTCATCACAGTGAAATATTCTTCATTTAAAGAAAAATCAGTGAAGTTTTTGCCTTTAGTCATCAACCCAGCAATATAAGGTTTCCAGTCAATTTCTTTCCACGCAGAAGATAACGCATCATATTGATCAGCAAGTTCGTTAGTTGTCCATCCTGTAAATTCTTTAGGCTTTCTTCCACCAGCACCTGCGGTTTTTCTGAACTCACATAAACATGATTCAATATTATAGACATCTAATTTTATGTTAGAGTTGCTGTTGATGTATTCCATCAAATACTGGAAATTCGTTTCCATCAAATTTATTTCTGACTTAGCAGGTTTAACCTTCACTCCATTTCTCTTAGTCGCTATATCTTCTCTATTGAATAAGTAACACAAAGAATCATATTGACTCCATGTATCAGAATACAACTGTAGATCCCAGTGGTCGACGTCAAAATCGAAAAATTCATATACAGTCTGTTGTGCTAACCACGCAGTCATTCTTCCTATAGAATACATACTTTGTAAAGATTTATTCAAGGAGTAAAAGTTTTCTGCCGTATTACCGACAGTGGATACCCGCTCAAGGTAATCATATGGGGAGTCGTTTCCTATTGTCGCTTTAATCGACTTCACATAATCAGGAAATTTTCTTAAATTCCATTTTGCGTCTTTAGCATAAAATGCTCGTTTCCAGTTAACATCGTGCCACTCAACTATATGTTCATGTTTTGTATTCAGTAAGTCAGGAAACTGCTGGAGTACAATCATTGCCCAGTGGTTACGGTATGATTGTCCAAATACCAAACAATACAAAGCTTTTTGGTCTTTAGTTAACCCCATCATATCGGAAATAACTAAACCAGAATGCCAATGGTCTAAATCTCCTTCATACATTCTAGTGACAGCAACTCGTCTAAAAGCTTCAAGTCTATTTTGTGGTAATCGTACATCCTTGTACGATGATAAATCTAAGTCTAATTCATATAAATTCATTAAAAGAATTCCTCTAATGACACACTTTCATAGGCGTTTTTAAGCCAAGGGTGATACTTATCTAACCATTCATTTCCATTAGGCTGAGCCTTTAGATAATCGTACCATTCTTTAGCTTTAGAATAATCACCATCTTTAGATTCATGGTCAGCCCACATTCCTGGAGTAATACCGTTCCATCTAAACCGTTGGTCTTTATGGTCTGGGTCATTTTTTCTAGATTCAACGAAATTGAATCGGCATTCTTCATAATCGTAAGAACCTAAGTTTAACATATTTTCTCTGAAGTAACAAATAATAGAAACCCTCTCAGCTAAGTCGTCATTTTTAACGATAGGCGTGTTACCATGCATAACTTCATGATTATTAACAAGTAACAAATCTAAAGGTCTAACGCTAACCGCGATTCTGTATTCTGGAAATACTAGATAGCCGCCAGAATAGTTATCATTAACAGATAACACTAGCAAATTAGATAAGCCTTCATTCAAATCGCCGGCGTCATAATGAGCCGCCGTTCTAAAGGTGTTATTCACTGTTAATGTAGTGAATACCGTGCCTGGAACCAAAAACTTTTCATCAATTTTATCAGCCGCCGCTTTTTGATTACCCCAGCGCCATGGTAATAAGGTGTTAAACCCTTTGTTCAAAGACTGGATAAAAGGGAAACATTTTTTGAATTTATCAAACTGATAATTTGTATATGATGTTGGTCTACCATATGGAATTCTAGGGTATCTATCAAACCAACCTGCTACACCAGAATTACATGGAACAGCATAGTTTGTACTAGAAATGAATTCTTTAGCAACCATTTCAGCTTCAGCTTTAGCCGCTTCACGCGGTAACTTAGAAGTCGCTTCAGCCCACTCATCAAAATTAAATCCTTCAGGCAATTTAGAAGGCAACCAAACTTGACAACGAATTTCATTATCAACATAATGAGCATTTTTGATTTTATCAAACTCATCACCTTCATTATACAAATCGTCAATAGGATTAATGAAGTAATCTAAAATAGCATGTTCTTTAGGTTTAACCCTAATACGACCAGAGTTATCGCTAAATGTACCATCAATATTACCTGTATCTTGAAACGTACCGGCGGCAAGACCTCTATTATTAGATACAGTAGCAGCATCTTTTAAACCCTCATACGCCCAGTCGTGCTCTTCTTTACTGAAGAAGTTTTTTCTAAATTTGAACGCAATACGCAGTTCGTCTTGACCTTTATCGCATGAGCTACAATCTGATTCACAATCTACCTGTGTAGATAAATCACACATAGCAGGCATATAACAGTCGGTATCTTCTTCAACCAAAATATCGTAATGAGATTCACCAAGAAATCTACCCAATAGGTGCTCACAATCTAGTTTAGATTTGGCAACAATAACATTAACCATAATTCAAATTCCTCTTATAAAAATAATAATTATACTTTAAACCCGTTTCAAAGTAAAGGTATTTAGACTAAAATTTGAATCCATTCGTTTCAATTCGTTTAGTTTTAGCTTGAAACCCGTTATTTGTATCAACAGTACCCGCGCCGGATATATTATGCTGAGCAGAGCTTTCAACATCAAACAATCTCATCTTACTTCTATCTATACCGATAGTGAAACGCTTATAATAGGAAATGTCATTATATCTATTTTTCAACTGCTTAACCATAATCTGACCCATTTCTTCTAACTCTTCAGTAGACATTAAGCCTATGAATAAATCTAACGTATGGGCGATACCTATAGATTCACTGACATTAGTTAAATCCATATCGGTAGAAGTCTGTCCTTCACGATTAGGCTGAGTCGCGGTGACAACCGGAACATTATACTCTACCGCCAACCCGCGCAACTCTTCAGCAATAGATTTAATCAACATATAAGAATTAACACCGCTACCGTATTTCATTCTTTGAGACGCACAAATATTCAAATAATCTATACAGATGAGGTCAGGCTTGAAGTTCTTTTTACCCTTTAACTCCTCAAGCAAAACTCTAAAATGACCAGCATGAGCTGATGACGTCGGATATTCTTTGATGATTAATTTACCAGTCGTCTTTTCCATCAACCTTTGAATCCTAGTTTCAAATACAGGTCGTTCAACAGTTTTCAACTCTGTAATAGGAATATTCAAAAGATTAGCATCGATACGTTCAGCAATACGTTCTTCAGACATTTCCATTGTAATATATAGAACATTTTTACCCTGTGCCATAGTAGCCGCCGCAATATGACACATCGCTAAAGATTTACCAACGCCCGTGTTATGAGAAGAAACCCCATTTGTATAGTACCTATGGTTATCATGGTCAACCGTAATATCAACGATAGGAATCAACTCACCAGTTTCAACAATATAGCCGCTGACTAAACCTTTATCTGTATGAAAGTTTACTGTTTGGTCTACAAGGTCTTTAGCATAATACCAACCTGCCTGAGTTTCAAACAAATGAATCTCATTACATCTAACAGTATCGCCGTTAGATAACGTAAGGACATACTCATCCCAAAAACCTTTATTCACAAAATTCGATACGTTAACCCAACCATCTGGAGATGTTACCTCTATTTTATAATCTAATAACAAATCTTTAACATCACCAATCGCAATATGCTTTTCAGCTACCCAACCCTGTTTACTGGTAATCCTAACTGAAATAGACGTATCAGGATGAACGCAACCTGCTAAGAAACAATTTAACGTTTTAAGGCTTAACCCGCCGCCCGTAATTTTATTCATCAACTCTAAGTCAAACGGAATTTTAGTTTCAACGTTATGATAATGGTCGTATCGTTCAGAGTAATCTAAAATGTAATCATGACCAACATTTGTATCAAAAGATACCGCTAATGCGTCAGATAATATAGACGGAATAGCATCTTCACGGAACTGTTTATCCTTACCCTCAATAATCTTAATAGAATGTAATATGGCACCATAAACTGCTTTATCTTTACAGAATTTTTCAGTTTCAAGTAATAACCATTCATCATTAATATCTTTTTGTTCAATTTTAGAAGCAAGCGCCGTTAACTCAGTTAATTCTTTATCATTGATGTCAGTTCTGTTTCTGATTTCAATATCAAGAATCTGTGGCGTTATAATCTTATTGAACTTGGTAAAGTATTCACCAATCTCGCTAACAAGAATAGATTCCATCCTATCGGTAAAATATTCTTTTTTAATGAAAGGTAAGGTTTTTCTAGTAAACTCTTCATTGTAAATCAGATTAGAAATAATAATATCTTCAATTCGCATATCAGTCCTGTTAAGCTTTAATGTTTTCAATTCCTGTAGTAATAATATCAACCAAAATATCACCAATCATTTTCTTAAATGTCATCAAATCATCTTCAGGGATATGTCCTTCCTGTAAAATGTAATTAAATTCTAGCATACCACCATCCTCATCTGGTATCTCAACAAATTTTACATCATCATATGTAAGTACACAATAGATAGATTCATTTTCTGTTAAAAAGTCAAACTCGATTGCGGTAACTTCAGCACCGGTTTTATCGATATAATTTATTGCTTGGTAATTTATCATAATGTTCCCATAAAATGAAAATAGCGTATAACGAATTAACATTATACGCCTTTGTTTCTAAAAAGTAAAGTTTTAGATTTCAGTATCGATATCTTCTAATTCATCAATAATTTCTTCATCTGTAGCAGTATTATATGCAGCACCAAGCTGGAACCTTTCTTTAATGAAAGTTTTAAACTTACCATTGCTCAATATATCATTCCAAAATGCATCAGTTTGAGTTTCTTTTGCGCGGTATTTCTTTTCAGCCAATTCGCCAGTATCTAAATTGACCTTTTGGTACCAACCATTAGATGGTTTAATGATAGCGCCGGATTCTAACCCTAACTCAAGTAAACCTGAAAACTTTTGTATACCACCAGCATAAGTTACTGTGAACACAAGTTTAGATTTTTCTCTCACATATCTAGACTTTTCAACGTTCAACGTAAAATTATAACCCACTAAATCTGTTCCATCTTTTTCTTGAGATTTTCCGATAATAAATGCAGTGTTAGCAGAATATATCAAACCAGACCCACCACTGATAATTTGCTTAGGGTATAACGACATTTCAGAATATGTATGACAGATAGTTATGCACGGAATGTCTTTAGCAACTAAAGAAGGAGTAACCATACGGAACAACCCTTTAATAGATTTTGCTCTTTGCATTTCAGCAACACTTTTTTCACTCAAAGCATCATCTAATTCTTTTAAACTAGCAGTATTTCCTATAGAATCAATCATTATAATTACTTTATCGCCACGCTCTAATTCTTTTAACTGTTTAACCATATCAAACTTTAACATCTCAATATGTTCAATTGGAATATGGACGACCCTGTCAGGGTCTACGTCCATAGAACGCAGGTAATCTGGAGTAACACCGCCCTCTGAATCATAAAATATACATACTGCGTCTTTATACTTTCTAAAATACGCGCTAATACAAACTAATGCAGTTGCTGATTTAAAAGATTTACTTGGACCAGCTAACAAGGTTAAACCGCTGCTTAACCCACCATCAACATCACCTGAAAATGCTATATTAACGATAGGAATATCTGTAGGGATAACATCTTTGTCTTTAAACATTACTGAATCAGTCAAAACAGCAGTGTGTTTAGTTGTACTATTTTTAAGAATTTTACTCATCAACGGCGATTTCATTTTGTTTCCTTTTTATGGTTTCCAGCAAAACTTTGCATTACTTGATTTAACTTCTTTTCACTCATTAACATACCACGAACCCACCCGTCTCCTGGAGAAATGTTAGCTTTAGTGTTAATTGTGCCATTATTCCACCAAAACATTTTACCAGTAACCTTCCCACCTTGTTTCCCACCTTTAGAAGCATTGATCAATGCTTCTTCTGGATTAGCTTCTCGCCATTCTTTAGTGACACATCCACCAAAATTGCCAGATTCAATTAACGCATTAGCGCCTATAATTGCCCATTCATTTCTTAAATGCTGTAAATTTGGGTTATGTATGCCTTTTTGTTTATCTCTACACGCAGAACCAGCAATTTTTCCAATTTCTGAAAAATCAATATGATCCATTGAGCCGTTAGACCAATTAAACTTAGTTTGAGCAGATCTATCATAATCAGCAGCAAATATACCAAGATTATTATCCTTTGTAATTCTTCCGCCTATTTTACCAGCATTAGAATATAATAATAAAATATCTTTATCTGTTAATTTTACAGCAATTCCACGCATAAAACAATACGCAAGTTTATTTCCGATAGGTTTACCCATTTTGTATCTTAATAAATGGACAATCCTGTGTTCTTTAAATGTTAAAACTGCGCACAAATAAGAATTTGGGTCTTCATGTTTAGGTGTAATATGATGATTGTGGTGAATTGAAGAATCATAAATTCTTCCTATTGAACGCGATATAATATCGTCTTGAAGTTTTTCGTAATTCATAAGTTCCTTTGATTATAGGTTTCTCGTATTTTACGTCAGAGCCTAATCTGACACCCAGTTTAATCATAATATGTTCTCATCAATTCATATCAAAAATACAATTATAAATGATTTCAATTGAAAAGTAAAGGTCTTGTTTCTAGTATCAAAGTAGGAACTGTTGTGTCAATAGCCTTTTGGTATCTTCCATGTTTAACATCATACCCCGTATCTGTTCTAAATGGTTCTTCTTCAAACCACCACCATTCTACTGTTGCACCATAAATATCATTGCCTAAATAATTCGCCCAATCAGGAGCATCTTTCCAGTGTGGTTTATTTGTCATATTGCCTTGTGTGATTAAAATGGCTGGACTTTTACACCCAGCCACAAACATTAATTGATATAGTGATTCAATTCGTAAGGATTTGTATTTGTACCGCGATTATAAACTTGGATATGCAAAGCTTTTTTGCTTGGTTTACCATCTTTTTCAAGCGCTAAACTGTGACGAGTAGTTTCACCGTCTTTAGGCTTACCTGGACCAACAGTAATTTTGTCGTGCCATTCGTCATCTGGAATGGTGTAACCTTTAGCGTTAGCTTGCGCTTGAGCATGTTGAACTGCTGAAGTATATGTTGAGTGATGAAGAATGCTCGTATCTTTTTTTCGCTTCGTTCAAAGCTTCTTCTAATACTGATTCTCTAAATTCTTGGAATGCTGACATTTTGTTTCCTTACAGTTTGGTGTATCCAGAGGACGTTTTAAAATAAAAGGCGTTTCTTGTAGTTGACACTTGTTTAAGAACATTATCAGTAAACGGTGCCAATACAACTTCTACCATTTTTAACATTGAAATATAAATCTCATCGGGATCGATGAAATCTAAATGGTATTCATGCTCTGCTTCAATGTATTGGTATATATCCCAGAAAGAGTCATTTAAGCCGTACTGTTCAAATTCTTTATACAAGTTTTCAAACCAAATTTCGTGTACTCTCCCAGCATATTCTTTATATAGCTCTTTATATTTTTCGAGTTCCTTCTCATTAATAACAACTTCTTGAATAACCCCGCCGTGAACTTCAGCCGCATCTTGTGAATCAAAATAAGTTAGTGTGCCATTTCTAGAACAAACCCAGTTTAATATAGGCTCAACCTCAGCCGGCTCTTCACCGGCTAACTCTATACATTGTTCAAATGGTAAGTGTTTATGCATGAATTACTCGCTACTTGCCCATTGATTATGGATTGACCAAAGTATAGAATTTTCCAAATATTCATCATCTCTGTTATTTTGGTCGCTATGAAAACGCATCGTACCAGCAGTAAAGCAAATTTCAAGCATATGATAGCTACCCTTTTCAGATTCATGTTTTTCAATAACCATACATATAATATGCTGTTTATTGATTACAATATCAGATAAGCTGTTGTTAGCAAAAATTCTTATTTTGTTTGTCATATTTTTTCTCCATAGTATTTTAAAACCAGTTAAACCAAACTAAATTTGGTGTATTTTACCATAAATTGAATTTTTCTGGATATTTTGATTCCAAAAATTTGAGCAATAAGCCAACTACAAACGCAGCGTAAATTGGTGTAAATACTAACCACCATGACCAGTCTATATAGTTTGTTACTTTTAAAGTTATAAAAATAACTAATAACATGTGATATACATTCATAATAAAAATTTATTCTCTAGATAATTTAAACATAGTATTCTTTCAGAAATAATAAAATACATCAATCGTTTCACCATCTTTTGATGCTTTACCGTATCTAAATGTTTTACTGGTTTCGCCCAATAAAAATATATTATATTATGGCGACATATAAAAGTAAAGCTTTAATTTTCCATAACAAATTTACCCTTGAATGGAACCCAGTCTGGTGTATAATTAGAATTTGTAACGCCTATAGCTAGGGTTGAGTCGTTACCTCCACGCAGTAATGTTCCTTTCGTTAAAGAAGTGAACAACACAACAGCACCAGAAGGATAACAACCTAAACATGGATATGTTATATTAGTGAGTTCTTTTTTCACGTCAATCCCGTATCTTGTAAATAATGCTTCATGGAAATATCTAGTTCCGGAAATTTCATTACCGTTATCGATTGCATTCCATACACTAACACAATCTCTAATAATTAACTCGGCAAACTTAGTTGTGTGGTCTCTGTCCCATTGAAAGCTCCAATCTTCGTCATTGTCGTCTACCTTTAAGGTGGCGTAGTCACAAGCTTCATCGTCAAGTTTTTGAAGGTTTTCGTTCATTTTTAGCCTATTATTAAAAGTTATGTTCCAGGAAACACTTCAACATACATATTCACATCATCCGGAATATTTCGTAGCATACTATCATAAACGCCTGATGTAAATAAGCTCATACCAAAATTGTCTTTATAGCAGTTATAGATACTGCCAGATTCATTATGAATTTCGTAGTAGCTACCTTTGTCAATAGTTTCAGTAATACCACTGCTCAATCTGTAACTATCTCCGCTATAAAACCCGCCGCACCAAGAACCTAATACTTTTCTGATTTTGTATTCTGGAGTAGCAATATTAACGATAACCCATTTATCAGGATAATATTCACTCATTTTGATTCCTTGCTTTTGTAATAGCGGTAAAGCCTAACGTAATGCGCAAACCGTAAAGGCTCTTGTTTATGGTTAGGTAAAGTGCCAAACATATCTAGCATTTCGTTGTAAATTACCTTCATTTCATCATCACTCATCTTCATTTATTTCGCAAATTTTCTGTTGGTCAAACAACCAAGTTATATATCCGTTATCCATCCAGTCTCCAATATCAAGAAACTCACAATATCCGTTTTGTTCGTAATCTTTATCTGTATGCCAAGTCCAGTAAGGACAAACATTTATAGCCAGAAATCCATCTGGTGTTTTCTCGCCGGTGAATTTATAACAATAGTCACCCGCCGGTATTAATGATTCGTCTTTTTCCATTTCTTATCTACATTAGATGGTTTATTGACACAGCTCTCATTTAGTTTAACATATTTCCATTTTGAACACTGTTTATGTGTATTAAAGAAAATCTTTTGTTTGACTTCAGCTTCAACCAATCGTTTAGATTTACAAGTTTCAACTAGGTTCATAGGATCTTTACATTTACCAGATGAATAAAACTTAGGCGCTTTTTCCCATTTAGATTTTGGAATATCATACTGAATCTCAGGGTAAACCGTATCATCTGCAAATACGTTTCCAGTCAGCAATAGCAATAATAATACTTTTTTCATTGAAAGTAAAGCCTTAAAGTCGTTTGGTATAAATTTGATTTTCTTGGTGCCAAGATATTGTAATACTTTCTTGAACAGGACAAACTGAAACGACATAACCGTGTTGTCTCAACATATCGCATAATGCGTGCATCACATCTAAAGATAACGCAATAGGAAATTTATAGTGCTCAATATCTAAAGAAATTAAGCCATTTTCAGTGGCGGTATTAATAGCCGCTTCAATAGTAGGGATACATTGGTCAACCAATTGTTGCATTTCCGCTTCACGTTGCTTAATAGCATTATTTGATTTTTTTCCTGCTTCTTTAGCCGTAATCATTAAAGTTCCTCATCAGTAATTAATTCCCATTCTAACCACATAAAGTTTCGTTCGCCTTTAGTTCTGACGTTCCAGATACCATGTTCATCGAAGTAGTAATTAAATTCATCATCAAAATCTTCTTCCAAAAAAGTTTTATAATAAGAATCATAATCTTTAAAAGAATTGTAATGAACAAACTCATGTCTACATTCTTCTAACGTAGCGCCTAATGATAATAAATTACCAGCAAGAACAAGCGCTTCTGCCTTTTCTTGGTTATTATAGTTCTCAAACAACACTTTACCGTTATGTTCAATAGAACCGTCCCAATGACAAAATATTTGAATAACTGAACCATCTTTACGAATAACAGCGATAGAAGAATTTGTAGACATAATATACACTCCAAATAATTTAAGGTTTAACTTCATTACGGTCTATTATACTATGTTTTATAAAAAAGTAAAGCTTTATTTTAAATTATTTTAATAAAATTAGGAACAGGTCGTTGTTTCCAGCTGTGTAATTTAGTTTTACTGCCATTGTAATAGTTACGATATGACTGAAGAGAGTCACCTTTGATGATATAGTCAACTGGCATAGCCGGCGTTGGCTCGGTAAACAATTTAGTCGAAATATTAAATGGAGCATACTGTAATTTATCAACTAAGCCTGTACGCTCACATTTATGAGTTTTACCATATCGATAGGTATATTCTTTACACAACTCTACAAGTAAAGAATGCAACCACTGATAATTTTCAAACCCATGACGAGCCCAAATAGCAGATGGGTGATTTATATGAGTCGCAGCATACAAAATATCTTCATATGAATTGTTAAGTTTCCAAACTTTTTTATTACGACCTGAAGCTGAAACAGCCGCAGTTTCAACGCCGTCTAAAACACGATGCGCAGTTGATAATAACTGCGAATATTCAAGAATCATTTTGACGACATGTTTGTCAACATGATATCTGGCACAAATAGATTGGTCGTAATCAAGATAAAATATGTTCATAGTGTTTAGCCTAATAAAGATAAAAATTCGTATTCAGTAATTTTACTGTTCAATAAGGTGTCTAAAGCGCCTAACCTAGCCAAAGCAGAAAATGTACGTTTTAATTCATAAATATCGGTAGGAGAAGGCTCATCACCTAACGTTAGGATTTTAACGTGAAGAATTGTATATGACGAATGAAAGAAATTACTGACATACATTATATCTTTTTCACGTTGAGTTAATTCTACAATCTCAAACAATTTTGTAAACTGGATATCGTTATCAGCAAAAGGCTGATCCCATAAATTAGGATTGGTTTGTTTGTAATACTTATTAGTTAATTCCATTGTTTGAGAATTACTATTTGGTTTCTCTAACGCTTCAACTAGTCCTAACGCTACTTCGTATGCTGATTTCATAATTTACACTCCAATTTAACTAAAGATAACTTCATTACGATCTATTATACCTTAAATGACTCAAAAGTAAAGCTTTATTTTAAGGCTTAATGATATTTTTAAGCGCTTAACCTCAATTCACGCCCGACTAGGCTATTATACGTGTTTGGGTGTATAAAGTAAAGTTTTATTTTTACTAAATATTTTGTACAAAAAAAGCCACTCGCGGGATTGCAGTCCCCAGTGGCACTAATCATCCTAACATTAATTACGAGAACTAACATGACCAGCACAAGTATTTATACTCCCATCACACCCACCTATCTGTACATCAAACAACACTCCATCACAAAAAAGAAATACTTCGGTAAGACCACTAGAGACCCATACACATACAACGGCTCAGGGGTTTATTGGACCAATCACATCAAGAAACACAGCAAAGAACACATCGTAACTTTATGGGTTTCTGAGTTGTATTATGACACGTCAATTGTAGAAGTAGCCTTAAAGTTTTCTTCAGATAACGACATAGTCAAATCTAAAGAATGGGCAAATACGGAACCAGAAAACGGGTTAAATGGATGCCCTCCTGGCACAAAACGTTCAGAAGAAGCTAAGATTAATATGCGTAAGCCTAGATCAGAAGAAGCTAAGGTTAATATGCGTAAATCAGAAGAAACTAAAGCCAAAATGCGTAGACCTCGTTCAGAAAAAGCTAAGGCTAATATGAAAGGCAGAGCTCCAAATAAAGGTAAATCCACATCACAAGAAACTAAAGACAAAATGTCTGCTAATATGACAGGCAAAAAACGTGGTCCATATAAAAAATCAAGTAAACCTAGAAACCCACGCTCAGATAAAGGTAAACCTAGAAAACAAGTCACATGTCCACATTGCGGTAAACTGGAGGTGAAAATGGAATGAAAAGATGGCATTTTGATAAATGTAAAGCAGAAACATCAGTCTCTTTATTTTAACATTAAATAATTTACAGTGAATAAAATACTGAGGATATAATGGATTTAAATAATACTGGATACAACGGCAACCGAAATTTAAAGCAGGTTGGGTTACCAATTGAGTTCACCGCAGAGCGACTCGAAGAATACATTAAATGTAAAAACGATCCTGTCTACTTCATAATAACATACTGTAAGGTTGTTTCGTTAGACAGAGGATTTGTTAATTTTGATTTGTATGAATACCAAGAAAGATTCATTAACGCTATTCATACAAATAGAAAGGTCGCTGGAATGTTTAGTCGCCAGCAGGGTAAAACAACAACATCTGCTGCTTACATATTACATTACGTTACATTTAACGACCATAAAACGGTTGCGATTTTGGCTAATAAAAGCGCCGCCGCCCGTGAAGTTATGAGCAGAATACAGCTCATGTTTGAAGCCTTACCTATATGGCTTCAACAGGGAATTAAGACTTGGAATAAAGGTGACATTGAATTAGAAAACGGATCTAAGATTTTCACATCTGCTACGACAGGATCTGGTATTCGTGGTAAATCTGTTAACATGTTATACATTGATGAGATTTCATCAATTGCTAATACGATTGCTGAAGAGTTTTTCACGTCAACTTACCCCGTTATTTCTTCTGGTAAAGATACTAAAATTTTGATGACGTCAACCCCAATTGGTTATAACTATTGGTGGAAAGTATGGAACGAAGCTGAAAATGGAATAAATGGCTTTTTACCCTTTAAGGCAGAATGGCACGAACATCCTGAACGTGATGAAAAGTGGGCAGCTGAACAAAAGGCGTTTCTTGGTGAAGTTAAATTTAATCAAGAAGTATTATGCCATTTCCTCGGTTCTGCGAACACATTAATTGATGCAACGACACTAGGATCATTATCTCCTAAGCCGTTTGTGTACTCAACGCAAGACGGCTTAGACATCCTAGAAAAGCCTACACCAAACCATTTTTACGCTTTAGTCGCAGACACCTCTGAGGGAGTCGGTGGGGACTTCTCAGCGTTTGTTCTAATTGATATTACCGTTTATCCGTTTAAATTGGTAGCTAAGTATAAAAACAATAAGATTAGTCCTATGTTATATCCTAACGTAATACACAAAGTTGCTTTAGAATATAACAACGCCTATGTTTTGATTGAGATTAATAAATCTCAAGAAGTCGCTATGATATTGTATGATGAATACGAATACGAGAATATGATATCAGTTAAACGAGGAACAAAGGGACAAGTGCCAGTTGATGGTGGATACAGCAAAGGTTTATTAGGCGTTACCACTGATAAAAAAGTTAAACGTCAGGGATGTCAAGCCTTAAAATCTTTGATGGAAGAAAAGAAACTACTGGTTTTTGATACAGACGTTATCGGTGAATTCACTACCTTTATCGAGAAAAATGGCTCGTTTGCCGGCGATTCTGGTGCTCATGATGATTTGGTGATGTGTTTAGTATTATTTGGATGGTTAACATCAAGTGAATATTTTAAAGATATGACTAATATGGATACAAGAAAAGAATTATATTCTGCGCATATGGATATGATTGAATCATCTATGCTACCTGTTGGATGGTTAGTTGATGGCACAGAACAACCGCAATATGTAAATTTTTAGGAAAAATATGATTAACTTTAAACAGTTTAGAGAACAGCTCGACGAAACAATGCTAGTTGAATCTTCACAAAAAGAACAATTTATCTATAACTCTCATGGTAGCCATGCCTTATTAAAAAGAAAATCTATAAATTTTTCATTAAAAGAAAATGTTGTTAATCCAAGTTTTGAAAAACATTTTCTAGGGCATAAAACTGATAAGTCATACAGTGAAAATCACAGAGATGAAATATCGAAAAGTAGGGAAATCGTAGGGAAATTAATAAAAAATAATCCTATATCAAAAGATGCTAGAGAATACATAAGCTCTTATATGCTGAATGATTCTTCAGGACTGACAAAAAGATTATTGGATACACATAAGCATGTTATGAAACATAATAATCTGGATAATTTTAGAAAAGATAAAAAGCCAGATAAAAAAGATAAAATTATCCAAGGATTGGATAATTATGCATTCTCTCCAGCATCTGAAGATTTTGATTCTTATTCTGGCGTAAAATTTGATATTAGTAAAGTAAAGCCGGCTGGAAAAAGTAAAAATGGAAATCCTATTTATCATCAACCAACATTTATGTCTTCATCTACAAGTAAACATATAGCAAATGAATTTACTGATGATGAATCACCAATTAGACATATATTCCATTGGAAAAATAAAAAAGGCGATTCTATTTCAGCAGTAGCAGGCGTTCATCATGATGAGCACGAAATTTTATTAAATAGAGGAAATAAAAATACTTATATTGAACATTTAGGTCATAAGGATTATACTGATAAAAATGGAAAAATTGTTAGGGTTCATGAAGTAAGAAAAGTTTCAGATTTAGAAATTAACAACTAAGAAACCGAATTTTAGGAAAAATATGATTAACTTTAAACAGTTTAGAGAACAGCTCGACGAAGCCAGAAAAAACCCTGAGATGAACCCTAGAATCTCAGCATACGAAGCATTGTTACCGTATAAAGATGACGATAACGCATTTATACATTTTACCAATTTGAACAAACTTGGTATTAACCCTTTATCTGGATTTGAAACCCCAGTCGGTGTTTACGCTTACCCGCTAAAACAAGTTTGGAATCTTTATAAAGTAGATAAAGCAAAATCTTTATCTGTGTTACCATTTGGTTCTGATAGAGCCTATATTCAATTATTCAAATGGAACGGCAAAGGCAAATTAGTCAGCGATTTAAAAAAGGATTATACAAGCACAGATTATGATTCTGATATGCGTAAGTTGAGAACAATCTATAAGGATATTCAGTCTAAAACTGATACATCAAAAGCATGGAATGCTTTAGTTAAAGGCATTTTTAAACACAAATTAGAAATTCCAGATGATTTTGAAGAAGGCAATGTCGTCAATATAACTCACCTTTTGGATACTGTGTTTGGTTCAGATAAAGTTCGTCGCGGCATAACAATCAAAGATAGTCCTAGAACAAAGCCTATTTTTGATGATATACTGAAAGCCGGTAAAGTGTATATGAAAGATAAAAAATCTGATTCAAATTGGGATAAGTTTAGTAAGAAATTTGAACTTTACCATATTGAACCACCTCCCCGTATGGCAATTCTTTTTGTGAGTGCAGATGAACTTGAATATGAAATTGAAGATGCTATAAGAAACTCAGACAAATATCGTACATGGGAAATTAACGTAAACAAGCCGGCTATTTATAGGGAACTAAAACCGCTTCAAGACGCATACAATAATTCTCTATTTAATGTTGATGATATAATTAATGCCGCTACAGAAAAAACTCGCAACCCATCACCAGCAACTTGTTTCTGGAATGTAACCCGTTGGTTGTCTAATTATGGGATAGATCCTAATGTCAGAAGATTTACCAGTGATGTTATGTTTGCTAAAGACGGGCATCATAGACAAATTCAAGCGCCTACGTTAGATACAGCAGAAATTAAAGCCGGCTCTAGACAATGGGGAAATCTGTTACGAAAACTAGGTTACGCGGGATTTGTTGATAGAAGAGCAGATGGCATTATACACCCTGCTGAACCTTGTCAGGCTGTATTTACCGGTATGGATTACATTGAGTTGATTGACACTGTGCTTAATAAGGATTATGCCAAACTTAAACACGATGATGAAGTAACATTAGAAAATTTAAAAAATGCTTCTCATAAAGACTTGATGGATTATATTATGAATTGGAACGCTAATGCTATTGACAAAATTGATATGAAATATTTGAAATGGATAAATGATTCAACAGATTTAGCCAAAATGGTTGTTGGTATGATGATTAAAGGTTCTACAACGACAAAAATAACCCAAGAAATTGATTATATCAAAAGCTGATAATATGACGCCCAGTTCCTATTTGGTTCTGGGCGTCAAAATATTAATCGTTCAATATCAATACAACCGTCTAAAATTAAAATTTACTAAATAATTATATAGTAAGATTCGCGATATTACCAGTATCCAATCTTTCTAATACTTTGATTTTAATGGAGGAAGTACCAGCTATGAATATTTATACGATTTTAAGTTCAATGAAACATAATAAACTTCAATTAAACAGATATTTAAAGTTTATTGATTGGTGTTCAAAAACAAATATTAACGGCGTTGAATTTGCACATTTGCACCATATATGTCCTAAATCTATGTTTCCTATGTATTCAAATTTAACTACAAATAAATGGAATGGAATAAAGTTAACACATAGACAACATTACATTGCTCATTTAATGTTAACTAAAGTTTACCCAAAATCTATAAAAATGACAAGGGCATTTATATGTATGAACGCTAGTAGTCCACAATTCATAAAAATACATTCAAAATGTTATGCTAGTAATGTAGCAAAATTAAATGGGAAAGTTATAGCAAAAAATAAAATCACCGGAAAATATGAACACATCACATCTGAAGAATACGCTAAAGGTAATCATACGCATAATAGCGTAGGTATGGTAACTGCAATTGATGCTGCTGGAAATATTATAAAGGTGACATCAGAAAAATTCAATTCTACAGAAAATTTAAAGGGTGTAAAAGCCAATACCGTTTCTGTTATATTTAAAGATAACAGCACTGGGCATGTAACAAAAGAACAATTTGATTCTAATGATGAATTAGTTGGTGTGTTAAATGGAAAAGTATATGCAAAAAATAATGAATCAGGAAATTATGAATGGATAACTCCAGAAATATATTCTAAAGGCGATTATACACATTTTAATAAAGGTTTGATCACTGGTAAAAATAAAATCACCGGTGATGTCGAAAGAATAACTTCTGAAGAATACGCTAAAGGCAATCATACGCATAATAGCGTAGGTATGGTAGCTATATCATTAAATGATGGAACATACGCTAAAGTTACAAAGGAAGAATTTAATAAAGGCGGCTATAAAGGAGTAAATAGTGGTTATGTTATAGCAAAAAATAAAATCACCGGTGAATCTAAAAGGATAACTTCTGAAGAATATTTTTTGAATTGTGACTATACCACACACCATTCAGGAACAGTTATAGCAAAAAATAAAATCACCGGTGATGTCGAAAGAATAACTTCTGAAGAATACGCTAAAGGCAATCATACACACAGCACAACAGGAACAGTTACAGCAAAAAATAAAATCACCGGTGATGTCGAAAGAATAACTTCTGAAGAATACGCTAAAGGCAATCATACACATGATAATAAAAATATGGTCACTGTAGTATTAAATGATGGAACATACGCTAAAGTTACAAAGGAAGAATTTAATAAAGGCGGCTATAAAGGAGTAAATAGTGGAAAATGTTCTGTTCGTTCTATACACAAAATAGGCTCATATAGAATACCCTGTGGGACACTAAAAGATTACGAAGTGACCGTATATAAAAAAATTGTTTATGTTCATAATAGTTCAACTAATGAAGAAAAAATTTTATCTAAAAATGAATTCGTTGATGAAAAATGGAAACTGGGAAAACTAGAAAAAAATTAAAATTTATGATTGTTTGAATTTTATAAATTGGGTGCATGCCTTAATAAACATTGCACCCAATTTTTTATTTATTGTGGATAATCACAGAAAAATCATTTTGTTTTTCTACTTGTATAACATCGTCAAACATATCTTTGACGTGTTCATCGTGAGATATAATAAATACACTAATCCCTATTTGCGATTTCAACACACCTATTAATGAAGTAGAACCTTCTCCATCTAAAGAACCAGAAAATATCTCATCTAATATTAAAAGATTCGTATTAGCAGAATTCTTAAGTTTAGCAATTTCTCTCCAAGCAAATAAAAGCGCTAAATCAATTCTAGATTTTTCACCCTCAGAAAAATTATCATATGTCATTGTATCTCTATATCTTGATTTGATAACCTCGTTAAATTGCTCATCTAAGTTAAAGTCACAATAGAAATCCATAACAGCAAGATATTTGTTAATTAAGGTATTCATCAGTGGTAAATACTCACGAATGATAGCCGTTTTAATACCGCCGTCTTTCAGCAATAATACCCCTACATCTTCAACACCCTTTTGCTCAACCAATATCTTTTTGCGGTTTATTAGCCTAATAGCTTCTTCAACCAAATCTTTAAGTGTATTTTTCTCAGCTTCGATATTTTGAGTCGAGTTAACAGATTCCAATAAAGATTGGTTGAGTTTTGTTATCCTGGACTCAATCACATTTATTTCAGATTGTAAACCTCTAACATCATTTCTAGCTGTAACAATATCTTTCTCAGTTTCGATTATCCCAGCTAACCTTTTTTCCTGTTCTTGGTATTCCGTTCCAGACTGAATAAACAAATCATTCATATCCTTTTTACTAGATTCTAAATCGCTTAATACGCCGCCGGAATGTGTATGTGGAATATTTTGCTGACAGGAAGGACAGCTTGCGTTTTCATTAAAGAACACAATCGATTTATCTAAGGTATCAATCTCATGCTTAACCTTTCTCATTGTATTGTTAAGACTTTTAAGTTTAGCATTAACCGCATCTTTTTCTAAAACTGAAGGAGTTAACCCATCAATTATAGCTTGAGCCGCCGCTATTTTTGCCTGCCGATTTTCTACTGTAGTTGTATCTTCTTTGATATTCGCTTTAATAGCATCAATTTCAGACTGCTTATTGACTTCTAAATGTGCTATAATTCTTTGCTGCGATTCAACCTTATTTTTAGCAATTTTTAATGCCGATTCAATATAGGTCAGTTCTTCTTTAGTTTTAGATAGCCGCTCTTTTAATAGTTGATTCATTATAGAAAAGATACGAATATCCAGAATATCTTCAATAATCTCTCTACGCTGACTTGAACCCATTTTCATAAACGGTGTAAACGTGGCTGAACCAAGAATAACGACCTGTGTAAACGTTTTCATATTCATCTTAAGAATCTGTTGCTCTAAAACAACCTGATAATCCTTAACAGCAGAATCTTGATTGATTAGTTCATCATTACGATAAATCTCAAAGGTGTTAGGCTTAATGCCACGAACAACTTTATAGTAAGCGCCGCCCTCCTCAAATTCAATCTCAACGACACAATTTTTCTTATTAATACTATTAACCAAACCGCCCTTACTGATGTTTCTAAATGGTTTACCGAATAGAGCAAAGGTTAAAGCACAAAGTACAGAACTCTTGCCATTTCCATTACCGCCTACGATTAATGTTTGCTTGCCGGTATCTAATCTAATTTCATTAAATTGGTTGCCGGTTGATAAGAAGTTTCTCCATCTTATTGTCTTAAAATTAAGCATCTTATCCCCTATGTCAACGAAACATTAACAGCTTCTAAAAACAAACTATTCATCAAATTCTTCACGCTTTCTTTATCCATATCTGTATCAACATTATCGATGTAATCTGATAGTATTTGTTTAGTGTCAGCTAGGTCAATCTTTTCGTCGATATTACCGTTAGAAAACTCAGACATATCCTCGATAATTTTAATGTCATAACAGCCGGCGCTATATAGCCGTTTCAAAAAATTATCATATCCAAATAAATCGTTTTTGTTCACGATAATCAATTTGACATATTTCTCGGTTAGAGTTGACACGTCAAATTTAGAGTAATCTGTAACCGTATCATCATATTCAAGTTTCTCAAATATGGTATAAGGATTTTGAATAAACTGAGTTTCACCGGTATCAGTATCGAATATCCAAAAACCTTTAGGGTCATTGAAGTCAGACCATGTAGTATCATATGGAGTTCCGGTATAAAGGATATTCCCTTTTACTGATTTTGTATGATAGTGCCCTGATACAACCAATTTATACCTACCATACATATCAACAGGATACCCGTCGTGAGCATCAACTCCTTTATACATTTGAAAGCCGGTAAACCCAAAATGTCCTACGCAATAATCAGATTTTGAGTTAGATACAAAGGAAGCAACTTCAGCCTTATTATCGTTACACACCCATGGGATAAAATCAATTTTTAAGCCGGCAAATTCTACTGCTGTTGGTTCATCAAAAATATACACATTTGAATACTCATTAAGCAATAGTGCTGTTGAGTTAACCTGAAGAGATTCTCTATAATAAATATCATGATTTCCTAATAAGGTATAGAAAGTCATATTGTTAGCTTTCATTGGGTCAAATATAACCCGTTTGGCTTCATATAAAGATAACAGGTTTATTGCTTTTCTGCTATCAAATAAGTCACCAAGTTGGATAATCGTGGTTATATTATGTTCTTTAAGGTAAGGGAAAAACACATTTGAAAAGAATTTTTCAGAATGTTTATGGAAGTTTGTAGAGTTATTTCTAACGCCTACGTGAACGTCACCAAGCCAGCATATTTTCATAATATCCTTTTAGCCAATTAAATTTTCTGGTTCATTAATGTCATCGACAACATCAAATAAGTCAATATCTGATTCCATAAATTTAGATAATTCATTAATGTGTTCACGTTTTAATTTTGGTTTTTTCTCATAATATTTTGAATAATCTGATTTTTGTAAGGAATTCAAATATTCAAGATATTCGTTTACAACTTCTTTATTATCGTGTTCTTGGCTGGAATATTTTTCCACATTAATATTTTTTGCCATTTCGCTTCTAGTATAGGCTTGGTCGCGTTCTTTTACGATTGTGGCAAGAAAAGAATAGTAGCAACACTGTGAAAAATACGAAAATGGGTTTTGTGTTCTTTCAGGGTCAAACGTATCAAAATATCTTATACAGTTTACTATGGCGTCTTGTATCATTTCATCTTTATACGAACGCCCGTAATATAGCGGTCTTTTAGCAAAATTGGTGGCAATATCAGTTATACATTTTCCAAGGTAATCATTAATCTTTGGTTTAGGTAAACCCTTTTCTTCGGCTTCTTTTAATGCGGCTTTCCTTTTGACAATTTCTTCATAAAATTTTACATTGTCTACATAATTATTTCTTGCTGTCATAATGTTCCTTCACAAATTGTTAAAATATCAGTCATAATTCTAGCTTGCGTCGCGTTAATTTTTCTATTTTCAAATATGAATTTCATCATATCTATGGTATCTTCAACATAAGAAGGTTTAGGCGCATCGCTAATATTGGATAATCTATCCAACAATTTTAAGGTCAAACCGTAGCTTGACATTCCCACCATTTTATTTTTCAAATAAACAACTTTTCCAACCCGCTTAATTTCTTTATTGTCAGAAGTCAATTCCTCGACAAGACTGGCAACGAAAGAACCAAACAACGAAGTTATTTCAGATAACGTGGTATCAGTATCTTCAATTGTATCATGTAGCAAACAAGCTACCTTTAGTTCGTCCATACGTTTTGAAGTTTTATATTTTGGTAATAACCCCGCAACATAAATAGGGTGAGATATATAAGGATTTCCGGTCACCTTTCTAACTTGCCCAAAATGTTTAGTAGTAGCAAATTCTAAAGCCATTTCAACGATACACATTTTAACCTCCAAATTTTAATTTCACCTAATTATACCGTATGCAAATGTAAAAGTAAAGCTTTTTTTAAAATTATTTTTAATAAAAAAGCCAGCTTGTTAGGCTGGCTTTGGTGAGTTAAAACGGCTCGACTAATGTTAAACGACAAACATCAATAGTATCTATTGTCAAATCCTCATAAACAATGACAACTTTTACTGATCCTGAACACAATAACGGCTCATCTGAGGATTTGGCATACGCCTTTTTCCCAATTAAGGTGTTAGCCATCGATAGTTTTACCGGCTTGAAGATCTTTTAAAGTTAACCCGTTTGTGAACTGAATATGCGCTAGTTCTTTAAACTTAACCCAATCACCCGCCCATTCAAATCCTACTTCTTTAGCAATATGACCGGCTTTAGTAAACGCCGCCGTGTCTGCCCATTGAGCCTTACCATTAACAATAGGAACAAAGTCCAGCGCTAATCTATAATTATGCCAAGATTGACCAGCTTTAGCATTAGTGACTTTTTTACCCGCTGTGGTTCTACCTTGTGCATATAAGGCGTTTTGGCTTTCATTATCACGATATGTTGATGTAACCAAAATATCTAATCCATGTTCTTTACACTTTGCTAAAAACTTTTCAGCCATTGCTTTAACTTTTGGATGTAAGTCATTAAGGTCTCTGCTATTAATCATAATTTATTTCCTATTTTCTAATGTATTTATTATACCCAGCTACCCAATCAGTAGCAAACATATCTTGGGCGACTTTCAAGTTAAGTGTACCTTTACAAACCGCACTATGTGCCCATGCTTCTAACACATCTTTTTTAGCCGCGTGATTCACACCATATCTAGGCTCTGGCCAAAGGTTAGCTGGGTCAGAAGTCGCGCCACCTACCGATAATGGAATAAGATGGTCTTCCTCGTAATGCTTAGGGTCTTTATCAACATACCCATATTCTTTAATTTGTTTCAACTTCAGATTATTAGTATAATAAGAAGAAGGTCGAATTGTAGCAGTATAATTAGGAACACAAATAGTTGACTTAATATTACCCGTTGTGACGTTTGGATTTAACGCGCCGGCGGTTAATTTAGCGTTTGGTAAACCATCAGCCCAGGCAAGTGACGGCAGCAATAATGCAACTAATAATAGTTTTTTCATTTATTTGCGCCTGCTAATAATGTATAAGTTTTGTGCTGAACTGGGATAGTTTTAGCGTTTGACCACGTACTAATACGTTCTGGTGTTTCTTTTATATCTGCCAATTCTTTAATGATAGTTTGGAGCACTTCAATTTGACGCTCGAGGATTATATTTTGACGTTTTGCATTATCAAATTTAACATGCAAATTAGCGACATCATTTTCTAAATCTCTAATTCTTTCGCTTTTATTTTTACCAAACATTCCCATTATAATTCTCCCAATAATTTAACTTCATTAAACTCTATTATATCTATTTTTATAAAAAGTAAAGCTTTATTTTTACTAAATATTTTGTACAAAAAAAGCCACTCGCGATGTTACCAGCATCCAGTAGCACTAATCATTCCAATGACAATTTAAGGTAAAACTATCATGACCAGCACAACTATATATACTCCTATCACACCCACCTATCTGTACATCAAACAGCATTCCATAACCAAAAAGAAATATTTTGGTAAGACCACTCGAGATCCATACAAATACAATGGTTCTGGTAAGCACTGGTCTAGACACATCAATAAACATGGTAAAGAACACATCGTTACTCTTTGGGTTTCTGACTTGTATCACGACACATCAATTGTCGAGGTTGCCTTAAAATTTTCTGCTGATAACGATATCGTCAAATCTAAAGAATGGGCGAACCAAAAACCAGAAAATGGATTAGATGGCGGAAGTGTGAAACATACAGAAGAAACTAAACTCAAAATGTCTGTTGCACATGAAGGTAAAAAACACACAGAAAAAACTAAAGCTAAAATGCGTAAGCCTAGATCAGATGAAACCAAAGCCAAAATATCTGCTACTCTAACAGGCAAAAAACGTGGGCCTCAATCAGAAGAAACTAAAGACAAAATATCTGCAGCTAACAAAGGTAAACCTAGAAAACCTCAATTAGAAGAATCTAATGCTAAACGATCTGCTACTATGACGGGTGTCTCTAAACCAGAATTTTTTTCAATAATTGAAAATAGAAAGACTTATGGTAAATCACATCTTTCTAGATATTATCCTGAATTTAAGCAGTACTATTAGAACGTGATACATTTAATGCACAGAAAATAACTGTTCATGAGTTGTTAACCAAATCCAACTTCCAATCAAAATACCGCTAATTACAGCAATTAAAATAATCATCTTAAATCCTCTTTTATTTGTTCAAGTAATCCAATTAAATGTGGAATATCATTAACAGTATCCGTTGCAATATAAATACCATCTTCTAACCCATACAATTTCCAATAATTAGTTTCTTTATAGGTTTGAACAATAGCATATTTTGAAGTCCATGGCATACCATGTTTACACACTACGGTATCTAAACTTTCGTCTCGTTTCATCACGCTAAGTTTACCGCTGTATGTTTCATCAGACGGCAGTAACACTTCATTAATATGTAGCTTTAACATCGATAAAAATAAATCTAAATGTTTATGCTTGACCTTGATAGTTACATCGCTTCTGCGAATAAGAATCTTTTTATTATCTTCAGAAAAACTAATATCAAATGGCTCAAGAATTGCTGTATTTCTACGCAATTGCTCTTCTTTGATAAGAACCTTAGTCACTTTAGATATATGATTTATAGCAGGATAAACTGATCGTCTAAGAGTTGACTCATCAACATCAGCAAGGTTTAATTCAACCGTGAACCCCTCTTGCTCTAAATAATCAGAAATAAAAACAGCAAGACTAGATTTACCCGCGCCTGCTAATCCAGAAACCGCAACATGTAATTCATTCATAATATACCTATTTTAATCACTACTTGAAGATGAACTGCTAGAATCGCATGAACCGCTATCATACGAACTAGATGAACTTGAACTACTGTCAGAACTATCGTTATAGATAGCAGTGATAGCAGCTACCGCTGAAGGAAAATAATCGTCTTCAGATGAAATTGTAACCGGACGATTTTTTGGGCGTCTATAACTATAGACAGGTTCTTCCATTTTAGGCTTACCCTCTAATTTATCAATTTTATCCCGTAACATTTTAATCGTAGAGTTTTGTTCTGATATTAGAGCATGTAATTCTTCAATTTTTTCTTTATCTTTACTGTTACTGAACCATTTCATTTCAAACTCCGAATAATTTAATTAAGGTTTAACTTCATTAGACTCTATTATACTATGTTTTTAACAAAAGTAAAGCTTTTTTTAAATAAATTTTATTTAATGTGGTCAAACATATCAGCTTCGTCACGGTCAATTCGTACTTCAAGGTATCTAGGTAAGAATAATGAATATGTATCAGAACCCTTAGATTTAATTTTGGTGTTATACTTAACCTCGATAATTTTACCTAAGAAATCACCATTTTTTCTATCGTCATCATTTAAACCTGAACCAACCGATACCTTTACTTTACCGTCTTCAGACTCACATAATAACGCACCAATTTGACCTTCATATTTAGAACCTACCGAGCCACCTTGGATAGCAACTACTCTTAATGAAGTAGTTTCTTCACCTTTAAATTTAATTTGAGATTGCGAACGTTTTGGTTCCCAAATAGCTTCCATTGATTTAAGGATAATGCCCTCAAAACCTTGAGCATAATAATCTTCATAAATTGCTCTGGCTTCATCTAATGAATCAACAACAAAACTAGGGACAACTGATAATTTACCAGTTAACCCTAATGTGGTCAAATAGTCAAATCTTTCAACATAAGGCGTTGGGTCTTTTTGTTCAACCCAGTTATTATAAGGAATAATATCCCAAATAGTCATAGTAATTTTAGCCGCTTCAGCTTCGCCTTTGTTAGCCTTATTTAAAATCCCGTTACCAGTTTGGCGGTCAAGCTCAACACCGTTTTCTGATACTAATAACTCACCATCAAATACTACATCAGCGCCTTTAGCCGCTTCAATAAATTCTTTTTCAAGATTACCTAATAGGTCAAAAGTTTTACCATTACGAGAATAAAAAGTAACCGCGCCGGCGTTAACTACAACATTACATCTAAGACCATCAAGCTTTTTTTGTACGATAGCAGGATAAACCATCTTAGCTAACACTTTATCGTTCATAGGAGTGCACAACATAGTGTCAAAGGTAGGAATTAAATCTTTCCAGATTTTGTTTACCGTAGGAGTAGAAACGCCACAGTCTAAATCTTTTTTAATGATTAGTTCGATAACTTTAGCATCATCAGCTGAAACGTCAGAAAGGATATTAGATAAAAATTCGATAGCTTTGTTGCCGGTAACTTTACGGTCAGCCAAATCGTTCATACGTTCTAAGGCTTCAATCAACTCAACGTTTTTACCGTTTGTAGAGTATGCGGGAATTTTGCGTTGGTAATACTGGATATGTGACGCTAACGCACGAATCATAACAGATTTCAATAATGAGTTATCAACATGCTTTTTAAGGATAGCTTCTTTTTCAAGTCTAGAATTAGTAGATCTTAACTCAGTGATAACAGATAATATAGACATTTTTAACTCCAATTTAATTACGGTTTAACTTCATTAAGATCTATTATACTATGATTTTTGTAAAAGTAAAGCTTTATTTTAAATTATTTTTGCTAATTTTAAAATAGTTTCAGCATTATTTTTAAAGAGAATACCAGTACCGCCGGCGGCTTCCCATGCTGAGATGTTTCTAGGTAAGTCATCAATCAATATATCGCTAGGATCCTTAACATATTTTGCCTTTTTAGAACCACCAATTACTGTATTCACTTTGATGTCGTTATCTAGGTTACTTTTAACCCACGCAATTTTATCAGCCTTTGCTGTTGCTAATTTACCATGCGGCAAAGGTAAGCTTGTTAAAATTTCTAAATTGATTGAACCAGAATTATGTAATCGCAATAGGTGTGAAAATAGCGTTTTGTAATTAGGCAAAGGCTCTAAATGTAAAAACAAATGGTCAACTTCAGCTAACCTTGCCCATGCATTTTTCATACCTAACTCAGCGAAAAATTCTTTTGTTGGCATATTAACTAATGATTCAACCGCACCGTCAAAATTAGTCATAACCCCATCTAAATCTAAATATACATTTAGCATCTAACCTCCATCAAAGAATCTTTAAAATCACCGGAATAGGTGGCTGAAGCAATTAAAACACATGGCGGAGCAGACACAATATTTTTCCATCTTTTATCTCCGTCCAATATAGGCTTACCAAAATAACCGTAAACAAACCCGTTATCATCTGTCGCTATCCAATTAATTGCGCTATGAATTTTAATGGTATGTCCAAAATAATGAATTGTTTTAGTAGCAGCAGAAACAAATTCAATAATTTTGAATTTAGGAACTTCTACTAAGTCATTAGCATGATACCCATTATCTATACAATATTCTTTGCCTTCTATAGTCCAACAACAACTATACCATATTTCAGTTTTTGAATCTTGATACGCGCCTATAACCGGAAAGTACCCGCGAACATCAATTTTATAGATTTCGACAGGATCGCCACTTAAAGTTTTGTATTCTTTATCTTTTTGAATTATCATCACTTTCCTTCATTATGTTTTTGATAACATCTGCTAGAGACTCACCATTTTTAAAGTTATCCCAGTATTTTAAAAACGAAAAAATAGAATCGGAATCAGGGTCTTTAATATAGGCTTCATAAGTAGCGGTTGCTTGCTGGATTTTATGTAGTTTTTTCTCGGCGGTATATAGCCTTGGATTGATATTATCTTTAATCAAATTAGCAAACATTCTTACTGTAGAATTGCTATGTTTTGTATGATAGTTAAATCCCCATTCTGTTATATATCTACAACTTTCCTCAGTTGAATTTACCACATAGTGAACAAATACCCCGTTAACGATAATCAATCCAACATAACCAATTTCATCGTCTTGCTCAATTAAATAAAAGCTGCTCGATTCATCATCAGTAATGACCGTATCGCCTAACCTATAAGTGTTCATATTACAGGTTAGCTGTTTTGTTTGAATTTCTATGTCATAAATATAAAATGAATCAAAACAGCTCATACCCTTATTCCTCGTTGTATTTGTTAAAAAGAAACTCTCTAAACTCAGCGGCTAACCTTTGATGAGTTTCAAATGAACAGTGTAGAAACCATTCTCTAGTTTCGCCGGAAGAAAAATAACCTAACGATGTTCTGTTGTCAATTAATCGTTCAATAGAAAATGGGTTTAATTGATCCCAGTCAATTTCAAAATCAGGATCTGTTATAGTTATCTTTTTACTTAATTCAGCAATTTCTTCATCTTTAAGTTCAAGCAATTTTTCATAGCATTCAATTGATGTATCTTTTTCACTTTCGCTTTTGAATAAATCGAACATAATTTTCCTCATGGTTAGTATTTGTTTGCAACAAATTTTACTAATTTATCTAATAATGCTTCAGTTTGACTATCTAAAATATTTGCATAATCTTTGTAAATCATAGTTTTATATTTATGGCAGCATGAGCATAGGGTGTGTAGGTTTTCTGGCGAATTGTATTCTTCTTTAGAATACCCATTTAATTTTGCTCTATTTTTAGGGTAAACATGGTCGACTTCAAGTTGACCTGTTAACATAATAGTAGTAGTGCAACGAAAGCCTAATCTACCGTCAACATTTTCGCAATAGGGTTTTACTGCCCAACGGTATTCGTGTTTAGAATTTCTATAATCGTTTACAGTATCAAATCCTTCTTTTTCAGCTAATTCTTCTTCTTTAGCATATTTGCGTTCCAGAGCATTAGCGTATCCTTCTTTTTCAGCTAATTCTTCTTCTTTAGCATATTTGCGTTCCAGAGCATTAGCGTATCCTTCTCTTTCAGCTAATTCTTCTTGTCTTTCATAATGATGTTTTGTACAAACTCTACGATAAATTGTATTTCCGTTTTTTTGTTTACCGGCAGTTGCTCTTTTGTTTTTACATCCACGAACTTCACAAATATGACTCATAATATACGCTCCAAATTATCATTACGGTTTAACTTCATTACGATCTATTATACTACTATTTTATGAAAAGTAAAGCTTTATTTTTACCAGCGGCGCTTACCAAACCCTATAGAAATGCTGAAGCATAAAACGATAATGTGTAGCTCAATGGGATAAACGTCATTATCCCATCTAACGCCTACCCCAATGTGTTTTTCAATCATGAAATAGATTCTGCCAGAACCAAACATCTATATGTACAAAAAAACAAATGGAACCAAAATTACAAATACAACTGAGAAAAACAAAAGTAAAATATTATCCATTAATCTGTTTCTCCGCATCTTTCCAGTTAGATTCAGCATCAGTAGAACCGTTGAGCCAAAGGTAATAAGCCGCTTCTTCTACCTGTTTGGTTTTATCTTCCACGTAATTCATATAGACTTCTGCTGCTTCCTCAGATGAATTAACTGACCTGAATAGATTTCTAAATTTTGTTAACATATTTTCTCCAATAATCAATCAAATTATACCGTTTAAGCATTTTGCTAATGTTAGGCAAATGTAGCATATTAACTACAAACCTATCGACTGCTTGGTTAGAAATCTGCTCATATCTTGTTTCCCTATATCTAGTGATAACCCCTAACTCATCATATCGCTTATCCATAAATCTAGATTTGCGCCGTGAGTAAAACAATTTTAAATTTCGTTTTCGTAGTTCTTTTAGCATTAATTATCCCGAATAAAATGCTTAAAATTATTCACTAAACTTTGTTGAAACTCTTCATAACCAGAATTGTCAGACGGTAATAAGTTAGCAGGAATTCCTGGAGTTCTTTTATATTCCCAACATTCAGAACCATCATATTCATCCCGTTCTATCCATGAACCATCATCAAACCACACCTCACCATATAGTTCTTGACTGCCAAATCCATTATCGTATTTGAAATCTAAATTTTTCAAAAAGGACTCTAACTCATATTGGTCAAACCCTACTGGTAGATAAGCATCTTTTGGAAGTTCTCCTTGCCTTTTAAACTCATATCCTTGTTTTGTTACCCAAGCGCACTTTACAGATACCGAATGCTTTTTGGCAATTCCATCAAGCACATTTACAAGTTCTTCTTTTGCATTTATCATAATTCATCACCTTGTTTAGTAAGTTTTAACCAGAAATTGTGTACATAAATTGAACTAGCGATACCAAAAGAACCGCCCATAACATAAGCAATCGATTCATATAAGCCGGCGTTCGGCGTTGCTTTATATAAAAAGATTTGAAGTGAGCCTACCATTAACGAAGTAACAAATGACGGTATCACTTCTTTGTTCTTAACCAATTGACTTTGAAAGCCTAATAACATAATAATAAGAAAACTAGAACCAAATAACATTAACATATTTTTAACCCGCTTACCCTCAATTCACGCCCGACTAGGCTATTATACGCTTCTAGGAGTAAAAAGTAAAGTTTTATTTTCACGCATAAAAAACCCAGCGGATTAGGCTGGGTCGTAAAATCTATTTCCATTCTAGCATCGCTTTAGTGTAGTTCAATTGTCTGTTATACCAAAACTCAACAGACCCACCAAACCGCGCTACGATATTGTCGGAGATAAAAGTGATAGGGTATATCCCATCAATAATGTTGGTAAGGTAATCGTCAGAAATATTAAGCGCTTCAGCTAACTGTATTCTGTTCATATTATTTTCGTCAGCAAGGTCTAATAGGGTATCGACTGGCTTTGACGGTTGGAAATTGCTCATTTTACTCTCCGGTTTATCATTAAGGTTTAACTTCATTAAGATCTATTATACTCCCTTTTTTCCAAAAGTAAAGCTTTTTTATGCGTGAAAAAGCCGGCTTCGCGCCGGCTTGGTATCAAAAACGAGTATTATTTTGATGCTTTCCATTTGGATAATACTTGATCCAAATGTTTCAATTCATCTGTTATAGCTTTAATTTCAGACTCAAGATTAATTTTATTTGTTTTAAAAGCCTTTTCCCAATTAGGATCTTCTCTTCCTATAGAGATAATATCACGACTTCCAATTTTACGAATATTCAAAATGATAGCATTAGGAAGTTGTTTTAGACGTGATTCTAAATTTTCTTTTTCTTGTTCAGTTGCTTTAATTCTAGCATTTAACCCATCAAGAGATACTTCTAAATTCTTAAAGTTTACGCCGGCGCAAGATTGAGTTTGGTATCCAGTTCCTGGTCTAGTGAACCCATGATGGGACATCAATCCAGTTTTATCAATAGAAATATCACGTAAACACCAACCACAAGTTCCTCTAACTTGATTAGGATTAACCGGCTTTGGTGTCAATGATGGAGCTCTGCCTTTAACTGTATTTGTTTTCAGATGGTCCATTATATCTTTTAATGGAGCATACTCAGACGCAATCGCTATCGCATTTCCTATCAGTTTAGATTTATCGGCTAACTTAGAATATTTTTTAACGATACCGTCCATATTTCTAAATCCTTTATCTTTATAATAAAGGTCTTCCTCTTCTTTAGCGTATGGAGCCGCATCTCTTTCTTCACGAGATTGATTCAGGTAAAGGTTTGTATAATGTTTTTCCCAAGACGATTCACAAGAATTGTTGAAAACTGATTTTAAAGTATCTAAATCAGCTTTACGAATACTGCCTTCTTCCATAGCAGTTTTAAGAATTAACAAGGCATCATCAAATTTATCTTTATTTTTTGGACTCAAAGCGCCTAACGTTAGATTAAAATTAGAAAGAATTTGTTTAGAAGTGATTTGAACAGATTCTGCTCTAAATTCACGAAATGTTTTCATTTGATTATCCTTTGAATAGTATAACGTTGAAGTCCGTTCCGACATAACCGGTTAACTTCTCTTTTGGTGATAATTTTAGATAATAGTCCCACCGGTTTAAGTGAGGATTATACGCCGCGCTATCGAAATACAACACGATAGGATATTTAACATCTTTTCCACAATAGATTACTTTATCGCCCTTTTTAAAACTATTTGACTGCGATTGAAGTTTCATCATCATTAATCCGTTTCTCAATTTCTGTCTTAGTGGTCTTTTTACGTTTAGCGCCTACTGGGAGTTCTGTGTTAGCAACGCCGGCGGTTGTATTAGTGGCAACACCAGCCGCTACAACATCTTCTAAAACTGCTTTTCTAAATTCAGCAAAACTCATTTTATATTCCTTTGTAAATAGAATATTTATAGTTCAAATTTTGCGATAAGAATTTCCATTTGAGCTTTAGATAAATCCAAACGCTTCAGGAGGTCTAACATACCTGATTCGTAATAGCCTACGACAAAGGGATAGCATATGTCCCCATCGCCTGCGAACGCCCTTTTAGATCGTTCCTTAGCTGAATTTGTAAACTTTGCGAACATATTATCAAGCATCGTATCTTTACCATCAACTTGCATCATTTTGTCAAACTCCTCAAAGGTCTCAACTGGGTTTAATTCTACTCGTTTAGAGTTAACCGCTATTTTCATTTGTTCTAAATCAAAATTAAATTCGGTTTCCATTTTTATCTCCGGCTTATTCATTACGATCTATTATACTTGGTTTTTTCCAAAAGTAAAGCTTTATTTTAAATTATTTTCAAACGTGAAAAAGCCGGCACTAAGCCGGCTAAATTTACTTCCATACTGTATCAATATATTCTGTCAGATTAGCAGTCAGTTTTGACAAAAACATATTAATCTTGACCAACTTATCCTCAGTAGATTGAGTGAACGCCTTTGGTTTAAAAATTAATGAAAATGGCATTATCACAAACACGCTGGTAAATCCGACCATCATAATAAATGCATAAAACCAAAGAAACAAAAAATTATTTATTGCTCTAAACATTTTAATCCCCAATCCAACGGTAATCAAAAGCTTCAACAAACGCAATATTGTTGTTGAAATTTATCCATATACCATCTTTGCTTAAAATCTGAAACTCAATCCAAGGGTCGTTACGGTAAGCCGCTACTTCAGCATATTTTTTCAACATATCAGCATGTCTGTGCGGTGTAAATTTATTTGTCATTATTCCCCCTTTCAAACCACATTAAAATTCCAAACACTAAGCCTATCGGTAAAACAATCTCGCTAATCAATCTGACGATAAAAATTCCGATACCGCCTAAAACAAATGGCAGGCTGGCGATAAAACCTAAAACGCAACAAGCCGCTAAACCTTTATTAGATTTTGCCCATTCAATCATTTGATTTTCTCGTAAATATGGTAACAGTAAACCAGTTCAATTTCTGGCTCATCATAAATGTATTCAGTAGTAGGCGTTTGGGTACCGATATAATCGCCCCATTTGTGCCATCTCCAACCTTCATATCTTGGTTGACCAGATTTAGTGATTTTATGCAACAGCACTACGAATTCACAGTCAGGTGATAACAGTTCAGGAATGACTTCAAGTAAATTATCAATTCCATCACATACGCCGTAATACCACGCAAAATCATTTGTTAAAAATTCAGGATCTTTAATATATGATTTAGAACGCTCGAGTGTATGTAACTGAAACGAATAATCGCTTAGATAAACGCCTTCTTGAAGTTCATTTTCTGTAATCATTGGGTTACTTTTTAACATAATATACACTCCGGATAATTCATTAAGGTTTAACTTCATTAGACTCTATTATACTCGGTTTTTATCAAAAGTAAAGCTTTATTTTAAATTATCTTGACTCTTTTAAAGATTTCTACATCAAGCTCATCGACATTCTTTATAAAGGTATCACCTAAGTCATCATAGATAATTAACGACCAATTTCCCTCAAAATCGATGTGTTCGTCGATATAATTCACTTCTACTTTGTGTCCGTAATTCCGAATAACAATACGATAATCTTCAATTGGAATACATCTATACCGCTGTCCGTTGGTTTCTTCAGGTACAGGATACGGTTTTAGATAAGGCTTTAAATCTTTAAATTTTACAGTTTTCATTTTAGGGTATATCCAAAATTGTTTTTGTCAAGAATATCTAATTGTTCATCTGTTAGTTTAGCATAGCAACTGAGCGAATCAACTTGTACTATCTCAAACTCAAATAGAGATAATATCTTAAATACATCTTCGCGGTTTAAAAGTACATATTTCATATTAAAACGAAATGGAAAGCATATTCATTGTTACTGAGTGACTTTTAACCTTTCTGAATAAATACGAATTAGCAATGATATAATCAACACTAATATCGTCACCAGAATCATCAATGATGGTCAAAGTTTGCTCAGTTTCAGAATCAATCAAGGTAGCTTTAGCGCCGTTCAATTGAAAGAAATACATTTTACGTTTCATTTTACTCTCCAAAATAATTAAGGGATAACTTCATTACGATCTATTATACTAGAATTTTCCCAAAAGTAAAGCTTTTTTATTCTTCAATTTCTTCATCTACTGCTAAAATGCTAATTCCATCGCCGTGTTTAAATATAGCACGTTTCACAGCATCTTCTTTATTTTCAGCTAAAATGCAATCATAACAAATTACGGTAGCTTTGGCGAAAAAATAATCGTATTTCTCATACTTGACTTCAAAGTTTTTTAAGGCTTTCCAGTTAACCGCCATTTCAATCTCCTATTGATCAAGGTTTACCATAAATTCGATTACGCTTTCAACTTCATCAATTGACAATCCTTCTTCAAAGGCGATTTCGCGAATAGACATATTGTCATAAACATACATACTGTATATTGCTTCATATAATTCTTTCATTTTAACACTCCGATTAATTTAAGGGATAACTTCATTACGATCTATTATACTTGGTTTTATGGAAAAGTAAAGCTTTATTTTATCTTTTTTAAAAATAAATTTAGAGCTGGGTATTACACCAAACATGTTTAATTTTCCATTTTTCAAGAATAGGCTTACCGCATTCGTCTTCACCGATGCATATATATGCAACAGTTTTTTTCACGTTGGCGAATCTAACAGACCCATCACAAATTGCTATTTCATGTTTAAAGCCGTTTTCGATTCCCCATGCCCCTTGTCCTTCAGCCTTTCCTTCGCTAACTCTGTATTCAAAATTAGCAAACCCGTTATAGAACAAACCACCATTTTCAACAGTACCTTTAAAATAAGACATTTTCAACTCCAATTTAATTACGGTTTAACTTCATTAGACTCTATTATACTATGTTTTTTCCAAAAGTAAAGCTTTATTTTATCTTTTTTAAAAATAAATTTTATGCGTGAAAAAGCCGGCTTCGCGCCGGCTTTAGTTGTTATCTAGGTTGATTACCCAGGAAGTCAGCATATTTTGAGATAGTATGGTCTTCATCCTCTTTAATCATTTTATTGAAGATCCCAGTAATATAATCGAATTCTTCCTCATGCCCTGAATCTTTAGCTAGGGATTTTGCTTTATCCCAATATTTCTCCAGTTTGGCAATTGGAATATTTTTCTCTTTCGAGATTTTAGACATGTAAGCTGTAGGCATTATTACCCTATAAATTTGGTCAAATCTGGTTTAAAGTAAGATGCAGGTTTCATAATTTTACCTGCTTCATTTTTGATTGCCTTACCCGTATCTGGGTCAAGCTTACTGAGGTTTGACGCCGCGACTTCTTTCCAAGCACTATCAAAATCATATCCCGCCGCGATGCAATATCCAATAATCACCCATACGGTATCAACCAACCCGTCCAAAGTTTCAATCGGGTCATTATTATTAACACCGTCAATAAACTCTGCGTATTCTTCCGCGATTAAGTCTTTATACAGATTAACCAATTCTGGACTCGGAATTTGCTCCCCACCGTCCATAAACGTTTTTACATCACCAAATAAATTAGGGTGGATATCACATTTACATGCCATTATTGTTTTCCTTCAATTTTATAAACAAGTTTTGCCGCTATATAGCCGCCCGTAAATGGCGAATAATACATAACCTTTTCATTCATTCTAAATGGACCAAAATAGCCGTCTACTTTCGTATAGCCGTCTACCATAGCATTTTCACTATTTAACACTCTTTCGTAGTGTAATCTCATTTTAACCCTTCTGGTATTTGTACACAAAATCATTTTGTTGTAAATAATTTACCATCACTTCTTCCATGTCAAAATTTGTTCGCACAGTTAATACTTGGGAATACACGCTGTTAGATAAGCATTTATTCCAATTTTCCCAACCCTTTCCCTTTGCTACAGTTTCACCATCCGTTGGTAAAAGCTTTTCTTCAAAAACCGCCGGCGCTATTTTATCTCCTACGCGAACAGTTTTATTTTCTAAATCAAATACATGTTCTTGAAATAACTTATTCAAGAACGTAGAACATTTTAGAATAATCATATTATAATTCGCTTAAATTTGAAGTCGATAGAAGTTTCTTCGAAAGGATAACCCCGAGAATTATTTAGTAACGTACATCCATTGATGACAGGTGTTTTTGGATTATGTTGATGACCAAAAATAGCATAATCAAACATACTAAGCATAGAATCTAAGTTAGAACCAAATAGTCCATTCATAGTCCAATAGTCTTTATATTTATCTTCAGTAGTTTGAAACGATGGAGAATGGTGCGTTACTAATATCACATTATCATACCCCATTTTGTCTACTTGAGTTACCCATTTGACAAAGTGTTTATGGCGTTCTAATATATTACTGGAGGAAATAAGCTCACCATTATCGCGAATTCTACTATAGTCAGCAATTAGGCGGTTAGCCGTATATAACGTTGCTGGGTTCTCTTCATTAAAATTCGTCCATAACGTACCGCCTATGAATAATACATTATCTATAACGAGTGTATTGCCGTCTAAAATATGAACGTTGGTATATTTACTCAGTAATTTTTTTAGAGTCGTCACGGACGTTGAAAGATCCCCACCGTAGTATTCATGATTCCCCATAACCATAATGATGTTTTTGAATAACGCGGTTACTTTATCAAAAAAGTCATACTCTACGGCAAACCCTGAATTAGCATCAAGCTCGAACAATTTAACATTTAAGATATCGCCTGCTAAAACTAACACATCACCACTAGGTGTATTTTCTGGGATATCATAGGGTTCCCATTCATTATGTAGGTCAGACGCATATGCAATAATCATAATATCACTCGCTAGGTTTTACCGGTTTTTCTTCTTTGGGTTCTTCTTTGGGTTTCTTGAATATTTTATCCCAATTATCTTCAAACTTTTGTCTAGATACTGCCATTGGTCTAGAATTATCGCCTTTACCGCCTTCCCACTGTTTTGCCATACTTAACTCCCTAATGTGATAACATTCACATTATTTTCTGTTAAAAAATTAATTCCATCATCAGAACGATAGGCGTTTTTATAATACACCGTTGAAATACCCGCGCCTTGTATTAATTTAGCGCATTGTAAACAAGGAGAGTGTGTTAAGAAAATAGTTGCCCCTTCAGACGATTCATTAGATTTTGCTAATTTTGCGATAAGATTACCCTCAGCATGTATGACGTAAGGGAAAGTCATACCGTTTTCATCTTCACATTGGTTTGATGAACCCGCCGTTGTACCGTTATATCCTTCAGAAATGATTCTGCCATTTTTAACCGCTATGGCACCAACCTTTAATTTATTTGCCGTAGATAGTTGCGCGGTTAACTCCGCAATTCCCATATAGTACGCAATAAATTTAGGCTTCATCTTCATCAATATCCTGTATTTCTAAATCAAGTTCAATTTCAAATTCGTATTCAAAAAACCACGTATTACTTCCAGCATAATATATCACATTAGTCACCTTTATTTAATCTTGCCAATTTGGCTTCCCAAGTAGATATGAACCATTCAATATGGCTATCTTCCCACCCGTTATTATCTATAGTCGGCTTTGGTAAGTAACCAGAGTAGATAGCCATATCTACTTGGGTTCTGGTTACTTTTAGCCGGTTAACAATATCATTAATTGTAATCATTTTACACCTTAGTTATCTCTAACAACGCGAACATAACAAAAAGCCGTTTTGCCATAGTAATCCTTAATACCACTATCAAATTCATATTGCCAAGAAGAACGATAGTCAAATTCTGTACTAGACCAATAACCTTCTTTTTCAAAATCATTTTCAGATTTATAAATTAAATCTAATTCTTCTATAGTAGGTAAACGCCAGCCGTCACCTAACAATTCTACATATTCAATCGCATCATACCAAGTTGATGGTTCTTCTGTTCTTTTATTCGCAACTTCAAAGGGTAAAGAGGATTTTGGTTTAACGCCTTTTAATGCTTCTATTCTAACAAAAAACTCATCACTCAAAGGCTTAACCGCAGATGATTCCAATAACGTCAAAAATGCTAATTCAGTTTCATTCATAATATAATTCCTATTCTTGGCAATCTTGAGCGCTACGGGTTGACCAACCGCGACCACGTTCTTCTTTCATACGAACCATTTGGTCAATGACTTCAGGGTCTTTAAGCAATTTTTCAAATTCAACTTGAGGATCGTACATTTCGCCGGTAACTCTATCTTTAACTAACATATCAAACACTCCAACAATAATTTATAGGTTAACTTCATTAGACTCTATTATACTTGATTATTTCTAAAAGTAAAGCTTTATTTTAAATTATTTTTGGTAATAAAAAACCGGCACGAAGCCGGTTTAGTTTACAAATCTACTGGGATAAGTTTGAATTTAAACTTTTCCTTTGAGTAAATTTTAATTCTTTCATCAAAGTGATTCAACGTATGATTGCGATGACTTTTACCCGTAGATAAATTATCAGACAAGTCATAAAGATTACAGACAGTTTTTCCTTCGTTTAGCCGTAAGCCGCGCCCAATACTTTGTAAGACGCGAATCATAGATTTACTAGGAGAAGCAAATATGATATTATCAATAGAAGGAATTGATACCCCTGTTGATAAAACCCCGTAAGATGCTACGATAATATCGCCTTTGATGTTTTCAATTTTTGTTGGTTGCATAATAATCTCCGTTGAAGTATTACCTTATTTAACGGAGATTAAGATTTCTTTTTAGTCAGACATTCTTTTCCTGGTCCAATGGGACACTCGTCAGGATCTTCGAGTGTCTCATCACTTTTCAGTTGAACATCTTCTTGTTTACATTTTTTGGCTTCCGCTAAGGTTAACGCCTTATAATCAAGAAAAGATAACATAACTATTTTTTAGCCTTAGAATCACACGATTCTTCACATTCTTCGTCATCTTCTTCTTCATCTTCATCTTCATCTTCTTCTTCAGCGTCATCTTCCTTTACAGGTTTCATAGCGCATTTTTCATCTAACTTAGCAAGCAAACTTTCCAAAACTTCGTTTTCTTCTTTGGTTAGTTTACCGGCGGCTGTTTTTTTCTTTGCACGAAGTAATTTGAAATCTTCAGCATCAAGTTCGCCGCTACCGTTAGCGTCTAATTTTTTATGGTTTGGGTGAGCAAACTTTTCATCAAGGTCTTCTTTAACAGCTTTGATTTGCTTTTTGCTTGCAGTAATGGCTTCATTATCGCCATGGAAAATTGTATAAGTAGGATCCGTATCACCTTTGAATTTTCTACTAATTTCTCCAATATGACCGGTAATTCCTGCACCAGTGCCTTTATGAATAGTTACCTTATTTCCAATTTTATGTGCTTCATCAAGGTCTTCTTTAACATGACCACCAGCTGGTTGTCTATAATATTTGACAGTACCTTTTTTGGCATCATGAATTGCAACTAATCCTGGAAGATTATGTTCAACTTGACCTCCGTCGTTTGCAACCATTGCACTTGATTTTTTACCTAGACTATCAGTTTTTGATAGAACTTCTCTAAAATTCTTAGTACCATGTTCTTTTTCGTGATCAAGTCTCTTTTTAAGAATTGCATCATGTTCATCTTTACTAATCTGAACAAACCCCTTTGGTTTGCTAAATGTAGCAGCTTCATTCAGAGAAGATTCATCTAATATAACTTTATCATCTATTGCAATAGATTTTAATTTTTTTGCAATAGATTCTGCTGATTTATTGTCGTTATGTTTTTTATAATATTCATAATCGCCAATATCCGCCATTATATTGTCATGGTTAGAATAATGTTTTTTAATCGCAAGAAGCTGTTCTTTACTGAGTCCTTCATTCAGAGAAGATTCGGCTAATACCTTTTCTTTGAATTGAGCAAATGTTAACATCTTAATCCTCTAATTTAGCTAATAGGCTTTCTAAAACTTCGACTTCTTCTTTAGTCAATTTTTTATCAAATTTAGACGGGCGGCTTTTCAATGCTTGATCTTCTTCCCAGTCTTTTTGGCTTACATAATGTTTAGATTTTTCGTCAGCTTTGCCATTGTATTTTTTGTCAAATTTAGAAGGACGACTTTTTAAAGCTTGGTCTTCTTCCCAATCTTTTTGGTTAACGTGAACTTCGTCTAAAGATTCTAATGAATATTCTATAACATCATAGCCTTCTTTAACACCTTTGACTTCAGATACTTTGTATTTGATGCCATAATATTTTTTTTCGCCAGGAGACAATCCTTTGTTTAAACGTTTAGCATGAGCGGCGGCATCTTCTTTGGTTTCATGAGTTTTAACATGAGTTGGTCCACCACTTCCGATAGAACCACCATGTCTATGAACAGCAAACGCTTCATCTAATTCTTCTTCGTCTAATTTAGCTAATAGGCTTTCTAAAACTTCAATTTCTTCTTTTTGAAGTTTTTTGTAAGCAACATTCATACCTTTAACTCTTTTGGCTTTAGTTGCTCTAGCTTTTTCTTCATCAGATTCGCCGCTTTTAATTTTACTAGCATTAAAACTGTTAAGACCTGCTCTTTGTTTTCTAGCAGCTCCTTCAATATCTCTTTGTGCATGAAACGCGCTGTCCGCAGATTTTTTCATGTAAGAACCAAGCGTACCTTTAGATAATTCGTCTAATTGCTCTACTGATTCTGCTAATACCGCTTCCTTGAATTCATTGTAAGATAGCATCTTTTTTTCCTTTCTTTGGTTTGATGATTTGTGGTTTAACGTATCCCTCAGGGAAATGCGGCATAGGGAAAAACCCTGCTTCAACTATTTTCTCAAGAGTGATGTTTGGATAATCAGTTTCAAGAATCTGATCTTTTACTAATACTAACACCCGCGCTTCGTCTTTATGCATATTCTCGAGAGTCTGAATAAACAAAATTTCTCTACGTGCACTTTTAACAGCGGGATTACAAAATTTCTCTAATCTTTTAGCTTCATAGGTTAAATTCGTTGGAGTCGTACCAATTGGTGATACGTTCTCTTTATAAGGACATTCCCCGCGTGGAAGTAAGAATAATGCTTTTGGGATATAACCATAGCCAAAAATAAATTTTAAGGCGTTATTATCTAAGTGTTGCTTCAAGGCTGCTATAGTATCTTTAGCAGAATTAATGTCTTTCAAAATCTCTGGGATAGTTTGTTGGCTCATTTGAATCTCATATAGTTTAACATATATTATTTAGTTTATTTCATTTTGCACGACAGCTAAAATCATTTAAAACTTTCGACTTCGTCCAACAGCAATCTGCAGTTATTTTTCATAAAATACTCCATAATTCCGTTCAAATCACACTTAGGTTTTAACCCGTTAAACTCATCTAGAATTTTAGTTTCAACCCATTCTGGAATTTTATCAAGGTTAACTAATAGCTCGTTTCGTTGCCAGTTTCTACGTTCTTCATCGTTACGACAAGCTTCATACCCTAACTCTAGGAATTCGTCTAATCTTTTTCTTGATACCGGCGTTTGTCTAATGCCATTAACAAAACAGTCGTCACGACTAAAGATATTCGGCACACCATCGCCACCATCACCTCTGACCGTATGTTCTAGCAGTTTAGCCTTAACTTCTTTTTGTGTAGCAACAATAGCCTTTTTTGTCATATAGCTCCATTGTGATACATTTTTGTATTTTTGAAGTTGAATAAAGTCATTATCCGCTGAAATAATCATATACGGCTTAGGGTCGGCGTCAAAAAATGAATCACCGATATCATTAGTTTGGCTCCACTTAGCTAAGACTGAGATGATATCATCCGCTTCAGCTTCTTGAATCTCGATGACTTTGAAAGGAAATGTTTCTGATAACTCTTTTTTGACAGTTTCCAAAGCCGAAAACAAACCCGCCCAGTTAATATCAGAGTTATCCCTACTTTTTTTCCTGTTAGCCTTATAGTGTTCAAAAACTTCCTTTCTCCAGTATTTTCTTCCATCGCACGCAATTACAACTTCTCCATATTTTTTACCGTATTTTTTCTTGTAAGATAGTATCGTCGACAAAATAGTATGCCGCGCTAAATCCGTAATTTTTTCATCACTCGAATTCTGCAAATCAGATTTAAATGCTAAAATGTTTGAAATCGCACAACCCGAAAAATCTATAATAATCATTTTTTAATCCTTATCTGATTCGTATGGGTCAAAAGTTCCCATGAGACAATTGAGCTTAAACTCTTCTACCATCCAAAGTGCTGACTTAGCATCAACCCCGTTAGACGATATCAACATTTGCCCGCCCTTAGTATAAACTATAGATAAAACGTGCTCAATATCATCAGACATTTCGTTCATGTATTGGTAATAATCTTCAAGCATTTCTTTATTAGTTTCTTCTAATTTTTCTTCAGAAGATTTTGTTTTGCCTTTCAATACAATTAAGTCACTCATTATAAATTCCTTAGGTTAAGTGTTTGGGTCAATACCTAGCATAGCTTTCGCTCTATCTACCGCGCCGGTTTCAGTTAAGTACATAAGTCCTAATTTAAGTAGCATAGGTGCTCCCGACCAATCAGAATAACAACATGCATAAAAGTCTTCTTCACTAAAGCATGGGTAATAATACACGGCGTTCACGTCATCAGGTATCTCGTACAAACCGTCAGCAACCTTAAATCCATTCACATCTATAACCTTAGATGCTATTCTATAGGGTTGATTAGGTATTTCAAATGAAGGCATAAAACTACATTTTATCCAAGATTCTTCTGTTACATCATAATATTCTAGGATATCCCAAGGCGTTTCGCTAACCCCTGCTCTTTTTGCTATTGCTGAAATAAATTCAAAATAAGGCGATTTCATATTATACCCCAAAACTGGCTAATGACGCGGTTGATTTAACTTTAACGGTTCTTGGTTTTCTAGTCTTTTTAGCCGGCGCAGGTGCTACAACAGGCTTAACCTTTGGTGTTCTAGGCTTTCTAGTTTTAACCGGTTCAGGCGCAGGTTTAGGCGTTTTGGCTACCTTTACAACTTTTACAGGTTTAACCGGCGCGACTTTAGGTTTGACCGTTCTAGTTTTTCTAGGTTTAGGTGCAGTCATAACGGCACAAGAATTAATCATTTTATCCAGTAAGTTTGAATAAGATTTTAGTTTAGCCTTACCAACCTTTGCGTAAGATTCATTCAGTTGTTCGCATTTACCGGCTAATGCTTCTTTAATTTCAACACTCAATTTTTGTAGATAAACAGATAATCCTTTAATAACCGCAGGAGATTTTCCTACCAAATTATATTTAAACTGGTATGCAGTTGGATAACCGCTTCTAATAAACTCATCCAACTCATCCTCAAATATAGAAATCTCAGAAGCAACTTTTGCTTTGATATTTTCTTGAACGTTTTGGGTAACGCCTACCGCCGCATGAGTTTCAACCCGTTCAATAGGAACATACTGTAGCAATTCCTCAGTTTTGGTTTTAATGTAACTGAGTTCTCTATCTTCAAGAATAGCGCCGTTAGATAAAATTCTAGACAACGCGCCTATAGTATGAAACTCGTAATCTGGAATATCATCTAATTTAGATTTTAATGATTTATCGTTCTTAGCAATATACTCAACAGCCCACTTTTTACACTCTTTATTTGAGTGGTATGCGTTATAAAAATTCAGCGCTTGGATTAGCGTCATTTTGTAGTTTAGAATATTGATTTGTGGCTCACCAACACCCTTAACAGATTTGATAATTTTTTCAACAAGTTCTTTGTTTTTCTCGGTTTTTGATTTTTTAATAGCCATAATATTTACACCGGAGTTATAGTTAACTAGAACAACTATTATACTATATTTTTATGAAAAGTAAAGCTTTATTTTAGGTATGCAAAAGCCGACTATTAAGCCGGCTTTGACGTTAGATGTGTGTATAATTATGTTTACTATACGACGCGACATAATTCACATTGTTTATCCAAAATGGATCAGTGTTTTGAATATCTACTGCTAACCGGTTAGCTATAGCGGCAGTATGTATCACTTTATGAATATCAAACTTAATATCAGCATCTTTGATTAGATCGTATTTCATATGAACGCTTTGTAAGTTATCTGCTTCAAGATGCCTCAGTGAATTTATAGTGGCGTTAATTAGGGTCGGATTTGATACTGGAGATATAACCATATTGTCCTTTTTTTGTCGTGTACACAGATTTGTAAAAAGTGATAAAATCTAATATGAACATAAAAATAATCATACTCAATATCAAAAATGATTTAAGCCGTTGCATCATGTTTTTCTAATTGGTAACACAGTTTCTCCTGTTCTGTTTGCGTATAGATACCGCCTAACTTTTTACATGTTTCTTCAAAATGCTCATAATCATAATACAATGTTCCTAATGCTATGACAACATATAGCATTACAGCAATACTAATTATCCAAACAATTTGTAATTTAGTTGTGCTTTCAAATTTCATAATTTATTTTCCTCTGGCTGCTAACATAGCATCAGCAAGACCGTAAGCCAATTTTGCGATGTAGTCGTGGTTTTGATTTAAGTTTTCGTATCTGGCAATGATAGTGGGAAGCGCTTTAGCCGCGAAATAATCGCGCAAGTTCATCCCGTCACTATTTTCGCTAGGAAACGCCTTTTCGCGATACGGTGTATTGTAATTGTAGTCATCCATAATTATTTAACCTCTTATGATAGTAAGGAATTGGTTCTAAAAGCTGGGCGAGTAAACAGTGTATCCTCAGGAATTAATTTACTTTTATACAATCTGAACCTATCACAAATAAACTCTTCATCAGTGTCCCATATTCCATAACAATAAGTAGGTTCTGATACAAAGTAATAAAGTTCAAACAAATCGGTTCCAGTTTTTGGCTCTAACGCTAGGTATCTAAACTTAGGATCAATGTCTTTCCAGATTAATTTTTCATCAATCTTATCAAAATCAAATATCTTTTGTGTAAGGTTATTGTTAAGAACCTCATTAAATAAATCATTCAATTCCGACCAAGAAATAATAGCCGTTATTTTATTAAGAATCTCATCTACTCTATCTTTATTCATCTTTCACCATTCCAAGAGTTATTTCACGCCCAATAATAGCCTTTTCAATTTTAAGATTAAGTATTCGTTCACGCGCCCGTTCAACTTCTTCTTCCTTCCACTTTAGCCGCGTCGTTTCAGTAGCCAGCTGATTACAAATAGAATCAAACTTCTCTCTAATATCATCCATATTTGAATACCCTGTTAGCCGGTTTATGTTTAATTAATCTAATAAGGACAGACTCATCAACTTTCATATCCTCGTTCATAAAATCAAATAATCTGACTTTGAATTCTCTTAAGGTAATACCGCCTATAAAATCCTCAAAATACAGTTCACATAATTCCGCTAAGTTGATGTTTGGATCAGTTTCATCAACGTCTTTTAAGAAAAACAGTTTCTTTCTTAGTTCTACTACAGTCAGCATAATTTAATCCCATAAGTTGTAAAAATACTTAGCAAGTAAATCTATCCCAGCTTTAATTTTTGTATCCTTGACATCATCGCCTAAGTACATTTGATGTGTAGGGTATTCTTTAAACGCATATATCATGGTATCAAGCACATCATCCCAGCGCTTTCTATTTTCTTCTTCAGTAAATTCTTCAGAAGCAAACGCGCTTGGGTAGCCTGTACTTGTTTCCTTATACTTAACTAGCATAGGATGAATAATTCTGGATAAGGTAATATCCATATCCCAAACGTCAGAATCATCAATTACGATAGTTTCTTCAGGCGGTATAACGGTGTTATCAATTAATACTTTCATATTGGTACCTATAGAATATTTTTAAGCGCTTAACCTCAATTCACGCCCGACTAAGCTATTATACGCGTGCAGGAGTAAAAAGTAAAGTTTTATTTTACATCAAATGTTTCTTTAATTATATCGCGAATCCGTTCTAATGCATCATAAGTCAAATCAGCGGCTAACTCACCAACTGGACTGTTACCTACAGAAATAGGATATTGCTCAATGATATTTAAACATTCTTGAATAACTAATCGAGCAAAAAGTTCTTCATCAAATTTTTTACCTTGACCATAAGAATTGCCATACGCATCCATTTGATTATAATATCGCATGGCTTTATTTTTAAATTCATTAATTTTATCGTTCATAAGCCTACCTTTGGAAAATAATGTTTTTTGACCCAGTTAATACAATTTTGGTCGCATTCTAAATCAATTGGTTCATGTTCTTTACCGTTGCGATTTTTGTACCATGTTTCAATATTATAGTACCAGAATCTTTTATCAGTTTCATTGAAAGTATGGGTTGACTCTATGATAGTAAGGATAGCGCCGGTTAATTTCAAATCTAACATTTTATTCTCCTTAAATTATTCCAGCAGGGTATTGTTCAACTCGGTAAATTTCAGCTTTGTTTTCATCAACAAACGAACGCAATTTGTCAAAAAACTTATCCATTTTGTTCAATAAATCTTTTTCATTTTTAGCGGTAAATTTTCTGAAGGGTAATTTAACGGTATTCATCGCATAATATGAATCTTTTTCAGGGTTAAGCGATAAGCCGCCCGCGATTAATTTTACTGTAAATTGTTCATCGTTTTGTTGAATTGATAGCACAGTGTGCATAGGATCGTTTTCACGAATTTTATTAGCACACAATTCAGTTTTACCGATTAAACCCAAACGGATAAAACTATAATTTTTGCCCAACGAAGCGCTGTTTTCAGCGAAATAGCCATTAGGGAATTTGTTTAAGAATAATTGTTCAATTGTCATTTTACACTCTCCAGATAATTCATTAAGGTTTAACTTCATTAAGATCTATTATACTCGCTTTTTTCCAAAAGTAAAGCTTTTTTTACTATAAATAATTAAAAATAATTTAATAAGGTCAAACTGTTATGGACGACATCACAAGTTTATTAGGTATAATTTCGAAAGTTGGATTTCCTATAGTATCTTGCGCCGCCGCCGGTTATTTTGTGTTCTTGACGATAAAATTTATTTTGGACACGATATTACATGCAATTTCAGAATGTAACGTTATAATTGAGAAGTTGGATAAAAGGGTTAATTATATGACTAATGATATGATAAAATTAGATATTTTAATATCATCTGCTTTGAAAGTAAGACCAGACATTGAAAGAATATCTAGATCCGAAGCAGCGGACACTAGAAAGGACTAAAATGGATATTAATATCGTGATCAAAGCCATAGATAGTTATGGATTCCCTATAGTAGAAACTATCGGAATCGCATATATTCTATATTATGTGTGGGTGTGGACTACAACAATTATCAAACCTATTATCGCAGAGCTGAACGAATCTCTGGTAGATTTAATTGATAGAATAAGAGTGCTGGATAATGACATGATTCGTTTGCATCAAAAAGTTAATGTCATAGTAGAGCTGAGAGAAAAGAAAGAATTTAATTTGCCAGATTCTGAATAAAAAAATGCCCGATTCCGGTTAAGGTTTCGGGCATTCATTTTATCTTTTTTTCCGCTTGATATTAGACCACTTTTCAAGCTTTTCAAATTTACGCTCAGAACAGCGTAACACTTCCTCTAAATCTATTAAATCGTTTTCCTCTAATAGATACACCATAGCTAATAAATCCCCGAGTTCTTCTGTTAACCTCGTAGAGTTTTTAACGCCCTTATACTCATCATCATATCCAAACCTTAGGATTTTAGATACGGCTTGGATAACCTCACCACATTCTTCTTGTAAAATATAATATAATTCATTCATAACTTTCCTTAAAAGAAATCTTCAAGCGATGCTTTTTCTTCAGCAGTCCAACCTAATGGACTGATTAATATATTCATAACGTTCAGATACGATTTTTCAAACATAGTATCCTTATCGATGTATTTATGTAAACCCAGCTCGTCGGGCAATTTACTATTAAACCCTATGACGTTTTCTTTAATAGGATTTTTCTTATCAAGATACAGATATTTGATTTTATTGCCGTCTGAAATTAATTCGTACTGTTTATCTAACCTTTTCTCTTTAATGTAGAAATTGTATAATAGCGCCGCCCTTACACCAATCGGAGTACCAGATAAATAGATAGAAGAATCTCCGGCATACTTTTTACAACCATTAACGCCCGTAGGAATAGCAATTTCTTCGGCTGTGAACGAATTAAAGCGATTTTTAAATTTAGATACATGTTTTTGTAACTCCGACTCTTTACCGTATAATACGATATCTAACGAATCACGTAATGACTCTTTCACTTTGATTGGTGTAGACGATTTAACCAACTCCAACCCAATGACCTTTTTCTTAGGTTTAGCGTATCTAACACCCTCTGAATCCCAAACAGAAAGCACATATTTTTTCTTACCGTGCCAAATACCAACGTCAGCTAATACTTCTCGCTTCATAGACATTTTATTTTCATAGGCGTAAGTGTAAGCTGCCAGATTATCATAACACTCTGAAATGGTAGGCTGGATAATATTTTTACAAAACATATCCATAAAGTTGATAATTTCTTCAGTAGATTTATCTTTTACCGGTGAATTTTGTACAACGTCATCTAAAGCAACATAGATAGAATCTGTATCACTGTATAGGATATAATCGACACCCACCGTACCTAATACCTGATTAATTTTTTTAGATACATGTTTACCTACCCACAACACCGCCAGTTTACCAGACATCGTAATCGCTTCAGCTAATTTAATATCGAAGAACAAGAAGTTGGCTTCACCAAACGCACCATAACCTGAGTTCAAGATACCAATTTTATACGCCTGCTCCATAGTAGATAAAATGGCGATACGTTTACCCATTTCTTTATCTTTAGTCAGCTCATACTGCTGCTCTAACCGAAGCATTTCCTTTTTAGCCGTATTTCTTTCATTGTAGTATAATTCCATAATAGCAGGAATAAACCCCTGTGTATCACGTTTAAAGCACCAACCAGAACCAGAAATAGCCAACCCGTTATTAGGTAAAGGTTTCTCGTCAACAAAGTATTCTGTATCAAAGTCAAGAAATACACCAGTTAACATTTCAGGACTGATGTTATACTGCTGAATCAAATGAGGATACAGAGATGCTAAGTCGAATGACGCAACGCATTTATGTTTACCTATTTTTGGCTCTTTAACATACGCGCCGCGATACTGTTCTTTTTTAGCTGAACGTTTGTGTAAAGGAATAGCAATATTTTTATCAGCAAGATAATTGTACGATAGCGACTCCCAAATACCCACAGGCGAGAATACATCTTCATAATTAATTTTAGCCGCGTATGCAATACCAATTTGAAGACGAACCATATTTTTTTCATCTTCAAGCTGAGTAATCAACTCTGTATCGATTACGTTATAGTCTACAAACTTATTCCATGATAACTGCTTAATTACACTGCCCAGTCTATTATAATCAGCACTATTTTCGGGTAACAACAATTGTTCATAGGCTAACTTTTGAATATCATTACCGTCTTTATCAGGAATAGGAATACCAAGATAAAAATGTTTAAACCCATCAAACTCGTTATGTTCAAGTTTAGCGTGACCCAATACTTCCTGCGTGATGAAATCTAACCTGTAAGACTCATACTTAGTCTGAGCATACTTTTTAAACAAATCCATATAATCTAAATTTGCGATACCATACAATCTGATGGTGATATTTTTATCTTCACCCTCTTTAAGAAAAGCCTTACCTGATGGGCTTTTGGGTGGCGCTCCTTTAACTATACTGAATGGTGATAGTTTATTAGCATAATCTTTGCCGATAACCTTTACCATTCTATTATACAGATATGGAATATCGAAATAGTTTGAATTCCAACCGGTAATAATATCAGGATAGTCATTTTTCCAAAAGTCAACGACTGCGCGAAGTAGCGCCTTTTCACTATCAAAATGATGGTAATTAGTCAAATCGGACGTGTAGTTATTACAGCCAAATGTATGTTTGGTTTTTGTGTTAAAGTCAATCAATGTGACAAGTAATACTTCTTCAACCGGATTTTTATAATCAGGAAAGCCGTTTTCAATCGTAGTCTCGATGTCAATCGCTAATACCCTAATATCATCCATATCAAAATCAATCTTTCCTGGAAACTCTGAACGGATAAACTGATTTGTGTAATTAGTGCACCCATGTACACTAAAGCCGCTGACATGTTTATAATCATCTATAAATTTATCTGTATCTTTCATCGTTCCTGGCTGGATAGGATAAACAGATTCACCTGTCAATAAGGTTTTAAACTCAGATGACTTATCTTTAGATGCGCTGACATAAAGAGTAGGCTTAAAATCAACAACATCTGTGCCACTTGTGGATACACAATAAATTTTATCGCCATATTTAAAAACGTTTTTATACATCAAAACTCCTTACCAAAAAGACTAATTATACTTTGTTTGTTGCCTAAAGTAAACCTACACACCATGAACTATCATCATAGCATCTAAGGCACAGTCTGCTGTAGGGTGATGCTTTAATACATTATCTCTATTGAATCCTTCAAATTTGACTTCACAATATCCATTTTTGGAAGTAGAATGTAATAAATCAACGGCGGTTCTAACGTCACGATACATGTTGTATGCGGTAATCCTTTCAACGCCTACCGCCTTACATAAACTGTCAAAAACCATTTGGTCTAACGAACCTCTAATGAATACCTGTTCTTTTTCTGGATTAGGCGTTTTGCTTTTCATCCAATCTTTAATGATTTGAATACCGGTAAGCGCCGATACATCATTTTTATGTGGGTATATGCTAAACTCTTTTGCTTGTTCGCATTGTTTAGACCACCATTCCATAGTATCTTTGGATGATGTTCTACCATATTTTTGAATTTGTTCTTTAGCGTCAAATTTGACAAACACCCCATTTTGAATCAAACTTTCATAAGATGCATCAACGTCAACATAAACCATACCGGCGGATAATACCACCGCAGTAGATTCGGTGTCAGTTGTCTCTATATCTAATAAAAACATAATATTCCTTATTTGTAAATAAATTTTTGGGGACGAGTTTCATAGGTATTTTCTGGAGAAATAGAGGTCTTAAACTTTTGAACAAAAAGACGTTTGGTTTTAAATCCAGTTATCCATTTTCCATCTACTAAGGTTGGAGAAAACTCGAACCAGTGCCATTTATGGTCAGTATCTTTGCATAAATACCGCGCCCAGTTAGGAGCGGTTTCCCATTTAGGTTTGCTCATTAAGGTAATCCGCTACACATTCTAATGAATAAAATACAGAACCCAGATTCAGTTTAACCATATCAGCAGTTGCATAAAGCGAATGGAGCATTTGTGGGTCGAATAATTCAGTATCTTCTAACAAAATTGCGAATATGGTTTTCCATGGTCGCTTATTAGAATCATCAATGGCTTCAGCTATAGAGTAAACGCCTTTAATTTCCGGTGTAATAACGTATAGTACAAAGTCACACTCATTTCGTTGAGTTAACTCCTCAAGTCGAGCTTCTTCGTTCCAGTCGTCAACAACAGGATTAAAATACTCGATATCAAGCATAGGAATTAATTTATCTCTCCAAGTTGAACCGTTACACGTGCCGCCTAAAAATACTCTTTTCATTGACCATCATCCCAAATAAAATAAACAAACACCCATGCCACGAATAACGAAAATAATATTACAACTTCTGAATCAGTAATTTCGTTCATAATGTCACCAGCGAGAGTAATGGTGATGATGGTGTGGGACGTAATAATAGCCGCGATAATGATGTGGATATGGTGCGTATGTGGCGCAACCGGTTAATAATAGCGCTATCATAAATAAGATATATGTTTTCATTAGAATAGTTCCTCGTATTGTTTGATTACAAATAGATAATATGGAAATGATATTAAAATTCCAGCATTACAATCTAACGGATTATAAAACCTTTCAACAATATTATATATTGGGTTTCCTGTTTCATCGTCGCTTTGAATGACAGTAGAGTATTCCGCTTCATAATAAGATACGTCATCAAAGGTATCGCCGTTTTCGTTATATTTGAAAATTTCAGGCTTATTTCTCATCATATAACGATAATCGCCTTCATCATATATCGGAATCCATTCTACTTCAGTAGCATTAATCCTAACTTTATAAGGATAATCCCCGCCTAAAGTTAATCCTTTATTATTACCATCAACGTATAAATTGAATGGGAGTTGCATATTATACCCCAAATTGTAAGGTATAACCTAAAACTTTCAGCGCCGCCTTTGCTTTACGTTTTGCTTCAGTTTTAGTGCTACCATTGAAGTATAACTTTTCCATAGAGTAATATCCTTCAATTGGGACATACACTTTAGCAGTAAAAAGTTTTCCAAGAATTCTTGAACGGGTTTCAATAATTTCAGCGGTTACAGTAGACATTTTATACACTCCAATTAATTTAAGGGATAACTTCATTAAGATCTATTATACTACTATTTTATGAAAAGTAAAGCTTTATTTTAAATTATTTTTAGGCATGAAAAAGCCGACATATAGCCGGCTTAATTACTAGTTGCGAACCAAAATTACATTATGCGTATCGCTTTTATCACCCCGATAAATGAATCCGTTAGAAAAGAATACAGAACGATCGTCATCAGTTCCATCACAAGCCCAAAATTCTCCATCAAGGTTCAATTTCAGCAATTCTGTTGTCGTAGGTAAGCGCCACCCATTATGGCAATGCTCTTTAGCGTATTCAACTGCACCCCACCAATTTTCTTGAATAATTTTTGGAGTTTGTGAAGTAAATTTACCAATAGTTTCCAAATTGTTAGCAACTGCTTCAATAGCAAAAAAGTTTAGCATTTCATTATAAGCAAAATCAATTTTAGCATAAATAACATAGCATGCCCAAGCAGGCGCTTCGTTATTTACAATGTTTTTAAACATGGCATCTTCAATGCAGTAAAAACTAAAATTTTCTAAACATTCTCTGCGCGGTTGGCTACGCATACGATTTACCGCAATCCGTTTACCTAATTTTTTACTATACACGTCAACCTTAGAAGAAAAGGCTACACCAAATGTCACAACAGGTATTTTTGAGCCGTTAGCGCCTGTCATATAATCTGTTTCGTATGCAATAGTGATAACATTAGTTCTTGCTAAACTGGTATCACCTAAAAAATAATATTTCACATTGCTCATAATTTATTACTCCAATTTTATTAAGGTTTAACTTCAAGATCTATTATACTACTATTTTATGAAAAGTAAAGCTTTATTTATTATCAGGAACCCCACCTAGGATTTCAATACATTCATTAACCCTAACAAAAATAGATATCGGTATTTCATATTCGCATACATAATTAAGAAGTTCTCGTACTTCTTCCAGTTTTTCTAAAAGAATTTTGTCATTCATAATTTACCCATATAGCCGCTTAATTTCAAATTCATAACCCTTATATTCTTCGATTGCTTTTTCCATAGCAATTTCTGCTGATTCTCTGGTTCGATACAAACCTTCAGTAAATGTTTCTTCAGGACAGGATACTGCATTCCATCCAACAACTTCATATATTTTTAAATCTTTATTGAAATCGTCAGTTAATGAACTCATAATTCCACCTCCCCGCTGTTCAACATACCGCAAGCACGTTCTGCATCACTTTTTGTTGTAAAATATACTGCTATTTTTTGGTATATACGAGTAACATCAATAGACCATCTGTCGTCATCAACAATAAACTCAATCGTATATTTAAAACTCGATACGTCTGACCAATCCACCACATCATCACCGCATAATTCGTCACGCAAAGCCAGTAAACGATTGAACTTGCGCATCTCAACAGATGCTTTTTCTGCTTGCTCTCGGGTTGGGCGTTCATGCCCAAATTCTTTTGTTCCAACCCATGACGGTAAATTAGATATTTTACCACCCGAATTAATGTTGCACGAACCTCCAACAGGCTGCCATTTAACCGGTTTACGGCGGTATTCGTATCCTTCATACCAATTAAAATTACCGGTAACACTTTCCCACTTATCATACATTTTAACTTCCCACAACTCCCATGGGGTTTTATTAGTAAATGCGTCTTTTGCATATTCTAACATCAAATCAGCGTGTTTATGTCCACTCATTATTTACACCCAGCATGATTATCAATTTTATCTTTAGGGATAAAATTTAGTTTATGCTCACTGATACAATATTCATATTTATTTCCTCTCCAAGACACTTCAGCTTCACCGGCTAACTCCGCTTGCCCACGAGTATTGAAAACACCAATCACATAACTATGATTTTCACGGTCACCCCAACGTAAGGCTTCAACTACAAATAAAGAACCTTCCGCATATTGGGTTTCAAAGGCGGTGTATGTTTTATTTACTGAAGGAACAACAAATTCAGCAGTTTCCATTTTAATCTCCAAATATAATAGTTTCAGCGGCTTTTTCAGCGCGGATAATTTCAGATTTTATTTTTACTAGAGTGTTAAGGTTATTTTCTAAGGCGGCGGCAATTTTATGCTTAACCGGATCGCCACTTGCTTGATATTTATCTACCAGTTTACATCTTTTTTTAATTGTTTCATCTAAAGTATCAAGCACAATTTTCATATTAGACTTTTTGAATCGTTCCATTTTTATTCGCCTGTTTCGCATTTTGCTGAGTAACCTAATAAACCGTCAACCAACGCCTGTTCAATTTCTGGTTTATGCTGTTCAAGATAAAACTCACACTCAGCATAGGATTGAAATTCCATAGTAATTTTTTCTGGAGTGCCGTGGTCAACTTGAGACGGTGTAAAATATAGTAAAAATGTTAAAACTATTGCTTCCATTATAATATCCTCAAATTAAAATTAAAGAGTAACAACCATATAGCGCATACCGTAGTATGATTTTTCACCAGGAGTCAGCATTTTATTCCAGTCTTTTGCCCGTTCCTTTGCTTCTTCTTTAGTTTCAAAAATGAATAAGATATTATCTTTACCACTTTTTGAACCGATACTGCCGCCTTTCAAATATATACCAAACATATCAAACACTCCAATTAATTCAAGGGATAACTTCATTAATATCTATTATACTCGGTTTTATAGAAAAGTAAAGCTTTATTTTAAGGCTTAATGATATTTTTAAGCGCTTAACCTCAATTCACGCCCGACTAGGCTATTGGTCTATAAAGTAAAGTTTTATTTTATATGTGAAAAAGCCGACAATTAAGCCGGCTTGTTATGAGTTTAATAATCGCTGTAATTGCCACTAGATATTCTTGGCCAAGGCTCATCATCTTTAATCGCTTGAGCTAAATCAAACGCATACTTTTTGGCTGTTGCTAATTTAGAAAACACCCAACTTTCTTTATCGCCAACTTTCTTAAATGATTCTGGCTGTCCTTCATTCACCGACCATTCATTAAATCTTGTTCTATAAATATCAACAACTGAAGAATCAATCCCTAAACTATTTTTCTCAATAGAAATACGATACCAATCTGTATTAACTTTTCTGATTTTAAGCGGCGCTTCTTTTTTAGGTTTAGCCGCTTCATTTAAATTTTTGAATTCGTTATAACTTAACATTTGAACCTCATTTAATATTGACCTTACCTATTTATTAAATTCTATTATACTCGGTTTTTATCAAAAGTAAAGCTTTTTTTAATTATTTTTTAGGCGCAAAAAAGCCGACAATTAAGCCGGCTTTCGTTTAACTAATCAGCGTATGCAATCACAATATCTTTACAAATTCCTGACCTAACAATATCGTCTATATCAAAATGAACCCATCCTACATTGTTAAGATGTTTCAAACGGGTAAGCGCATCATCTAAACCAGATAATCCTTTAATATCTTTTTGTTGTACGTCACCATCAACTACAACTTTACTGTTTTCGCCGATTCTAGTTAAGAACATTCGCAGTTGTGTTGGTGTACAATTTTGCGCTTCATCAAGAATAATAAAACTGTCTTCAAATGTACTTCCTCGCATATAGGCTAACGGTCTAAATTCAATAATTTTCCGTTTGAACAAATATTCAGTAAAAGAAGCGCCTAATCTTTTGTTTAAAATATCCAACATTGGTTGAAGATATGGCAAGGTTTTTTCTTCTAATTCTCCTGGAAGAAATCCTAAATGTTCACCAGCTTCTTGAATAGGTCTAGTGAGAACAATTTTATTAATCTTTTTGGCTTTTAATAATTCAGCGGCGTAAGCAATAGCAACATAAGACTTACCTGTTCCAGCAGAACCTGTACCAAAAGTCAATACGTTTGTTTTTATCGAATTCAGGTAGCGTTTTTGGTTATGTGTTAAGGTAACAATTTCGGCAGGTTGTAATTCGTCAAGTTCAAAAGTAGGAGCAGTTTGACGTGTCTTTTTAATTTTGCTTGTGGTTGCCATACAATTTCCATATGTTAAGTTAAAATTAGTATTTTACTAAATATTTTGTACAAAAAAGCTGGTCGCGATATCCCCATATCCACCAGCACTAATCATTCTAACGATAAAAGGAATTACCATGACCAGCACAAGTATTTATACCGCAATAGATCCCACCTATCTCTATATCAAACAACATTCCATAACCGGCTTAAAGTATTTTGGGAAAACAATAAAAGACCCATACACATACAATGGCTCAGGCAAATACTGGTGTAACCACATCAAAGTCCACGGTAAAGAACACATCGTTACTCTTTGGGTTTCGGAACCTTACACAGACACATCTATCGCTGAATTCGCCTTAAAGTTTTCTGCAGAAAACGATATTGTCAATTCTAAAAAATGGGCTAATCTGATGCCAGAAAATGGGTTAGATGGCGGAAGTGTGAAACATACAAACGAAACCAAAGCCAAAATGTCTGTCTCACAAAAAGGCAGAACTCACACAGAAGAAGCTAAAGCCAAAATGTCTGTCTCACAAAAAGGCAGAAAATGTAGCACATGTTCAGATAAAACTAAAGCCAAACTATCTGATGGTAATTTTTTAGGTAAAGCACACACAGAAGAATCTAAAGCTAAAATGCGTAAGCCTAAATCAGAAGAAACAAAGGCTAAAATGCGTAAACCGAAAAAACAAATAACATGTCCACATTGCGGTAAAACTGGTGGAGTGAGTGCAATGAAACAATGGCATTTTGACAACTGCAAATTAAAGTAAAAAAAAAGTTCACAGCCAATTAAAACTGTGAACCTTTAAAATTAGTGATTATTGTTTATCCATTAAACAATAATTTTACCATTTGAAACCAGCTGAATTGCTCCAGGATGAAACAATTTTGTATATTCATCTGCAAGTTTAGAATCTGGTTCAGCTTCAGCCGCAACCGCAGATTTTTTAATTTTCACTTTGCCGTCAACAGCGAACGCAATAAACGGCGCGATTTGTACGCCAGATTGACCATCTGGGTTTGTGCCGATACTTACATACGCAGGGTATGAAGTCACATATTCAAATTCATCCTCAGATTCCAAACGGGTTAAAACGTCTTCACCGGTTGTTAATTTTAGAGCAATTACAGTTGTAGTCATATAGTTTATTTCGCTTCAGTTAATAATTGAGGATTAGATTTGGTATTAATCAGAATTTGTTTTGGTTTTAAACTTTCTGGGATAACTTTGTTAATATAGATACTTAGTAAACCATTATTCATATCAGCGCCTTTGACTACAGAATCAACGTCTAGCGTAAAGCTACGACTAAATGATTTTGAGCTAATACCCTTATGAAAATATTTTGATTCAGCTGCATCAGTTTTAACAGAATAAGAAACTGTTAAAACCTGTTTTTCTAGCAAGATTGAAATATCATCTTCCGATAAGCCGGCAAGCGCTATTTCTACAATGGTATTAAAATCGTCCACATATTTAATATTGTATGGTGGATAATTAACCTTTTCCTGTCTAGCGATTTGGTTTTGTATTTCTTTTAATACTAAAATTGGATGTGTCATATAAAATCTCCTTTATAAAAAGCAAGAATTGTGTTCCTAATGGCAACACAGGTTAAAAGTGGCTCAACTTATCGTATTGAGGATGGTAGTTTCTATTGCTACACGGTCAGTTCCGTTGACGTAGAACTGTCCTACAAACCTATTTAGTAACGTTTTACCGCCTACTATTTTAGCAATTCCATTTCTTTAAGGCTAATGCCTTTCTTGTTGGTTTGCCATTTTTATCTTTCATTGGTCCGGATACGCCACTCATTCTGGCACAAAAGCTTTTGCGTCTTTTTGCTGCTTATCTCTCCAGCATTTAAAACTAAGAGGGTTCTTTTTTTCGTTTAATTCCATAAATTTTCCTTTAATCATCTATAGAATTATTTAGGGTATGATAGCGAAAAGTAAGAACCAACGCAGGTATTTGGAGCCGGTACACAGAATCAAACTGTGATCTAAAGATTACAAGTCAATTGTATTATCATTATACTATACCGGCGTTATTTGGCTCCATCTCACGAAATCGAATCGCTCTCACACGGATTAACAGTTCGGTCGCACACCTTGTGCGTTAGATGGAATAATTTGGTCTCCCTGCGTCGATTTGAACGACGGACAATGCGCCCCAAACGCATCATGTTACCAGACTACACTACAGAGAGAATATTCAGTTTGGTTATTTCAGTTTTTAACGTGGGACTAACCTATCACCACAATACAACATCAGTTTGGTTATTTCGGTTTTTAACGCGGAGCTAACCTACTGCCGCAACATTATTTAATATAAAAATTGGAGCCACTGAAAGGAATCGAACCCTCAACCCCCTGATTACAAGTCAGGTGCTCTACCAATTGAGCTACAGTGGCGTTTAAAACTTATTAGGGGTGACTAGTGGGACTCGAACCCACAAAATCTCGAATCACAATCGAGGACGTCTACCAATTCCGTCATAGTCACACCTAATAAGTCTTTGTAATTGGTGGAGATCCCTGGATTCGAACCAGGTGCCCTTTGGGCACGGATTTACAGTCCGCTGCAGTCGCCTATGCCGCTCGACCTCCAAATATTTTTTAAAAAAGTAAAGGTTTAAAACTATTTGTGCCCTCGCCAGGATTCGAACCTGGAACCAAATTCTTATGAGGAATACGCTCTGCCGTTGAGCTAAAAGGGCAAATTTTTTAGATAGTCACCGGTACTGAACCTCCGGCATTACTGTTCTATTGGGCAGTCAACCTATTCTCTTGCGTATCAACCTACGCATTAACTATCAAGTCATAAGTATTTAACGGAGTTACATGTGCTGCCTAGTATGACCACAAACCCGACTAGAATGTAATACTTATGCTTCATAATGTTTGTCTTTCCAAACTGTCAGTTCTTTTTTGTGCTTTAAGGCTTTCCGCAGAACATACATTTGCCACTTTTAATTGGTAGTGCTTCCAATTTTGATAGTAACCCCGATCCAAACCGAATAGGCTACCAAAACTCTTTAACTCAAACTACAGGTATATTATAATTTATTTACACAATAAAGTAAAGTTTTATTTAAAGAGCAGCAATCGCCGCTACTTCACCCACTTCTGTCAAAACCGCGATAGTTTCCGCGCTACCAGCAACTTCAGCTACAGTACCAGCGGCGGCAACAGTTCCTTCTACAGCGGCTGTACCAGTTGATACAATAGCATCATAAGCAGTTTTAGCCGCTACACCGGTAGCAATATCAACCACGCCATTACCAACTGCCTCAGCTTCATGTTTAACAGCGTGACCGATTTTAGAAAAAATATTCATGATGTTATCTCAAATTGTTTAGCTTATACAAAGTTTCGTTGTTCAAAGATTGTAAAGTATCTATAATGTTCTGAATTTCAGTTTCAGAACCACAATCAGCACGATTAGCATCTACCCAAGAACGTAAGGTAGAAACCAATTGGACTGCATCACTAGGGTTATTAACAACAGGATAATCATTAATAATCCCATTTCTCCCTTGATGATTTTCCGCAAGCGAATCCGCAATGTCAATAACTGCATTATAGAACTCCTCCAGCGCCTTGTGCTGAGAAAAACTTGTTGTTTGTAAATGTGCGATATGTGCTTTATTTCTAGCATCAAACAATAAAGCAATTAGCTGTGGCATTTTATTCATTGTAATATATATTCCATTTTATTTATTCTTCAGTTGCTTCAGCTTGTTCTTCTTGAGCCGCCGCTAATTCTGCGGCTTCTACTTGAGGACGACCCTGATTTTGAATTTTAGTGATAATTTCACTAACATCACGATAAGGTTCTTCAGAAAGCATTTCAAGGATAAAATTCACTTCTTCAACAGGTAATTCTAATGTAATCAGCATATAGTCATTCCAAAAGGTTAAGATTTGTTGTTTCCCAAATTGTATTTTGGGCATAGTTCCCAGTCAGATTTCTCTTGAAAAGAAAGAATCTTTATGGTATTTAGTGAGCAAGTTTCAAGGTCAACTTTATTGACAATTTCTAGTAAACCCCAATCGTTCAATAATTTGGCAATTGTGTTCCTGCGTTTAATATCATCATCTGATATAGAGGTAGGCTTATTATCAAGTTCAAACAATTGTTTAAAATGCACCAGATAATATTTACCCTGTTTATGTAATATATGAGCAGTCTGGTAAAGTTTCTTTTCTTGTTTAGAAGCAATACCGATACGGCTTAATGTTTCACGAACCTTTAAAAAATCATCAGGCTGTTTTAATGTGATTTCTAATAAATCATACTTTTCCATGTTTTTGTTTCCCACCCGTACCCATTTGTTCTCTGACAGTATCAATTTGACTTTCAGTTAATAAGGTAAGAGCCAACGCTCCTTTTTCTTTGCTGTAATTAAAATAATCGCACACCAAATTCAAATCATCTGAACTATCGGCTTTCTTGACCCATTTAGAAAATCGTTTTTTCTTTTTAATAGACGCCAGTAAAAAATCATTTGCCATATCTTTTGGTAGATTAGGATAACGGTTCATTTCGTTAGCCTGTAACACCGTGTCGACATAATAAGATAAACCCCTGTTAATGATAAAAGGTGTATATTCTTTAACAGATTGTTCATCAACAAGTAAATTTTCTTTCGTGAAGTTTATAGCTGTTAAGTAATCAAACAATTTTGCCATAGTGTATCCCATAATATAAATGTGACATCATTATTATTTATAAGTTTTTATTCTTGGTCAATAATATAGATAATGTAATCTGGAAACGAATCTTTCAAATACTGAATTAAAGTGTTATAATCATCGCTTTTACCCAGATACTTTGAAGTCTTATTTTCATAGGCGAAAAATAGGTCGTCATGTTTTTCTATTTTAACGTAAATAGATTTCGCACCATCAAACTTAAGAGTGCGCCCGTATAACATACCTAGAAAAAAAGAAGCCGCCATTAAACAAACAGTAGAGATTAATTGAATCATAATTTATGTAATGTCTCAAAAGGATGGAAAATAAATTTAATTATTTGTTCAGCTGTGTACCATATACCGGTTAAAACGTTTATGATACAGCTAATAATTACAGCTAATGTATTCATTTGAAATTTACACTGGACATAATTTCAGTAAGCGCCGCCATAATATTTAACTCTTGATCGGCAACAAAAGCAGATTTATATGAATAGTCTGCCATAATTAAAATCAACTGAGGAACAGAATTAGGCTCAACCAAAGTCGATGAATAATCATAAAAATGTCTGAATAACTCTACGCAATCAACATCATTCATACCTACCCATTTTCTAACTTCAGTAAAGTTTTTTTCTTTTATATAGCCGATTAATGCTTTATAAGAATCATCACTAAAGTTAGACAATATACCAGAATCAATTTTACCTGATACAGAATAACGCTGTAATTCATTAAGAACTCTACGGTAGTCTGGGAAGAATTTAGTAATAACCTCAGCTACCACCTTTGGGTCGTATTCAACTTTTTCTTCAACAAGAATAGCACATGCTCTTTTAAAGAATTTAGCCGCTAACTCTTGTTTCTCACTTTTTTCAATAGTGAAGTTCAAAGCCGTACATCTTGAATGAATAGGTGCAATCAACTTTTGAGGAAAATTACAAGTAAGAATAAATCTACAATTAGCACTGAAAGTTTCAATAAAACCACGCAATGCTGGCTGAAAAGAATTAGCGTTTAAGCCGTCAGCTTCATCAAGAATAACAACTTTAGTGCCACCGCCAAATGATACAGTAGAAGCAAATGATTGGATTTTACTTCTAAGAACATCAATACCAGACTCCATAGATGCGTTAATGAATAAAACGTCAGCATCTAATTCATTACAAAGCGCAAATGCTGCTGTAGTTTTACCAGTACCCGCGCCGCCTGAAAATAACATATTAGGAATCTCGCCTTGTTTTACGATATCTTTTAATGTTTGTTTCATTCGTTCAGGTAAAATACAATCCTCAATTTTAGATGGACGGTATTTTTCAACGTACAAAAATTCTTCTGGTTTTGCTATCAAACTCATAAGTGTATCCTCAATAATATCATAATAAACAATTGAAGCTGATTATCGGCTCAGCTTCAAGCCGGCTATCTTACTCGAATGAAGAATCTGACTCAACGGCAAGGAAATACACGGTATCTTTGGTTTTATGTTTAAATCTTGAAATCTTTTTAGTCGAGATAGATACGGTATAATCGCCGTGTACTAATTTTAACAAACCAATTTTTAGGTAAACTTTAAATGTGGTAGAAGTGGAACCAACTTCAACTTCATACACGTTAGACGAATCAACCTTTTTATCGCCGACTCGGATAACAATCTTATTGCCATCGCCAATTAAGGCTAAGTCTTGCGCTTTCAATACCGATGCTGTACGATTAATCATATCAAGCATACTGTCGGTTAACTCAAACTCAATATCTGCATCAGGAAATTTAATTTCTTTAGTCGGTACGGTTAAAACGTTTTCAGCCGCTGAGTAATATTTAATGGAGTTATTGCCCTCAGCAATAGTGACATATTTATCGTTAAATGTCAACTCAGGATCGTTAAACAAAGAAACAGCACCCAAGAATTCTGAAATATCGTAGATGCCAAAAGTGGTATCAAATGATTCAGCAATAGCACTATCAGCCATAATGTTTTTTTGTACTGAAACCGTAGAAAGTTTGTTTCCAGGTTTTAGCATCACATTAGGATTAATAGACGCAAAGTTTTTTAGAATTGCTTGGGTTTCTTTTGACAATTTCATAATGTTCCTTAATAATGTAAATAAAAATATATAGTAAATGATTTTGCGTCAAAAGTAAAATTCACTTTTGAATACACTGTAATGTATACGAACCTGAAATATCGCTGAACATGCTAGCAAGAATAGTCTTTTCAATTTTTAAGGCGTTTTCACATGTTAATGCGTTATTTAATTCAGTTGACGTAATTTTTAAGTCATAGCCGCCGTCTATATGAGTCATAGTTGTAATCAATAATATAAATGTTTTCAAAATTTCACCTTGAAGTCCAGTTTGTTGCGGGTTAAAAACTCAATCGCTTTTTCGTATGTAGCATCATCTTCAGCATTAACTTCAAACAGGTCGTCGTAAACGATACCTTCTAAGTTATCAGAAACATCACCCTCAACACGTAAAACAATTTTATAGGGTTGACGAATAGCTTCTAGCGTAAGGTTTTTGTTGTTATTTATAACAGAAAGCGTAATAAGGCTCATATTATCTCCCCATTGGATTAGTGTTAACAACACGGATTCTATCGCCGTAATGGATTTTTCTATATGTATAGAATTTATCGCGTTTTATGTCAATCCTAACTTTACGGTTCAAATGCTCTCTTGATTTACGCATTGGAGTAATAATCGAAAACAATTCGTCTTTCTCGCTAATCATGGTATCACCTCAAAAATTAATAATAAATTTAAACTACAATAGCAATTATACTCTGTTTTTATAAAAAGTAAAGCTTTTTTTAATAATCTGCGCTAATATAAACCCGTTCACTTTGTTCTGACGTTTCAACATGTAAACAGTATCCAACAGGAATAATCATATCGTCAATCAAAACATCGTCACCTCTACGGTAAACCATAGACCCATGTTTACAGTGGTCGTGAATTAAATCTGATAAAGCTTTGAAGTTTTTACCGGTATATCTTACTGAGGATTTCATTCAATACCCCGTTCATCAAACTCATACAAAAACATTAAATTACATGCGGCGTGGAGTAAATGGGATTTGCCTGTTTCGTCATCATTTTTATCACCTTTAAGGTAATCGTACACATGTCGTAATAACGCATCAGTATAACGTTTTCTAGCATCTGGTACGATTAACCAATTATCTTCATCGTACTTTTCAGCGCCGCTTGTTAGTATAGAACCAACACCCTCTATGAAATATGGACTTAACAATCTGTATTTAACCTTTCCAGTATCAAATTTTCTTCCAACTGAGGATAGGTCTTTTGTTTCTGTTTCATTTTTAGAATTACTGTAATTAGCGAATGCCACGTCTTTTTCTCTCTTCAATTATATCATCTAACGAAATAGGGTAAAAATCAGTTCTTTCAACACTGACGTTCATATACCTATTATCTGGAGTTCCGTCCGGTAAAAGTACAACTTCATTATGTAAATGTCCATGAATTTGAAACCCCCACCGCCCTAAACAATCTGGGTGGACCGGAATATGACCAAACAACATATTATCAATAACATGATATGCCCTGATGTCTTTAAAGTAAGGTAGATATTTGTCCAATTTGAAAATATCATGATTCCCTTTAATCAACCTCAAATCTTTACAGTTCAGCCGTTCTAACATAGGGAGCGCTCTTAAATTTAAAGCAACATCACCTAAAATGTAACATTTATCTTCTGGTTTAACCCTTTCGTTGAAACGCTCAACTAAAACTTCGTCCATTTCTTCGATTGAATCCCATGGTCTAAGTTTACTCCCATCATAATTTAAAAATTTACACATTCCGTGATGCCCAAAGTGCAAATCCGAAGTAAGCCAGATGTTCATTTTCACTCCTTATGTAGTTTCTTAGATTTAATCCAAGAATTATCAATATCATTATCTAATGTCAAATCTTTACCCTTTATAATAGCGCCGCCGGTTAATACTACATCTTCATTATCGGCAATCACTAGATATGCCTCACCAAAGTAAACCTTTCTAGACTTCTTAGTTGAATTCAGCAAATTACGAATATCATTCCGTTCAGAGGTATCAACCTCCCCAGAAACATAATGTATCGTTCTGTCAGAACCTTTATCTTTTAACAGCTCTAATATTGCCTTTCCGTGTGATATATAGTTAAACAGAATCAAAGTAACGCCGTCTAAAGACAATGTCAAATTTGAGATAAATTTGTTTCGCTTACTGTCTAACGTCAAAAACTTAATTTCTTTTTGGTATTCTATTTTTTTACATAAGTCTTTAGATTCTTTAGGGTGATTTAATATAAGGCAATTAATGTTTAATGGAGTGACTTCTTTATTATCCATCAACTCTTTTGTTGTTATTACCTTATAAACTTCACCAAATAAGCCGGTTAATTGTAGTTCTGATATATTTTTACCATTAAGCGTTCCTGTTGTACCAAATCTGTATTTTACATCTGGCATATTATTCAGCAAAGTTGATGCTGATTTAGCCGCGTATGTATGACACTCATCTCCGATAACAACATCTATATTTTCAAGGTCTTTAGGCTTTAATTTGTACAAACTTTGCCATGTTGAAATAGCACAGTTATGTTTAAATTCTCTAGTAAACCCTGAATAGATTTTGTTACAGTTAGCATCTACACTCCACCCATTATGGCTTGAGTAATCTTGAAAATCAGAATACATTTGCTCAACTAAGGTTGTTGATGGAACGATAATCAAACATCTTTTACCGGCGTTAATATACCAACGAATTAAACTGTAAATCATTAAAGACTTACCAGATGATGTTGGTGACACAAGAATACATCTATTAAGATTAAGCGCCTTATGTACCGCGTCAAGTTGGTAATGTCTAAAATCAATAGGTTTGCTTCTTGCGTGTGGCTTTAATGCAGAACAAAAATTGTTTACCAATTCAAGTGGATAATTGTTTTGTTCTTTTACATCATTTTTATATGCGATTTTGTATTCATTAATATCTGCGAATTTTTCAACATAACCTATTAAACCGGTCTGTAACAGCTTTTTATGAATATCGTATAACCGTGCTTTTCCATCCCAAATTTTGTTACGGAAAAGTGGCATAAATTTATATCCAGGAACAAAAAATGAGAAGTATTCATACAATTCAGATTCTATACCAAAATCATCAGCTGTTATCTTAATAAAGGCTTCATTCAGTTTTTCAACATAAAGCGTGCCGTTCGACATTAAAAATCCTCATATATTCTATAATGAATTATATATAAGGATTTCTGATTTAGCCGGCGTTGAATGAAGATATAATAATTTCGTTTGGTTTGATTCCTTTATAGGCTAACCCGATAATTTCAACATTAACAGTATCAGGAGAATATGCCCAAACATCAGAACCCCATCTTCCTCCATATTGTCTGCTAGGATGAATTTCTTTAGCTTCTTCCTCAGAATATGCAGATACGACCATAGAATCGTATGTATCGTAGCCGCTTCGTTCAATTTGCCATAATCTATACAGAAAAAGTGATTTGTTATCCATTAATTTTAACTCTATCAAGTACTCGTTGGACTGAAACTGCTTGCCATTTACAACCTCTAGACGTTTTTACGTTTAATTTATTAAGATTATTCGCAATAGAATTTAAGGATTCTCCATTTTTTATGTTGTCTATAATAATATCGAATATAGAATATGCAAACAAATCAGCATTAGCCTTTCTAACAAGTAAACCCTTTTTTCTAGCAATAGGTAAGCTTTGTAAATTTCCTAAAGTTTCTCCTTTATCCTTTTTTACTTTTAGAGCAGCTTTAGTGCGTTTAGAAATTAATAAAACTTCTTCCTCGGCTTTAGCTACATTCAATAAAAGTTTAGAATTGTCTATAGGTAACCCAATATCAACACAAACCAATTTTACGTTTTGCTGTAACAAATTGGAAACAGCCCAAACATTTCTACTTAACCTGTCTGCAGAACTGACTATCAACATTAAATTGTCAGTTTTGCATTCTGATAAAATTTTACTTATGACTTTCCTATTTTTAAACTCACCTTTAGCAGATTTAATTTCATACTCAATTTTTACCAAATCAATATTATGTGAAATACAAAACTGTTCGATTTGCTTTTGCTGAGATTCTAAACCTAACCCTGATTCACCTTGTTCTTTAGAGCTAACTCTTACATAACCAATTGCTTTCATTGTTTATCCTTTACGTTTTGCAGTAGCCTTTCTTTTGTTAGAACGAATTAAACGTTCAGCGTAATCAAAACAAATACTTGGCATTTCTTCATTTTCATTAAGATCGCCTTCAAAGATTTTGTTTAACATACCGCGCTGTTCTACTCCATATTCATCGATATAAACCTCAACTTTGGCACCAAGTTTGATGTTAGCGTCAATAAAATCGCACGCAAAATATTCTAAATCTTTACCTTTAGAAGTCTTAAATTTAAGCTTAGAATAAATCACTTGTTTAACGTGTTTTCTTTGTTCAACAGGGAAAGAGTTGATGAATACTTCAGATAGTGGTAAAGTAGTTGCTTCAGTCATGGTATTCTCCAATTAGATATTAGACATTAATTCGTTAATTTTAGATTCTAATTCAGCTTCATTAAAACATATAAAAGAGATACCGCCGCCATAAGATTTGTTGCTGTACTTTTTACCGCCTATCTTTTTGGCTCTTGATAACGCAATGTTATAAGTAGCGTCAATATCATACCCATCACTTTCTTTAATGAACGTAAAAAAATGGCAAACAACTCTTGGGTTACCATCAACAGTACGGTTAATTCTTTCAAACTTAATCATATTAAACACTCCAATAACGTTATAGGTTAACTTCATTAATATCTATTATACTATGTTTTTATCAAAAGTAAAGCTTTATTTTTAATAAAACCTAAAATATTTTTAAGCGCTTAACCTCAATTCACGCCCGACTAGGCTATTATACGTGTTTGAAGATATAAAGTAAAGTTTTATTTTAGGCACAAAAAAGCCGACGATTAAGTCGGCTTTTTGCTATAGGGTTTCAAATTTGAAGAAAGTATAATTGAACGTCACATCACATGTTAGATAAGTAACATCTGACTGGTTAGTAACCATTGTCAACCCACCTAATTCTATCGGTCGTAAATCATAAAACGTTATATTTCGAATCACATTATTAGATGAAGATAAAATTTGTAAATTACCATCAGATACTTCATTCAAATTACTCCCCGCTATAAAATCGCTAAACTGGATTCTTGCTTCGGGAAACCCTAACCCAACCATCCATTTATAAATAGCTAGATAATTGCTCATATCTTCATCTACTATAAAGCTAACAGTCAAGTCTGAATACTGAAGATTGACCCCTGATGTATAAAAAGTAGATAGAGGAGTTTGAATTTCAGCTGGAGGTAAAGACACACTGGGTAACGTTACTTCTTGAGCAAAGTAAGTTAACTCAGGTATCTTCTGGATGCTGAATGTAAATCCAGACGCACTTAACGGATTCACATTATGCTGATTTGCGACAAAGTTTGCCATTTTTAACCTTTTAACGAAAGTGGAATTTTTAGGCTTATCTGTGCTACTTGGATAAAAAACATACCAACACCAAATAGCGCAATATATGTTCCTAGAATTGGTTCAATACCGGTTACCATCAACAGGATACCAATAAAGGCTAACCCGTTGGTGTAAATTGTATAATACTCGCTTTTTTTCATAATTGAAAAATCCCATTGTAGGGTTGAAATAATGTTACTCACGGTTGAGTAACCTCTTTAGTTTTGGGAGTAATTTTGCTCGTGACATTTTTACTTCCACTAGTATTTAATGGTAGATACCCGTTCAACAAATTTGACACTGTGTAAATAGCGTAAACTACAATTCCGCAACCCATTGCTGCTTTAAGCGTTGACGCAAGGTTATAGCCAATTTCTATCATAATATAATCCTCAAATTTACCAATTAGATTCATCAACGACCGGAATGGTCAATTCTGTCATAATACCGTTAACCTGATATTCAAATTTTACATGCAAAGTATATCCGATGCCGGTTGTATCTGTATGTAATAAATCAATATGCTGTACTTCAGGGAATTTCTGTAACAAACTAGAAATATCGTTTACATCACTCACACTGATGTTTTTTATCTTATTCATAATCACCGCGCAAGTAAGCTTTAATCCCGTCTTCAATCTCACGGGTTCGTTTTTTCTTAGGTAAATGAACATGACTTTTTCTTAACAAAGGACTGTTTAAAATCTTTTCCTTTGTTAAATCATCATAATTGTACCCACCTTTTATTTTACCATCTGTATAGTTCATATTCTCCACGCTCAAGCATACGCTGTCTTAATTGGTTTTCTCTAATTTGTTCTCTTAACATTTCTCTTCTTTCATACTCTCTATATCCATATTCCCTTTCACGTAAGATAACAACATCTCTTTCCACAGGTTGACTATATACTGACCCAAGAATAACACCGCCGATTATAGCAGGTGCTATCCAATCATTTTCATGTGCAACCCCAACAGAAGGGATAGTTAAGGCTAACGCCGCAATCAATAATTTGTTTTTCATATTACACTCCATTAAGGTTTAACTTCATTAAGATCTATTATACTATGATTTTTGTAAAAGTAAAGCTTTATTTTAAATTATTTTTCATCAAATATAAAAAGCTAGACTTTTCTATTTTATCTATAATTTTTATCTAGGTTTTTCGTAAGTCATTGATTTATAAAGGTTTATTAAAATTAGGGATAAAAATAAAAGCTAATGAAATCAATGACTTACGAAAAACGTAAAATTAAATTGGTGACCCTGTAGGTAAGGTAGGGTTGAAAATAGTTTACTTTTATAACGAAATTATTTATAATACATACTATAGAATACAACCGTGAGGGCATATGAATATAAGCGAACTACAAGAACAGTGGGAAATTGATTCGGAAATAGATGGAGTACAGTTAGACATAGAATCCATTAAATCTTCAAAACTTCATTCAAAATATATTGGGATATTGGTTGAGTCTAAACTGAAACTGATAAAGCTGAGACAGGAATACGCTAATTTAAGAACATTGAAGTTTAGGTATTACCGTGGGGAATTATCTAGAACAGAATTAGCAGAATTAAACTGGGTACAGTGCCAGTTAGGAAAGCCGCTAAAATCTGAGATGGACGAGATATTGAAGGGTGATACTGACTTAACTACAATCGAAACCAAAATTGAATATATGGTATCTATGATATACATGCTTGAGTCTATATTAAATTCAATAAAAGATAGAACTTGGAGTATTAGAAACGCTATCGAATTTAAGAAGTTTCAAGCCGGCGTATAAAATTTTAACAAAAGAAAAGGGAGCCGAAGCTCCCTTTTCATTTACATTAATGTAAAATAAATTCTACATAATGTTGCGTACACGAACAACACGATAGAAATAGTTTTTAGCTGCATATAAGCCAGTGTTACCAGAACCAGCATCCAATGTGCAGAATGGGTTAGCAGTGATACCATAACGTGTAGCAAAACCAATTTTTGGTTGGAACGTGTTAGGATCAGAAGCTCTCATTAATTGCAATGGAATATATGGGCAGTAGAAAATACCGGCGTCAAACGCGCTTGTACCTTTATAACCAACAACGAAGTATTGTTCGTTGCTCAAGTTACTTGAATAAGGATCGATGAATACTTTATAACGACCGTTCAATACACCAGCATAAGTTGTAGATGTATCGTCAACGTTTAAGTTAGTGTTCAAAGCAGGAGCATAATCTAATGCGCCAGCCATCGCTAAAGCTGAAGCAACGTCAGCTGAAGTGATAATGAAGTTACCACGACCACGACGAGTCAATTGACCAATCGCATTAGCTTCACGTTCAATTTGGAACAATAAGCCTTTGAATTTTTCAACTGACCAACGACCATTTGAATCTGTATCTAAGTCGAAGATGCCAGCAGTAGTTGTACCGTTTTGTGCACCTGGAAGAGCAGAAAGATAAACAGTACGGATAACTTCACGGTTAATCTCAGCAAGAATTTCTGTGCTTAAGATGTTAACCAATTCAGACTCAGCATCCAAGCCGTGTACTGATTGAAGATCTTGTGCTAATTCATTTGTATATTCAGCTTTCAACGCACGTGATTTAGCAATAACGTGAGTTTTTTCGATAGAGAACGCCATTTCGTTGAAAGTAGCGCCGCCGCTAGAACCTAAAGCTTCTTTTGTAGCTGTAGACATAGCAGTGCCAGTATTATAACTAGCAGCACCAGGATAAGTACCAGTTTGGTCGCCGTTTACTGGAGTGCCAGTACCGTCAAACAACGCATTAGTAGCGCCGGCGAATTCTGTGTTAGCTTCGTTATAAAGCGCTTCTGTGCCGTTTTGTGAACCGTAACGTGATTTCATCGCGAAGATCAAACCAGTAGGTTGAGTCATAGGTTGAACGCCGCAAATATCATAAGCAATAAGTTGTGGCATTGAACGACGAACCAAAGAAATCAAGATAGGATCGTAACCAGAAACAGTACCAGTACCCGCGCCTGTACCACCTAAAGCGATACCAGTACCGCCGGCATTAGCAGGAGCTGCTTCATTAAGCATACCGCTTGATTGTGTGCGCATATCATTTTCTTGGTTTTCCAATAATACCGCTGTTACTTCACGACGATATTTATCTTTGATTTCTGGCATTGCAGAATGCTCAAGGATAGGATTCCATTTTTTTAATAATTCAGGACGTGTAGACATTTTTAAAAATTTCCTTATAATAGATGAAGCAAAAATTATTTAACGTGACGGTCAATTGCCGCAACATATTTATTGATAGATGGGTTTGAGTTGTAGCTTTCGTTTAGCTGTTCAACTGGAGCATCAGTAATAAAAGATACAGAAGGTTTTGTTGAACTCGGTTTGCTGAAATAATGCTCATTGATTGTATTCAATTTTGAACGGTAAGCCGCTTCACTAGAATAAGATAATTCTTCAGCAAGTTCACGGAAACGTTCAGCATCAGTATCTACGAGTTTAGAAGTGAATTCTTCAACGATTAAAGAACGAGCAGATTCTTCTAATTTATATTTATATTGAATAGAAGTATCAACAGCTTCTTTTAATTTAGATTGTAAGGTTTCAATTTGTTGTGCTTGTTCAGAAACAACATCAATTTTTGACTCAGGAATTTCGATATAAGAAGATTCGAATAAACCTTTTAAGCCGCCAATGAATCCTTCAACAATTTCGGTTTTTAATCCAGTGTCGATAGCTAAAGCGTTTTGTTTAATGAACTGTTCAGAAACATAACCCAAATAACCATCGATGCTTTCATCTAAAGACTCTGTATATTCATTAAATTTGTCTTCATATACATCAGATAATTCGTCAAATTTAACTTCATAAGATTCTTCCAACTTATTGAATTTTGATTCATACATTTCTTCAATAACTTGTATTTCTGACTTAGCACGTTGAGCAACAGCATTCTCAAATGCCTCAACTAATTTACCTTTGGCTTCATCATCGAATCCTTCTAGTAAACCGTCAATAGAACCATCAGTTAATGACGCATCATTAACCATTGATTCGTATAATTTTTCTTTGATTGACATCAATTTCCCCTAATTAAATTCTTATTTTATTATTTAGCTATTTTACATTTCTAAGAAATTGTTCAAAAGATTCAACGCAAACCCGTTTAAGATCCTTTGAAGATGCAGATAAAATAGCCTGTTTAGTTTGTTCAGCATACATAGGTTGATAATGTCCGTTAATCAAAACCCATTCAGCATTTTCCATAATACCGTTAACCCAACAATCTATACCAGACGGCTCAGACACGATGTCAATAGTTCTTAAAAAGAAATCCGGTTGAACTTGGTTAACACCGTTAACCTGTTTCAGACTACCAATCCCACGAGTTGAAACACCTAACTTAATCCCTTCTTTTAAAAGCGCCGCCGCTATAGCTCCTTGTGGCATCGATTCTAAAATCTTAGCTTTCCCATAAACATCATTTTTACCCTCAAATCTTAAATCGGTAATTTTATGAGAAATTCTATCAGGGTTAACCGTCATAGTATCGGGATGACCCAACTCACCAGTTGAACGGTTTTCTTTAATTAAAGACTGGAAGTTATTAACTTCACGGTTCATAGTGTCCGCTTCGTAAACTCTTCCGTTTCTATTAGTTACGCCGGCTTGAGCAAAAACACCCTCAATATAATAACTTTTTTGCTTATCAGCACCTTCTAAAATGCTGTACGAAACACTTTCAGACAAATCAGTAAATAATTTCATGTTACGATCCCACCACATCAGTGTTGTCATATTCACCAAATAATGGAGTTTCAATTTTAGATAGGTAGCCATCAACTTTTCTTAATCTAACCCAAAGTTGCGCTTCACCACCTGAAATTGTTACAACCATATTTGATGCGTTTTCTGTATCATCTGGAGGAACCATAGCACCAGAAAAATCAAAAAAGCCTGACGCACCGCAGTTAAGGGTAAACACAGTCACTGAATTTCTTACCATTGTTATAACGCTAGTTGCGTCCCCAGTCCATTGGAGAGCAGCAACATTCACACGTCTAGGAACAGCAGCAAGTGTTTCTGTACTAACTTTAAGGTCGGTGTCTAAACTAATAGTAGCAGAACCGGCGTTACCGGCTATTTTCAAAAAGCATTCTTTTTCAGATGCTTTGATGATACTCTTAGTGACAGCCATGATTATTCTTCCGTATCAATCACTAAATTTTTAGCAATATTTTGTTTAAGGTGTTCAAGATTATCTTGAATTTTGTCTGCCATAATAGCATTAAAGGTTTCTTGGATTAAATCCACATTACCTTGCTCAATGGCTTCTAGTAACTCATTGTTCATTTTGTGTATCCTGTGTTGTTTGTTGCGTATTATCTTCAGTAGATTGGTCAGATGTTTGCTGTTCAGCATTAGCCTGCAAAGTTGAATCTTCCTTGTTTTCTTTATCTATCTGTTTAATTTCTTCTTCAGTTTGATGTAATACGTTTTTGCGTATCCAATCAACAGAGTAATATTTACCTACATATGGGTCAATTAATTGTAGAGTTTGAATTCTTCCTTGAATAATCTCATTATCTTTTAATTCAGCATAATGGTTATCTTCCGCGAACTCAAAATACAAAATTCGTTCAAGTTCTTCCCAGTCATCAGAACTGACAATACCTTTACCGATCGTTTGGACTCTTAATAAATCAATAAACAGAGCAGTAAATTTATGTCTTAATCGACCAATAAATTTAGCAAACTTAACTTCGTCTCTTGATATTTCAGAAGAACGCCCTATATTAAACCCAGATTCTGGAGTTAATCTTGAAGCAGGAACATTCAAAGATTTGTAAAGTTTATTTTGGAAAAACACAACATCGTCAATTTGACCTAACGATTGTCCACCTGGAAGGGTAACAATTTCTGTGCCTTTAGAGTTCATCACAAAAATGCCTGAAGATAAAGCAAAATTGTGATAATCGTGATGTATATGCTGTTCATCGATAGTTAACGTACCGACATCAATTGTATCCGTTCTAGTTACAACTTTTAATACCTTATGATTATTTAAGGATTTTGCTTTGTACGAACGGCGTTTTCCAACTTCATCAAAATTTCTAATGACAAAATCTGAAATTGAATCATACCCTTGTTCAAACAATGCTCTACTTAAAGATTTTTTGCTTGATAAGTTAGGGTAAATAGAACTGGCAATTTCAACAATTTCTGAGTTTTTTATATTTGGATAATATGATTGTTTGATTGACTCAACCAACACATTAAAATCATAACTTTTGCATAAAGAAGAAAATGCTTCGTTACGGTTAGCTAAATTCTTTTTCCATTTTTCATTAAATTCAGTTTCTGATAAAATTTCTTTATCTATTTTACGTTTTTCAGAAGCAACAGAACCAATCAAAGGCATTTCTTTGGTAAATCCTGGAGACCATTTTTTAAGATATTCTTCTTTTGATAAAATAAGTTTATCTGCATTTCTTGATTCAGTTATATGTTCTCTTCCGAGTTTTAAACCTTTCCAAACATTTTCACATTCTGCATTAAACTTAGAAATCTCTTCTTTGCGAGCTAAACCATTTTCAGTTAAAAAGAAGGCTTTACCTGATTCAGACAGTTTAAGTTTCCATTCATCAACCTTTTCTGTCGTTCTCCAATGAGTAGAATATCCAGAATGCAATTTAAAATGGTCATCTTTATCCATAATAACCAAATTAGATGGATTATTATTGAATCTGTTAAAATCTATATGGTGGACAACTTCATTTTTGACTAAATTTCTTTCGGCAAACGAAGATACCATTTTATGAGTAGTAATCCATTTGTTGGATTCATTATCAAAAACATAATTGTAATCTTTATTTTCATACAATACACGTTTTTCTACATCACAAGGCATCAATGATATGCCAGCAGATAAATCTTTAGCTTCTACCTTTAAGCCATTTCTTAAGATAAATTTATGGTCTGGGGTACACGTTACGATTTGACCGTTGTCTAGATAAACATCAACAATTGTCGCATCATTTCGAGTAACACCTGCCCAAGAAATTAATCCAGGAACAACTTTACCGGTAGGTGAAACAGAATAGACCCAGTTTTCTTTTCCTGCATTATGCTCAACTATGAGTTGACCTAATTCTACATCTCTGCCATCTAAAAGTTTTATTTTAGTCGATAAATCAAAACAGCCGTCTCTCCGTGGCATCCAATAATCTTCAATCATTGAAGGAGATTTGCGATCCTCGCTTATTTCTCCAGTCGTTGAGTTATAGACAAGTTTATTTCTAAACCTTGCCATAGTATCTTGAACATATTGGTCAGCCTTAATTTTAGGTAAAGAACCAACATCAATATAAAACACACGGCGTTCTGGTGCGCGGGTATAACGGTAGATAATCATTGCGTCTTCAGCCATTTTAAGCTGATTGACCAATTTGACACATTTATGCAGATAACTCTTAGCCAATCCAGTATTAGAATCAATTAAACCGGAATTAACATAAATTACAGAATCTGTTGAGAGTTTGATACCTTGGTTTGTAGTAGAAGTAAACCCTTTATCGTTGTAAAGATAATAAGAATCACCATCAACGTGAACATCATTCCCTGATGCGTCTTTTACCTTTTTAACTTCTTTAATTTTACGAATTTTTCTTGGGTCGATATACCGGACTTCAACAATCCCATTTTTCAGATTATCTTTATCAAGTACAATATGGAAATACATTCTTCCATCAATGTACCATTGTCTAAAGAAATCATACCCTTTTTTATTGAAGTCAAGAATGCTTAATATGCCATTAAATTCATCTCTAATTTTATTTTTAATCCCTTCAGAGTATTTAACCCCGTCCAGATTAATAGAAACTGGAGATTTAATGCCATCAAACGTAATTGCTTCATTCGTAATATCATCAATAGCAGATGAACAATCAGGATAATCAGCAGCAATTCTATACTGTCTGATTAACTGATTTTCGTCTTTAACAACGCCGTCTAAGTCTAAGGCTAGACCATAAGCAGAATAAGCGCTTATGATCGAGCCGTCGTCATTAGATGGAGGAACAATCGATTCAATTTTTTTCTTAGATTTATCTTCTTTTTTACCGATAGTAAATCCGAATATTCCAGCCATAATTTATATTATTCCAAAAATAAAGTTTTAATTAGTTGGTCCTGTAGATAATACTTCAGGTTTGTCACCATCTGCAAAGGTAAAGTAATCATATGTAAATGTTACTGTAAATTCTTCGATAGCATCACCCTGACCGTAATCTAACTGAATATCGCTAACACTGCTAGGGTATGCATTATGTAGCACGTATTGACGTAGAATGGTATCAGCATTTCTGTCTAATTGGTTAACTATAATGTTTCCCCAATAGCCACGTAAATCACCGCCGATAGAATCATTGTTAGAAATAGCATAGTGCCATTCTTCAAACACTCTACGGTTACTGAATTCATTATCGTTAATAAAGGTAGCAGTCCATTGCGCAAAAGTTTTTTCACCGGCAAAATGGATAGTTTTACCACGAAATGGTACGGCTACGTCACCAACATCAAATGCTGGTAAAGCAGCTGCTTTCAATAAAACTGCTTTAGTGGTATCAAATCCACGGTCACCTGGAAGGATAACACTGAATTGATTTGCTCTCGCGCCGCCTGTTGAAAGAGCAGCTTTAAATCTGTCGATAGTTGTAGACATTTATTATGCTCCTGCTGTAGTAAACGCAACTGATTGACGAGTTGCAACGAAGTTAAGAGTGATATAGTTGATGCTATAATTAGGTTTGACGAAAATGTCGGCAACGAAATTATTTGTTTCAACAACATTAGCGGTGTTGTTAGTTGCATCACAAACAACTTTAAAGTCGTTAATGCCGCGTCTACCTTTAATATCTCTTAAGAAAGGTTCGATCAAGTTTTTAAACTGTGCTCTTGTTGTGTCATCATTAATAGCGAACAATTGATATTGAGCAGATTTTTCGATAGATTTTTCTAACAAAATAAACAATCTACGAACACCGATACGGTCAAACGCGCTTGGGCGGTCTAACAAAGTTTTATCGCCGAACAATACAGTTCCTTGACCTTTAAAGGTAACAACTGGGTTAACATTTTGAGGATACAAATTATCGCGATCAGCTTTTGTAGGATTAACTGCTAATTTGATAACGTTTTTAATTTGACCGTTGTTAAAGCCGCCATTTGAAACCCATGGTTCAGATGTAATAGCAGCAAGACCAGCAATGTCACCGTTTAAAGCAATCCAACGACGTTTATCATTATAAGCGTCATATTGATATTTAGCGCCTGTATCTAAGAAGCCATATGAAGACGATGGTAATTCTGAACGATACTCAAGCAATTTATCAATAGCATCAGAACCAGTACCTTTGATGAATTCACCGGTAATAGTATCTTCTGGAGAAATAAATACGATAACGTCTTTTCTTGTTTCAGCTAAAGCAACAGCATGACTAGCAACAGTTGAAGAAGCTTTTCCTAAAGCGATAAAGGCAAAATTATATAAGTCTTTATTTGCAAGCAAATCTAAAGCAAGAATTTTTTCACCATCTGTAATCGATGCAGCATCAGTACCGCCGCTTAATTCAACATATAATGGATATGTTAAAGATTTGAATGATTGAGTTTTAACAATCACATCAGCTAATTCTGTGTTCCATGCGATACCTGTACCAGAAACGGCACTTGGAATATCCAACCAGTAAACATAAGCAGACGCGCTGTTGATAACAGTTTTATAGTAGCTTGAAGAACCATCATCATATTTAGCATCAGATGCTTTAGATAAGAATGAATACTTTTCAAGGGTAGCACCTTTCACACCAGTAAACGCACCATCTTTGTCGATAACTAAGATATGGATTTCGTCTTTAGCATTTAATACGCCTTTGCTTTTCGCATAAGAAGAAGTAGCAGGAGCTGAAGTAAATTGACCAGTATAAGAACTTGCAATTGAAACTTCAAAGGCAACACCTGAAACAGCAACTTTGCCGAAATTAACTAAAGTCAAAGATGTATTAGTTTCAATAGAAGCAACTGTGCCAATAACTGTATGGGTTGAATCAGCTTTATGGATAACTTCACCAACTTTTAAAGTTGATAAGAAAGAAGTACCAACACCGGTAAGCGTTTTAGAAGATGTTGTAGAAGTAACAGTTCCAACACGAGATTGATATTGGAAAGTGTTAGAGTCAACAACAACGACTTGAATAGAGTTACCTAATTTGCCTGGATAACGAGCAGCAAATTCACCGATATTCAAACCGCCGTTAATATAGTTTGATTCATAATCGTCATAGTTATTGATTTTGATACGATTATCTTTAAAGGTTTTTATTTGTATATTATATGAAACACCAGAAACACCAACTACACCGTTAGCAGTTAAACTTAACTGTGTGTTATTTGTGATAGAAGCAATCGTACCGATAACGATACCAGCAACAGTTGTTAAAACATCACCGATAGCTAAAATTTCAGAGAAATTAGTACCAACACCAACAACAGTTGTTGAATTTGTTAAGCTTGTAATTGTTCCTACTAATTTTGGAGCTGTGCCAAATGAAACACCTGAAGCAACAACAGCTGAATTAGCCGCTAACGTGATATGTGTATCGTCTGCGATAGAAAGAACTGTGCCTAAAATATCAAAACCAGCAGAGCTTGCTGTTAATTTAGTAACAAAACCGCCAACAGCAAGCTCTGTTGTAAATAACGTACCAACACCAACAACAGAACTAGAACCAGTTGAAGCTGTAATTGTACCTGTTAATGAATCGATAGAAGATGTAGTTGAAGCAGTGCTTAAAGTTAACTGTGTATTATTTGTAATAGAAGCAACTGAACCAATAACATTATAGTCAGCATCAATTAAGTTTTGACCAATTGTTAATGTAGAAAACTGTGTTCCATTAAAACCAAAAACAGCAGTAGAACCAGCAACAAAATGCGCAGTACCGGTTAAAAGTACAGAAGGAGTTTTAACAGAGGTGTATTGAGCATCAGCATCAGCACGAATGTTAATTAAGTTATTAGAGTAAGCTAAAAAATTAGCAGCTGTAAACCAACTTTGAGCATTTGAATCTGTAGGTTTCCAGAATAATTCTTTCAAATTGAGTTCTGAAGTAACTGTAGTCGGTTGAAGAACTGGTCCCCAGTTAAACAACCCTACATGCGCAGCGGCTGTTGAATTAAGACCAGAAACTGTTGAAGTGTTGTCAATTTCATTGACTTCAATTCCTGGCGAGACTTGGTATGACATATGTACTCCTAAGAGAATTGGTTGTTAAATTATAGTTATAAAAATATTTAGTGAAAAATGATTTTTAATTTATGTTCAAAAATAAAACTTTACTTTTTAGACCAATGAGACTATAATAGCCTAGTCGGGCGTGAATTGAGGTTAAGCGGCTAAAATATTATACCCCAAAGTTAAATGTCCATTGGTCTTGAGTTAATGTTCCTGGAACTGTAGCCGCCGTTTGATAGTTTCCATTTACATCAGGTAGATTAGCCGTTACATGTCTAATCAATTTAGATCTTGTTATTTCACCAAATAAATTAACTTTAAGCGTAAAAGAAAATGTGTGAATTATAGATCGTCTTGTTCTAAAATCTGATTCATAATCATCTTCTACTGACACCCCGTTTAAAACTAAAGGCACATCATTGATGATATTCATATCTGGAACAGCATCAATCGTAATTGTATAATGCGGAGTAAACATTGGCAGTATTTGTTCCATCACCATCAACCCGTCTTCAACATTTTTAGTTTGTAGATAAAGGTTAATATCAATATTATATGGAACAGGTGAAAACTGTGTATTCGCTTCAGTAGGCGTAGCGCTAGATGCTATCTTTTGCATCGAATTAACCTTTCTACTTGAATCGTACGAATAATTAGTTATTTCAAACCCAAATCTAGGCATCGTAGTTAACGTATGATTGGTCAAATTTGGGTCTTGTTCAATTCTAGTAAGCCATTTCTGTTTGCTAGAATATGCTATAGGTATGTTAATAGTTTGTCCGACTGTACCATCAGTATTTAGCCTTTCAATTTGAAATTGAGAAAACAAGCTACCGAAAACTGTAATAGTCTTTTTGATTATACCGGCGTAATGTGGTGTCATTAAAATTCCCCAAAAATATTAGTTTCGTCGAATTTAATTGTAGAAGCCTTAGTTTGGAATTTGCTATTATCACCAAATGAATCCTGATCGTCAGTATCTGTATTGATATCAATATCAAATGATTTTAAGGTTTCAAACACATCAATATCAACTTCACCTGTATTAATTTTTTCTGAAGAATACTGGAATAATTCAACGGTAAGCTTATACACATAAAGTCTGCCAATTTGATAAAATGGATCTTGATGTGCAACAAATTTAATTTCAAACAAACCGCCCGTTAAAGGAAAATACAGCAAATCTCCTTCAGCTGGTCTTTCAGGTAGGATAGTTGTCCCGTATGCCCCAACTAAATCTAACCATTCTTTTCTTGCTACGGTAAGCGTAGCAGACTGATCCATAGTTAAACCAAATTTAGACATAAACGCGCCCTGTCCTTCGAACGAGTCTATGTTCTCAAAATAAGTCACTATAGGGTATGAATTGTTAAATTGAGATAGGGTATCTTCCCCTAAAATATCATCAACACCAACCAATGTTCTAGGAATATAAAACATTTCCTGTCCATAAATATTGATTGTTTCTATGATTATACTTTCATAAAGGTTTTGTTCTGATGTAGATTTACCAAAATTAAAATATTGGTTGCGTGGCATAATTTAATCCTTAACCAATAAACATATCTAATAAGCCAGATTCATTAGCCGCTTGTTGTTCTAATGCGGAAATCTCAGAAACGGCTGTATCATACATTGATTGTCCGTCAATAGTAACCCCACCTGGAAGAGAAACGCCGTTGTATTTGCTTAGGTTTTGACCCCATTGCATTTTGAATTTGGCAACCACATAAGCCTTTAACCAAACGTCATCATACATTTTAGTTTCTAATTCAGGATCTATAGCCTGATAACAATCAACAATAATGTAATGAAATGGTGATAATTTATCCCAATTCATATCGATGTACAGTTTACCGTTATTTTTATTGAATCTCAACTGATTTTGTCCAGATAACAATGTGTCTAACATCTGAAGATGATTCATTGTCATTTGGTAATCTGTAATATTTGAATTGTGTAAATTCGCAATCATATCCATACGGAACTGCGTTTCATAATTCAAAATTGAGTTAGACGAATTTGCGTTTAAAGAAAAAACTCGAGTTATACCGCGTATGTCGTCAGGCAACTGAATATATTTGTTTGTCATATTAGTGCTAGTGATAAGATGCTTAAGATACATCTTTTCCACACCATCATAATGATACATGTTATAATATGCTATGGCGTCATCAAGTCTATCTTCTAATTGCTCATCTGCCACATTGACTTCAATAACAGGAGCGCCTAACGCTCTTAATGCGTACTGTTTTAATTGTTCTCTTGAACGAATCATATTTTACCTATTTGAAGTTGGCTTTGGTATATTATATTTAGTGAAATAAAAAACCCTGTCAACCAGTTAAGATTGACAGGGTTAGCACAACAATTCAATATGATTTATTTGTTACAGTGAATTTCTATTGAGTTTGGTTCTAATGTTTTTGCTACTTTTTCACGCAAAGTAATTCTAGCAAACTCTGGTGCTTTACAGTAATCCGTTACCGCCGCGCTGATTAAAGTTTCCGTTTCAACCAAAGCCGCACATCCTGTTAACATAAGGGTAAGCGCCGCCAATAATACTAATTTCATAATTTCTCCAAGTTTTTAATGTAGTTTTTCATTTCATGATTAACGAAAAAATTGACCTTTCCTTTCTTTAATCCCAAAATAGTTCCTTTGATTTTGTCTTTAACCATTTGAAAGACAGTCATATCAGTTAAGTCACCGTTATGATCAAAATAATTTAATTCACCATGATGATAGTATGGGAATATTGGATTTCTAGGTACAATATCAGCATTATTAACCCAACGATGATGCTCAATATTTAATGTGTTTAAGAAATTGATATAGGTATAATTCCCAACTCTTGGTGAACCAAAGGTATATAGGACTGGATTTGGCATATCAGGAAATCTGTGGCAACGACCAGCAATAAGAGTAGCCATAGCCGCGCCTAACGAATGTCCTGTAAGATACACTTTTCTGTTAGGGTATTTGAGGAATAATTTAGATAAGTCATCCCAAATATTATCTACAGATGCTTTAAAGCCGTGATGGACTTTACCTATACCGGAACTGCTAGGAACTAATCTGAATCTAATATCCGCGATAATATCTTCAAGTTTAGTAGGTTGAGTTCCTCTACAAACAACAATAATTGTATCAATGTTAAAAAGAAAATAAGCCTGCGAGCCGTTTTTATCCAAAAATATGGTATTCCAATCTTGGAATTTGTAATCATCAGTGTAAGCTAATTCACTGAATTTTGCCATCATTAACGGCGTAATCATTTTCACCTCCTATAAGCGTTTTCTTACAGTCACCTGTATAACATCTTTACATGTAACAATTTTTGTATTAGCATCTGTTATGACAACATCAAACGACATTGATGGAGGTTCCAACTCACCGACATCAAAATTATATTGGACGATACCAGCAGGTGCATCTAAAATAATCATATTTTTTAATTTTGTGACTTTAGCCTTAGTCACCCATCTAATTTTTACCGTTGAGCCGGTTAAGTCTATTGGTGCAGAAGAAACAGTATCAATACATTTTACTTGAATCGCAGACCCTGTATCTCCTTCGACGAAATTATACATTATTTCAACCCTTTCGCATTTAGTTTGTTAGTGAATTCAGAAATCGTAGATTCTTCAGTCGTAACAGAATCTGTAGATTTGATAACATTTGTAAATTTATTATTCGCATTAATAGTTTTACCCGCGTTGACCATCGTTTTATCAACATCAGTAAATTTGGCTTTATGATAAATTGCTTGGCTAAAGTTAGATGTCGTATAATCAAATTTGGTAAATTTCTCATTAGACGAAATAACCGGTAAGAACGTAGACTCAACACTTTCAATAGCACTAAATTCGCTGCTTGGATACAAGAATTTAGTGAAACTAATATCAGCATAATCTGTTTCAGTAAACGCCCTTGATGTATAGAGCACAGATAATTCAGATTTGAAGTGGTCTAAATTACCTAATTCAACAAATATGTTATTGCTTCTTAATGGTAATGCCGCCGCGCCCGTAACACTTGAAACGTTAGACCCAAATTGTATGCCAGATATATCTGCTGTATAGACAACGAACACGTCTGATATTTCAGTTTTAATTGTGTTAGATGTTAATCCAAATCCTATAGATGTTAAAATAGATTGGATATCAGAAGATAGGCTATTAGATTCTACAGATTTATAGGTAACGGAAGATAAATTTTCAACTGAAGAAGCTGCTGTGTAACCAGAAACATTAACGGTTGAATCTGATGAAACACCGAATGATTCTAATCCAGAATAGGTTACTATTGATGGGAGAACGTTTGATAAGCTTTTATCTAATGTGCCAACATAAGAACTAAAATAATTTGACTGAATTGGCGCCAGATTATTTGGATTTAGATTAGCCAGATTTGACTGTATAGAGTTAAACCGTAAATTAGATAAAACTGAACTGTATGAAGCAAAGGCATTATTTTCAGACGCAATAGAATTAGTTTGTAATAATTTGCGTGTATTTGAATAAACGGAGTTGATGCTTGTTGAACCATAAACGCCGGTTAAAATATCATTTGAATCTAAACGAATAGCAACAGACCCTATGTTTGTTATTGTTGTTGTGTTACTAAGGGTAAGCGTGTTAAATTTATTTGATATTGAATTTACAAATGGTGTTATTGATAATGAAGATAGGTTATTATATGGAGCCAATACATTATTGACAGCATTTATTGAACCAGACGTGACAACATAGGCATCTGGTTCAATATAGTTTGCTTCAACGTAATATTCCCAACTGTCCAGATATTTAAAAACATTAGATAATGCTATGGTAATATCTGACATAGGCGTATTAGGTTAATCTTAAAAGACCAGTAACATTATCGTTAACAGGCATTGTTAGTGTAAATGTTCCAGCCGTTACAATTTGATTACCAAATGTATGAACTGAAACCGCGTTTTTACCGCTTGACGTGTAATTATAAATTAGGACAGTATCAAACGGAGTAGATAATGTAACATTAGAAAAGATAATTGATGCTGTCGGCGTAACGTAAGCGACGCCATTTGTCACCAACGGTGCAGTATTAAATTCAACAGCAACACCACCGGCAGTATAACCTGTTCCAGTAACTTCACCAGTTGATGTGTATGCTGTAGTTGATGCATTAATAGTAGCAGTCGATAAATAAAGCGCCGCGTAAAAAGTATCTTTTGCTGTTGACGCCCTTACTACACTTGGACCAAACGCATGAATGCCGTTCAGTAAATCCTTTTTAAATGTGTTACACATCGCTTGTGTATTAGCCATTAGAAATTCCCTATTTCTGACGATGTTGTTATAGGCTTAATTGCAACATCAGTATCTAATCTAACAACTTCACCATGTAACACATATTCAGTAAGAATAGACACAGTGCCATCTCCCTCAATACGATTAATGGTTTTAGTTAAAAGAGATTCTTCAACATCACCTTTTGTTGTATATATTAATGCCATAATTTACTCAAAAGACATTCCGATAGAAACATATTCATGTTTGGAAAACTCTGGGACTTCAGAAATTGTTCCTACAATTCCAGTTTCTACATCAATATACTTTTGTACTATAATAGAGTCAATTTCTTCTTGGGTTAACCCTTGATAAAAATGTGAACAATTTGGTAATTTGTCTGATAATTTTAGTGTTGCCATAGTTTAGCTCCAGAATTGGATTAATATTTTGGTTGGTGTTTTATCTGTTTGTTGCCATCCAGGTGGTAATGCTGAGTAAATTTTTACTATTCTCATACCAGTAAACGGCACAGTTGAATATTCGGAATTTAGTTTTGTCAATATATTAGCAAGGTATGATGTATTCATACCTGATCCATAATTGAATGTAGTTGTAAACTTGTAATCTGTTAATGATATGATTACAGGTGCTTTAATTGTCGATGTTCCACCAAATATAGTTTGGAGTTCTTGTATTTTGCTAAAAGGACTCGACGCCTTTATAGTTGAGGTTTTGAACAGTTCTGTATCACGATAAAACTTAACGGATAACACTTCGCCTGGACCACAAAAACTAAACGCAATTTTATCCAGTGGAGTATTTAGTGATGTATACCTGACATTACCAAAAACTGGTAATGTCATACCAAAAAATGCACTTCGCATAATATCTATAGATGGATTATCGCCGAATACGTATGGATACTTTATAAAACTTACTAATTTTGGTATTATAGGAAACGTTGTTTTGAACAATTCTGTATTCAGGTAAAACTTAACAGATATTATCTTTGGTGTGTATAATATAGCACCAACATCAAATCTAAGTTTACTATTATTCAAAATTGTGAATAATTTTTGTGTACTTAACCCAGCATACTTATAAATGTTGTTTATGGCATTATTGGTAAATACTTTTGCCGGTTGTATAGCCGTAAAATTGTTGGTTGTTGCTATAGAATAGCTTGATGACAATATTGTAGTTTTCACAAATGAATGCTCAAATATAAGCATTGTCGCAAATCTAACAAAAGTCGTAATATTTTTTGGAGATTGTATGCTTGTTATTCTATTGGAAGTCGCAATACTATAACTTCCAATTTTCATAGGGTTTAATGGTGATATCCCACGAGTTAACGATCCAATAGCCGCTGAGCGGCTACCGAATCCAAAAATATAACTTCCTGTTACATCAACCAGCGTTATCATGCAGGCATTGCTATTTGAGCAAGGTTAATTACACCAGTTGGGTTTCCTCCAACTGAAAGCCCACCATTTACATTGCTGTAAACTTTTAATCCAGTATCAACTGATACGTAAATTCTCGAACCATCAAAATATGCTAAACAGTTTGTTGTAGCAAATGTGTTGGTTGTTCCTTGGTCTATCATTAACACAGGAGCGGTCAATGAAGTTGTTATACCTTTACCAACCGAAGTTATGAACCAGTTATTAGCAACAACAGAATTTCTAGGTATCATAACTATCGACCCTTGACATTTAAACGCGGTTAATGCTACGTTTGATGTCAATGCTGATGCTGTACTAACTGAAGTTGCACTAATTAATGCGCCAGTTCTTGTATTGAATTGAGTTTGATAAATTGCACCTGATGATACTGCTTGCCATGAAATAGCATTATTGCCATCTAGTATTTGCAAGTTTACATTAACAGGAATACCAGCTGTTGCAAGAGCTATAAACAGGGTAGGTGCAGTGCCGTTGTATGGAATTTTGATAATTCTGAAACTTGCTGCAGCTACTGGAATTGGAGTCGCTAAGAAGTTACCTTCAAAATCAGGTTTAATATCACGAACAATTTGAGTTTCAGCCGATGGTAATGCAGGGCAAGTAACCGTTGCTGTTGTAGCAGGAGTAATTGCTGATAATGTACCAGTTGAAGCTTGAGTATTAAATCTGTAAAAGATTGGTGTATTTGATGCTGCAGCTGGTGAGCATATAATAGTACCACCGCTGATACCAATTGATCCATAACCAACGGAACTGTATGTTACTAAAGTTGTATCATCAGCAGTATCTAAACGCGATAACGAGATACCTACTGTACTTGATGTAAAATACACATAACGCTCACCATCAAATTCAATATCAGTATAACCGCCGCCCGAAGCAACTGTACTTACCGTTTTTGTGTCAAGTCTAAATCTAACAACCGAAGCACCACCTGCTAAAATAGCATAAATTGCTGTTCCTGTATAACATACTGCATCAGGTCGTCCACCAAATGCATATACCTCGTTAGTCCACGAGGTATTAGCAAACCACGATGTATTATCTGTACTTGCTGTTTTATGGTGGCAATTCAATAACCAATGAGATCTATCAGTACCGGTTGCAGACGCATTACCATCAGAATCACAAGGTATAGTAATCTTGTTCATGTTTTGGCCAATAGGAGCCAAAACTTTTAACCCATAAATTTGACCATAGTTTGTTATTGTACCTGCATAATCATATATTGGTTTGATTGGCAAAGTTAATCTTCGTGTAGAATCCCAACCATTTGATATGAATTTATTTGCACCATTGCCCAAATACCAAATGAAAGCATTTACTGTAGTAGATAACCAGTTTGGCATAAATGTTGCACCATAGTCACCACCCCAGTTTTTAGCAGCATTGATACTAGTATTACCATTACGAACTCTAGGCATGCTTATAAGCGTATAGTCGCCAGCATTCAATGGTTTACCAGAACCTCCAGCAGTTTGAGCGCCCAATGTCCATAATGTAGATGATACCCAACCCCAGCAAGGATAATTTGCTGTTGTTGTATCCATAACATCTTCACGTTGAGTTTCAAAAATGCCTGCCCACATTGATGGTTCATTATTGATATATGAGTGAATGACACCCCAGCGTGGAGAGAAATTAACGATAAAATCACATGAAGTTAAATTGAAAGCGACTGGTGCACTATCCATATAGGTATATGCTTCATTTACACCAGTATGACTTGATACAGCGGCAGGAGATGCTGCTGCATAGTTAACTGGGTTGTCCCAATATTCAAAGCAAGTAATGTTGGCTGTTAATCGTTTTAGATTGTATCTAATAACGGCATTTTTATATGTCACTGCATCTTTGTTAATACATCTAAAAACTTGAGTATAAATTGGTGATTGTGTTCCGGTCGTATTATCTTGACCACCCCAGAATGAATCAAATAGTGTCCATCCGCTATCGGTTTGAGCAGTTACGCCAGATGCAGCAGTAAATGTGACGCCACCTAATGCTCCTGCACTTCCTGGTGTAGTATCGGTAATAGCATCAGCAATTGTATTTGCGAATGTCATAAATGTAGTTAAATTCCCAGCACCTGAGGTAGGTGTAAATTGGGTTGATACTTGTACAGTTGATGTACCTATGTATTTGGCTGAAATTGTCATGAATATACCAATGTTATGTTTAAGTTAGATCCACCAGTAGCAGAAATGATGTCCATAGTTATAAAATCTTCCGTTGTCAGCTGTACGTTAACAGAAACAGAATTTGATTTATGTTGAGTTGATGTTAAGGTAAGGTAAGATCCTAAAATACTACTGCCATTCTTTTTTATATTTATTTGAATATTATCAGATGACACTACACCAATAGTAGCAAAAACACTTAAAATTGTAATTGGTTTATCTGGATACCATCTAGCAGTTCCATAGGTAGGTTCTAGTTGACCAAAAAAATTTAAAGTTTTAGTTTGAGTTATACCAGAAAGAGTATCAGTATCTTTTAATTGACGGAGTCTTCCATCTTCTATAACTATAGGGCGCATATTATGCTAATTCAACTGGATCAGCAAATTCAACATTAATCGTAGTTGCGCTGGTTGCAACCCCTACTTTTTGAACAACGTTACCAGTTGTTGATGGAGGAGTGCTAGTAAATCCTCCTGGAGTTGTACTTAAAAATACGTTTCCAGCGGTAGCGCCCGTAACAGTATTATTCGATCCTTCAAAATATACAGTCGCAGTTGACGGATGAGTAAATGATGATAAAACAAATCCATGTGCTTCTTTACCAACAGTTGTGGCATCTGCTAAACGAACAGCAGGCGAACCTGAGTTATTCCAAATGTTAACAAATTTACCCGCGCTTAATGATTCACTGGTAGCAATAGCCGCTGTATCAGCACCAATACCAACAGGAAGAAAAGATGAATCTAATCTTCCGCTAACGTCTAACGCCGGTAATTTACCCGCGTCGCCTGCACCAGCAGAAGTCTGTACTCCACCATCAATCAATTTATGATTTCCGGCAGATAATGTAACAAATTTTTGAATAGCCATATGTTTACTCGATTAAAATAGGTTGAGATAAAGATATAATAAGTGTATCAGAAGAATACGCGACACCGATTTGTTGAGATATACCGGTAGAAACTGCTGTAACAATATTGCCGTTGTTTCCCAAATAATAGGTTGTTCCTGCAACTAAACCAGAAAATCCATTTAGTGTTCCAGACGACATAACATTAGCAACATTACCAGAAGTCACAGCTTGAGTTGTTACACCTACTACTTTACCAATATGAGATGGTGTATCTTTATCAGCATATTGGCATCCTGTTGGAGTCATAATAACAACCCTGTTACCGCCTAAAGTTATAGCAGCTGTAATGGATAACGTTAAAGGCGCTTTGTTTGTATCTAAAAAATTAAAATTAGCATCCATCTCATTAGATGTGAGAGGAGAACCTTTTGCTGAACGTAATGTTACATTACCCATATTATAAACTCTATTTTATTTAGTAATTTCTTTCTTGACTCTTGGTTTCCGTGTTACCGGCGCTTTACCCGTTTTCAATATTTGTGTTCCATTAGCAGGTTGGACTTCATTTGGTTTATCAATAAACCGCTCAACTGCTTTGCTAAAATAATAAAAGGCTATTATATCAATCCCAATATCTTTACATGCCCAAAGTGGTAAAGTCGCATCACTAGGCGACACGCCAGTTCCCAAATAAATGATGTTTCTGAATACTTGTGAAAGTAACCCAACAACAGCTAACAGTAACCCTATTTTATGCCAAACTGGATACAAACGAAGTCTGTCGCTAAGTAAGCCGCAAAACAATATTACGGAAGCAAGTATGTTAAAAAATGTTAATGCTACAAATCCAACGTCTGCTATCATGTCTATTTACCGGTTGGTTCTTTTGGTGTTCTAGGTTTTCTTGGTTTAGTAGGTGGCTTTCTGGTAGCCTTTGGAGCTGTTTTACGCAGTTCTTGAGTCACTTCAAGAATATCTTGCCCTTCTCTATTATCGAAAAATTTGGCTATGAATGATAACACACCCACAGCACAAATTCCGATAATATAACCAACTCCCATTATAGATTCAGTATCAGTAGGCGGTATTTCAAGCATGCGCAAAGCAATCCCACAAAGCGCAAAACTAGCTCCGATTGACATCCCGCCAATCATTAAACCGGCTACGAATTCACCGTATTTATGGAGCTGTTTTGGTTGCCAAAATAAACCGATACTGATACCACCAAGAAATGCTGAAAAACTACTAAACAGTTTGGCAACCAGTGGAATAGTCTCATTCATTTTAAATCCTTTTAATTGTTTCTTGATGTGTTTAATTTATGCTTATTCTGGTTTTGGATATTTAGTTTTAACTGCTAGGCATGCATCAATGTATGACTTCATTTGAACTTTGTCACCTTTGACGATCCCGTCCAAGTAATCTTTAAAGTCTGGGTATTCAGCCGCCCGTTGTCTTTGATACTCAGTTTGGATAAACTCAATATTTTTGGCATGTAAAATAGCCTTTTCTTCATCAGATAACTTAGGTCTGAAATAATTAATATTTCCACCCAAAGTTGCTGCGAAAAATTCTACTTCTTCTGCGGAACTAAATGGAACCAATGTTTCGGGATTATATGATGGTAATACACACTCATATAGGGCATCATCATCTGTAGTTATTGTGCTTGTTAAATCATCATTAATTGTTACTATCATTATGATTCTACTCCTAAAATGGCAAACCCTACATAAGATACACCATTAGTAAATACTGTACCTCCTTGCATACCATTCAGTGGAAAATACGATATGCCCGTTGATACACCAGTGCCTGATGAATACACCTCCACGCCATTAATGGATAATTGACCATATCCATTTTGACAAATTGCGATACCATTAAATACTCTGCCAGAAGGAACAGTGTATATGACTGTGTTTGTTGAACCGCTTTTTGCCGATATAGTTCTAGGTGCGACTAGCGCGGATGCGGTTGATACTGTTGATACTGTTAACATATTATTTCCTTATACCGTTTTTATTCCAGTGATTCTAAGAGTCGTTGTTGGTCCGTATGTATTTTTTTGTGCTGTTGTAGCAGCATCATTAAAAATTGGTTGAACAATACTTGTGCTTGTTATTCTAAGATTTGAAATAGATTTTGAATCAATTATGGATAAATTTCTGTCAACTATTACTAATTTTGAAGTTGCGCCTATTCCAATAATGCCAACTTTATATTTCTTTAAAAGTTTGACTATATCATCCCAGACATGGTCAACGGATGCTTTGAATCCTTTATGGACTTTACCAATACCAGAACTACTAGTCACAAGTTTGAATCTAATATCGGCAACTATGTCTTGCCACTCGGTAACTTGAGTACCTCGGCAAACTATAATGATAGTGTCTATATTGAATAGGAAATAGGCTTGAGAACCTTTCTTATCAATAAGAATACTTTGATAGCCAGGGAAGTCCTGGTTATCGTTATAAGCAAGATTGCTAAATTGTGCTAGTAGTAATGGTATTGTCATGTTATAATTGAGATCTTAATGTTTCAATTTGAAGTTCAACGTCTGCAAGCCATGCTGTGCCGATACCTAAAATAGCTTCACGCTGTCTGCGCGGTGTCACTGACGCTTCTAGTACGGCAATGTTTGCTTTGATTTTCGCTTTCTCATCTATAACGGGTATATTTTCATTTATAAAATTCCCATTGATATATGCCCAACCAATTCCTACACCTTCTGGCATTAGAATCCAACCCTGCTCTGCCGCATATTCTGGTCCTGATACAACATTATTGATTACTTTATTATTTTCTATTACTGCGTAATTATTCATTATGCGTATTCCTCAACGATTACAATACCCGCTCCACCATTATCACCTGCTCCATTTGGAGCACCTCCAGTCCCCCCTGCTCCATACGCGGCATTACTATTAGAAGAACCTCCCCAGTAAGATACGCCCCCTGGCATCTTATTTGAGTTTGTAGAACCTGTTCCTGTGCTTGGAATTCCCTTTCCACCATATAAATTTATATTACCAGCAGATGCACTTCCTCCATTGCCAGCATAACCACTGCCGCCTGAAATTGTGCCAGCAGTACCACCGTCTCCAGTTCCATCAGCACCAAAACTACTACTTCCTCCACTAGTTCCATTTCCGCCTGTAGCACCGCCAGTTCCGACTGCTCCTACAGTTACAGTTACAGTAGTAAGACTAGTAGCACTTAAGAATTTAATACTTGTTCCGCCTGCTCCGCCAGAACCACCGTATGCGTTAAACGAGCTAGACGCACCACCACTGCCACCTCCTCCGCCTCCAGTAACAGTAACACGAATGTTATTAGTCCCAGCACCTTTAGTCCAAGTCCCAGAAGATGTAAAAACTGTCATTCTTAAAAGAGAACCTGAAGATGGCGTTTGCCAAGTTGCATCAGTTGAACTTGTTGCTATTAATGCTTGTCCGGCTGTTGGAGCAGTTGCTCCGCTGACAGATACAGTTGTTGTTGCTGATTTTATACCGTAAGCTATTGCATATGTACAACTTGAAAGATTACCGCTAGAAGGCGTTCCAAGTACCGGCGTAACAAGTGTAGGGGATATTGATAATACATTATTACCGCTACCAGTAGATACCGTTACACCAGTACCACCATTTGCAACCTGCAATGGATTAGTTCCGCCACCTGCTCTTAATATATTTGAAAGACTTTTTGTCATTTCTTATTTCCTTATAGTTGAGTTGGCCAAATCACGGTAAACGGAAATCCTTCTTGGCTAGTGATATCCCTTAATTCTTGTCTATATATCGACCAAGCATCTTTATCAACTGGAGCATCTGCTACTTGAGTCCAATCAGTATCCTTCAATAACTGGTTTCTTGTGTTTCTTACCGAAGTACCTTGTTGGGTATCAATTCGTGCTTTGTATTCAGCTTCTTGTTCAAGAGCAGTCTGAGTTTCATTATCAGTAAAGACTGGTCCCAAACTATACTTAGTAAAATATTGACCTTTGACTTTCTTAACACCCTCACGGAATGAATATTGATAAGGCGTAGTCGGAACAGCCTGTTCACCTTCAAGAACTGGAGCAGCACCAAAATCTGCTAGGATATCTTCAGTAATGATTGGAGGGAAACTAGTGTTAGCATTAAGGTTTCTGAATTCCTGTTCAGAAACCACTTGTTGAGTTTTTGTAAAGATAATTTCCATTTGATGTCCTATGATATTGCTAAGAAGATGTAGGATACTCCAGAAGCATTTGCTGAAGCAGTTGTTTGGTTTACTGTAAATCCAGGCGCATAAGGATCTAACCAATCTTCACCAGTAACTTCAGCCGCTGATGAATTAAGAGATAATATTGGATCATTTCCAGATACGATTCCTCTAGCAGTATCGGCCACTAACCAGTCACCAGTAGTTGAGGTAGCTTTTACCAAGACAAATCTTGCGCCTGCCGCAAATCCACATTCGATATTTTGACTAGAACCATTACCTGTGTAGGAGCCTACTTTAGAGATTCCTGCGAGTGTGGCGAATAGGTAGGCGACGTAGGTGTGTGTTGATACATTTGGTGTATATGATCCATACGAACTGTCTAAACTAAATGTAGTCGATGTAGCAGCGGTAATAATATTTGCATATGAAGTTGAAAATGCGTTGGTAAAATATAACCACGCACCCTTTGCACTCAAACCTAGTTGAGAGCATGCAACTTGCCAAGTTGTAAAATTTGCGCCACTTGACGTTCTGTCAGCAAAAATAAGTAGTTCTGGTGAGCTAGTTAGATTGTGGTTTATGTTTTGTGTAGCCCCATTCCCCGTATAACAAACTTCATCAAAGAATCCGGGGGCGCGTTTGAGATGATGTTGGATATATGTATAACCACTTCCATTAAACGATTGCGAGCTATTTCCATCGGAACCAAGTTTGATACCATCCATTTCAAAACTTTGAATTGCGCTAGTGTCTGAACGTTCTGCTTCAGTATTATCATTTCTCAAATATGAGTTGGGACCTCGTAATTTATCGCACCAAACTGGATGCCATCCCGCAGCATCACGACGTTGACCACGAACTACGTCTGGAGAAAATCCAATTCCGGTAATTGTAGTTATGGTTGCGTTGCCAGTTCTCGCAATAGCGTTATAAACCTGCGTCCCACTCGTTGGCGGCTTGTTTGGGCGACGGATTGCCATGTAGATGTAAGTGGCAGTCGTACTAGGAGTAAAGTTAGATACTCCGCTAAACCCCGTAGCGTTAGGACCAAGATAATAAGACGTTCCTGTTTCAAAACCGCTAGTGTTTGGGGCTAATACTTGAGTAACGTCATTACCCGATGCTGCGATAGCGTTAAATGCAGGGCGCATAACATCCATCACAGCCCAATTTTCTGCAATATCAGTACGTCTTATTAAAATGTATTGAGGTTCCCACCCTAAAGTTATATTTGGGTATTGCAAATAAGTGCTAGTAAACGACCCGCACTGAATAATTCCAGTTGATGACGTGTCATGAGCGAATAGGTAGGCGACGTAAGTACCGCCAGAAGCATTAACAGTAGCATCTGTACCCACAGAAAACACGGAGCTTGTCGGTGCTGTTGAGTTCCATACGGTAGGTACTGAGGCTTGTGCATCACGTAAATTTAGCTGTATTGAATATGCGGCTGACGTTAAACTTCTATGATAAACCTGCCAATCTGCTGTTGTGTCAGTACGCTTAACTATAATCATTCCCGGAGCAACACCAAGACTATGTGCAATCGTTCTTGCACTACCTGTCCCCGTATAAGTCACCACATCAAAAAACTTCGCGGCTTTGCGGAATGTCCATGAGACGTAGGTAGAACCTGAATTATTACCACCATTATTTAATGAAACAGCAAACCCTGATGCGCTTACAGAATCTACAATATCATTGCCAACAGATTGTGCGCTAGTGTCATTGCTAACAAGACTGTTTTGAATACCTCTAGTTGTATCTTGTAAATAATTGTTATATGTTGTGCTTCTACTTTTTAACCAAACCATCCCGCCTTTACCCGCCAAGTCAATGCCGTTAGTGATGGTTTGCGTTGAGGCGTTGCCGGTATAGAGATAGGTTGAAAAGACCGAATCGGAATAAAGAGTTTCACCATCATCAGAATTAGAATTTAACATTAAACTCATATCACTAACTCCTTACAATTATCAAAATGCCATCTTTTCATAATTCCAATACCACCCATTTTAGTGCAATGCGGACACTTTACTTTTTGTTTAGGAACACCAATTAAGGCTTTGGATATCTTTAAACTGTGTTCTTGTGTTTTAGGTATATCTTTTAAGGCAAGTGATGTTTTTCTTTTTGTTTCTTCAGATGGTTTGTAATCCGATTCTAATCTTGCCTTTGCAATATTAAGTCTACCTTGTTCCGATTTAGGTTTTCTCATATTTTGCTTGTGTTCTTCACTGATTGTTTTTCCTTTCTGTTTTTCTGACTGCTTACGCTTAGTTTCTTCGGTATGGTGTCTTCCCCACCATATAGAATCTTCTCCGCGTTTTCCGTAGTTTGGATTATTTTCTCCAGATAAATTTCTATTTAAGCCAGACAATCCTTCACCGCCATCAGTTAGATTGGTAAGTATTCCAGTTTTATTATCACGTCTACCAAGCAATTCTATTACAAACATTTCTAATTCAAAGGCAAGTTTTTCTGTCAAATTTGTATCACTATATTTTATAATGACTTCACCATTTTTAGATACAATTTCTCTAATAGTGTTAAGTTTATGCTTATTTGATTTCTTAGTATCTGGGTAAGCCGCTTCATTTATATGGTCCATTGCTCTATTTTTCTTACCTTTACCAATATAGAATGGTTGATTAGTAAATGGATTTATTAAAGCGTATGTATAATAATTATTCATATTCAATTCCTGCTATTGGAAACATAATTTAACCCACGTTCAATTTAATGCCAGTATTAACCAAATAATAATTGGTCCCGTCTGTACTTGCTACCACAAAAGTCAATACATCAATTTTTCCACTTGTTCCGGTTAATGTAGGAGCAGTAGAAGCCGTCCATTTCATATTAGCATTCCATGAAATTGTACTACCACCATTATACCGTACAATTGCTTCATATTGATTACCAACCAAACTACTTAATGTTCCAGTCAAATTGAATGTAGTAATATTAGCATTCAGATTGATTCTGAAAATCTGATTAGTAGTCAAATCCCATGTAACTGCATTAGTCGATGGAGCAGTTTCTGCTGAAGTAGAAGGAGTTTGAGGTTTTGTAAAGGTTGTAGCAGTTCCTGGAGCAACATAATCCGTTCCAGCAGATGCTGCGGTTAACGCGCCACCTGAATTTGCTTTTAATAATGACGTCCCTGAAGGAGGAGCAAGATAATCTGTGCCAGCAGTCGCATTCGATAAAGCACCACCAGAATTTGCTTTTAATAATGACGTCCCTGAAGGAGGAGCAAGATAATCTGTGCCAGCAGTCGCATTAGTAAGAGTATTACCAGTTCCTTTGGTTAGTCCTGTTAATGTGACTGATGTTGATACATTACCTAATGAACCTACAGGCGTTTCTAATAATTTCCAGTTAGTGCCGGTAGAACTATAAACGAATGAGACGTAAGTACCATTCATGTCTAAAATTAATGATGTGTCACTTTCGATTGTAGTAGTACCACCACGATTGATGGTCAAATTAGCAGTATTAAAGTTTCCAGTAATATCAACTACACCAATAATATCACCATCAGTTGGCGATGTTGGGAATGTTATAGAGAATGCACCAGAAGTAGTATCACATCTTACTAAATCATTTGATGTTGCAGTATAGCCATTAGCAGTTTTAATAGTAGTAGGAGTTAAACCGCCACCAATAGAACCCCATTTAGAACCATTATAACCTTCAAAAGTAGTAAGATCGCTATTGAATCTTAAATAACCTGCGACAGGAGTTCCTGGTCGAGCACCAGTTCCACCAGTAGGAATACCTAAACTTGGAGCAGTAATATCAAGGCTAGATGTTGAAAATACTCCACCTCTATTGATATAAAGTGCATAATTGGTAGCACCACCAGTTGCATCGCCATACAGACCAATATTCATACCGCCAGCATGTGTGTCATTAGCATAACCACGAACGCCAACAGCAGAACCACCGTCTCCTGTTGCTGAAACGTGACCCTCACCTATAACCCCACCAGAACGAGCCAAACCAGATGTATAACCCGCGCCGTACAACCCAACACCATAATTAGCAAAGGTAATTGTTCCTGATACTGCAGCAATATTATTTGCTGACAATGTTACACTTGTTCCTGATACAGCAGTTACAGTTGCGTTTGGTGCTATACCCGTACCACTTACACCCTGTCCAACTAAAATAGCCGCGTTTGCCGCGCCTAATGTAATTGTATTGACACTATTTAAGCCGGTGGCTGTTGATGTAGTTACACTTCCAAGTCCTTCACCCATCATACCAATTACATGAGGTTCAGCTTGACCTCCAGTTGAAACTGAACTAGCAATAGAAAGTGCGTTAGGAAATCTGGTTGTGCTTGCACCGGCACCAATCAATACGTTTCCAGTAAAGGTTGGGGACGCAAGATTAGCTTTAAGATTTAATGCGGTTTGTTGAGTAGTTGATACAGGTTTTGCTGAATCTGCTGTATTATCAACACTGCCTAATCCAACCATCGTTTTTGTGATACCAGAAACAGTACCAGTAAAGGTTGGGGACGCAAGATTAGCTTTAAGATCTAACGCGGTTTGTTGAGCAGTTGATACAGGTTTATTTGCATCAGAAGTATTTGTTACGTTACCTAACCCAACCATTGAAGCAGATATACCAGAAACAGTACCAGTGAAGGTTGGACTGATATTTAATACAGGAGAACCAGTGCCGGTTGGAGTCGGCAAAGTGTAGGGTGCTACATTTGAACCACCCAATGCAATAAGTAAATTGGTAAAATTGGCATCCACCTCTGCGTTTGTTAGTGGAGACCCTTTCGCCGTTCTAAGGGTAAGCGTTGACATTATTAATTCCTTTAAAGTTGGAGGTGTTACCGTTATTATTTTTCAACAATTTATAATATATTTAGTGTTGAAATAAAGAGACTGATGTTTCTGCTTTACATTTATCAAAATGCCATCTTTTCATTCCATTTTCACCTCCAGTTTACCGCAATGTGGACATGTGACTTGTTTTCTAGGTTCACCTTTATCTGAGCGTGGGTTTCTAGGTTTACTTGATTTTTTGTATGGACCACGTTTTTTGCCTGTCATATTAGCAGATATTTTGTCTTTAGCTTCTTGTGATTTGGATTTACCTTTATTTGGAGCAACTCTGCCTTTAGCACAAGCTTTCATGTTAGCTTTAGCTTCTTCTGAACGAGGTCTACGCATTTTGGCTTTAGTTTCTTCTGATGGCTTTTCACCAGAGGCACCTCCATCTAACCCGTTTTCTGGAATTAGATTTGCCCATTCATCAGAATTAACTATGTCGTTATCAACAGAAAACTTTAACGCAACCTCGACAATTGAAGCGTCATAGTACAACTCAGAAACCCAAAGAGTAACGATATGTTCTTTACCGTGTTTTTTGATGTGGTTACACCAGTATTTGCCTGAGCCGTTGTAGGTGTATGGGTCTCTAGTGGTCTTACCGAAATATTTCTTTTTGGTTATGGAATGCTGTTTGATGTAAAGATAGGTGGGTGTGATAGGAGTATAAATACTTGTGCTGGTCATGGTAATTCCTTTTATCGATAGAATGATTAGTGCCACTGGGGACTGCAATCCCGCGAGTGGCTTTTTTTGTACAAAATATTTAGTAAAAATAGAGCTTTACTTTATGTTGCTAAACACGTATAATAGCCTAGTCGGGCGTGAATTGAGGTTAAGCGCTTAAAAATAAAGCCGGTAAACTGTTAAGTCATACCGGCTTATGAATACTATTTTGATAAGACTTGTCTAAGTAAATTCTTTAATTCTGATAGTTCTGATTTAAGGCTAACCACTTCAGAAGATAAAGAATGTGTTTTATTATTTTCTTCGCGCATTTGTTTAAATTTACGCATTTCATTAATGTCTACATTCAATATAGAATTTGACCGTTCATCACGTTTTAAACTAGGATTATCTTTTACACTTATCATGACGTTGCTATAGCTCTCAAATTTTTAACTCTAGGGAAATTAACAGGGTTATCCGAATACATCACCACTTTGACAATAAAGGTTTTGAACGAGCTGTGATTTACCTTTCCAAGTTGATAATAAAAATCATCAAGTTTGTACTCATCAATAACAAAATCATTATCGGTTGATGAATACTGCACGTCACCTTTTAATGGAATTTGTATATACGAATGGTCTTCAAACGTAGCGAAATCATCACCAGCAACCGCCTTAACAAACACTTCTATAGAAGTCCCGTGTTGTCTATTAACATCAAGTATCACACGAATACCAGTAGCATCAAACCCATCTGCCAATACAACTTTTTTTGTCACGTATTTAGCCGCCGCGCCGCCCTTATTAGGATCGGTTTCATCAACCAATAAATCCAGTTTGGTATTAATAGCGTTCTGAAAAAATTTCATATTAATCTTATCTTTCTGAATAACAGGAGAAAGATTAGTACTGGTTGACGATAGGTTAAACTTAACATAAGGCGTTGTTGCAGAAGATAAAGTCGTTCTGGTTGCTAGTTTCGTATTTGTATTATTGTTAACTGGGATGTAATCGCCACCCAATTTAGAATAATATTTCAACGATGTACCGGCAATTTCTTTATCAGGCGAAGTGATGCTAATCATATCAGATATAATAGAATCTGAATCTTTGATTAGAGGTATTTCAACATCAAGAGAAGAAGTATTAAATACACACTTATGGATATTGAACATCATATCTTTAGTTTGGTCAGCAGTCCATGTTCTGGCGTTTTGCGACATAAAGAATGACCCGACATTACCGTCTGGATTTGTTGAAATTAGCTTACCTGTAGCCAAATCTGTAGAACCCAATTCCGAAACGAAAACGCGGTATTTTGCGTTGTCCGAACCAACAACGATAGCATATTCTCCAGCTTCAAGATGAATAGGATCGCTAAATGTAAACGTTGTTGCTGCAGGGATAGGAGCTATGCTAGTTCCTGTTGGTAAATTAACAGAAGCGTATGGCTTTTCAACTCTTGAGTTTGTTAAATACGAATCAGAAGAAGGATACCCGTTAACTGTTTTTGTTATGTAAATCCAAGCAGTAGAGTTTGAACCAGTTTCAGGTTTTTGCGAAAAATAGACATCTGCTTTAGAAAGGAATAAGCCGTTAGGGTATTCTTTTGGGTTTACATAAAATGATTGGGCAACTGGATCGGATACTGTAGTTTTTTCTTCCGCCGCTGATGTAAATATAGAAGATGAAGAACTAGTAAATGCTGAACCTGTATGTTTAACTGTATCATATGCAACGTTAGCCGCATTTGATCCTTTCACTGATACTGGGAAAATGTAAAACGTTTTAGATGCTCCAATAGTCCATGAAAAAGTTTTTGAAGTGTCTGGAGACACTTCCGCAATAAGTGTCCATTCCGCTACATTTTTTGCTCCTACTTCAACGTTAGGATTATTTGCAGCATATAACGTAGAAGTAGTTGTTGCGCCTTTGTTTGAATATGAATATGTAAATTCCAACGGTTCATTTATAATATCAGATACGGTTACTTTATAAATATGACCCCATCCTACCCCACTCACCGAAAAAGCTCCGTGACTGTTATTTATACTTTGTATAGAAACAGTAATTAATTTGTTGATATACGCAGCTGAAGTTTTGAAGTTCGGGTAATCGACATTCACAGGTATTGCTGTGTTTGTGGAATTTATAGAAAATACAAAATTTCCATCAGTAGTTGAGGATGTGGATGTAAAATCGACTGCGCATCTTATGGAACCAGCTAAATCTGTTCCCGTAACTTGACCAACAGGCAATGTACCTTTAAATTTTGACATAGTATTCCTTTATGTTTAACTTTGGAATTTGGCGGGTTAATGTAAAACCCGCCAAATAATTCAATTAATTAATGCGTTAGATGTACATTTTCCGTATAAGAAGGAGCGAAACTGTTGGACCAGCACCCATAAAACTTGGGCTGACTTGACCGTCTTGTTTGTACGAATGATACAAGCCTTTATTATCAAAATACCAAAGGAATGGAGTATTCTCTAAAATGATAGGATAGTTTGTTGTGTTTAATTTTGAAAATCCACTAAACACATTCATCATACGTTTATCTGGAATAATCCAGTCATTATACCAATCAGAAACACCTAATTCTTGATTATTTAGTTTATCCACATAATCTTTAGCTTCCTGAAAATTACTAACATAGGTTCTAAAATTTATGTCGTATTTTATAATAAACTTGGTATTTGGAATTTCTTTACCGGCGCTATCTACGTCAAACCAAATTCCATTTCCATAAACCGTTAAGCCGTCTGAAGTATCAGTTCCTTCAATCCATTTTTTTCTAGAACCGTTAACAATTGGGCTATTCAAATCAGAAAATATAACATTATCCACAGTTATACCGTTTGAAGGAGTTAAAGTCCAATTTAATGGAGTTTTGCTATTAAATCCTGTGGTATCAACATTAAATGTTATTAATTTACTTGTCGCATATAATAGGTTATCTTTAGTTGTTACATTAATCGTCCCATCAGATTTTTCTTCTAAAATATTTAAAAACGCATTTAATGAAGTTGTTGCTGCAGCCGGTCTATTTAAGAAAAACATAGCCTGAGCAATCATATCTAAATTCAATTTATTAGGCAATGCTCTAAATTTGAATTTATAATGAGATGTTGAATTAGAGTCATACGTTATAACACCAGCAACAGATTTAGATACATTTGTTATATCCGAAACTAATGGTTCAATATATTCAACCAAATCCGCAGAGAAATTTAATGCGCTTGGTAACACATTGTTATACCCTTGGACAACAAAATATTCATTATTCTTAACTTGCGTTATCGAATTTCCATTCATATCAAAAAAGTTGATAGTCTGGTTCGGTGTTGATGAATTAACAACAAATGCTGATGATGTGACAACAGAACCGTTCGTCGTATACGCCGTATCTTTAGGGTAAACTGTTAACAATATTTCTGTGCTTTGGTCAACAATTAAATTATCGTCTAATTTGAATTTAACTTTATTTTCAGTCAATAAATTTCTAGCGTAAACTGTAGTTGTTGCAACAGGAACACCGTCGCCACTTTCTTCAATTAAGCTAAATTTTCTACCATTTTTAGTTGCTAACGTAAAGTTATACAAATCAGTAACAGATGCGTTTTTAGGCGTAATCGTAAATGTTACAATTTCTCCTTCTTTTTTAGCATTATTCGCAGAAGATGAATCGTTAGTGATTACAAAGGTTTTCTTTAATCCCGCATTTTGAGAAACGTTTATTGGGAAAAACGCAACAGAACCATCAGAACCAACAAATCTAATTCTACACTGCTTAGGTACTGTGGCAGAAGAGTTAAATCCAACAGGAATATAATATTTAAATTTCGCGACGTTTCCAGGCATCGCCAGATTGCTACTGTTAAACGTAATCAATCTAGAAGTTAAATCTTCAACAATTGTTATGCCATTAAGGTCTGTGTATGAAATATGAACACCAGCAGCACCTTGGATACCAACATAAGATCCTGAAGAATAATCAAACACACCAACTTGATAAGTTGTATCAGTAAGCCTTGGAGTGACGCTAACTTCCCATTGTTGCGCTTCATTAACATCTTTATCTGCCGATATAATGATACCTTTGTTGGTGTCAATATATGTCAAAGATTTGATTGTAGAATCAGCGACGTTAACGATTTTAGATTCAATCTGACCAACTGTATCGGATTTAGAAGTTACCTTAACAATGACTTTGTTGTTTCCTGTCAATGTTACACTAGGAGTTATAACACCGCCACCATTTATCGCAGTTACCGCTGTTCCGTTGACCCAAACATTTATATCTGAAGCTAATGTTAAACCGTGTAACGGTAGCGTCAATGTATGTGTATCACCGCCGGCAAAATTTTCTGGCGAATATTCCATGGTAACAGAACCGCCGTTATAAATTGTCATTGGCAACGATGGTTTATAAGCTTTAACTGGAGCTGCAGCAATAGTAGAAGTCACTAAAGATGAAGCCAAATAGCCTAAATCATTTGCTCTGATAATATAGCATGTCAAACTGACTTTATCATTCGCGGTAATTGAACCAGTGTTAACTTTGAATTTTACAAGGTCATTTGCATAAGTCGTTACATCATATAACAATCCAGTTGTAGGAATCACAGCGTTTAGTGCCGCGTTTGTTGTTGTATGAGAAGAAATAACCGTAGCAGCTGAACCACCATTTGGTGTAATTGTAAAATTAGAAGCTGTTAATGCTGTTGTATTGCCCGCTAACGGATTAATAACAAAATAAACCTTATCTGTAGATGTATTGATAACAGCAGTTTTATTAACAAAAATATCATAATCACCGCCTATGGTAATACTAAATGCAGACTCACCAGCATATCCATTTCTGTAAATAGATAAAGCATCAGAAACGATAGATTTAGTTTTTACTGTTAAGGTTTGTTTCGTTGCCAATTGTTTAATTACACCAGAAACCTTAGCAGAACTCAGAGTTAGCGAAATATCATTACCGGCTTGTAACGTGCTAGTGTTCTTTTTAATCCAGAATGTAGTTGATGCTATTTTGTTAGAATCTACTTTATTATCAGTAACAGGTATAGAGTAAACCGCGCTTCCTGTAGTTGATGTGAATAAATCTAAAGATTTCGTTCCAGTTTGAATTGTATACGATACCAAATCTCCAGAAGTAAAATCTCCAGAATAAATATCAGCTCTAACCATATAAGGGTTAGCAGAATCTGGTAAAGTCAAAAACGATGTTATTTCAGAACCTGATACATCGTAAAATTTAATCACAGGTAATGGAGTCGCAACAGATACCATCGTCATTTCTGAATTTGTTCCTGTAGGAACAACGCCGCCTGCGTCAACAACAGTCAACACGATAGCTTTATTCGTAGGATACCCAACAGAATTTCTTGTTATTGCTGCAGTTAAAGAACCACCAACAGAAATCGTACCAGAACCACTGTATGTGCTAAAATAGGTTGAAATATCACTAGCATCAGCAAAGGCAATAGACCAAGTTACGTTTCTAGATGTATTTTCATTTGCAATAGTAACAGTATAATTTTTAGTTGCGCCGGCGGCTATCGTAGCAGAATCTTTTGCTATTGTAAACGCACGAGCAGAATTATTCAAATACAGTGTACTTGTTCCAGACAAACCCCCACGAACAGCAGATTTTACTTCTGCTTTTAATGTAATATTACTTGGAACCGCAAGGGTGAACCCTACATCAACTAAATTAGATGCAGCAGTTAACGCCGCAACGGTCATAGTTTGAGAAAATGTGTTGGTATTTCCACTAAATACATACCCAGAAGTTGGCATTGGACTAGGTGTTATTGTAATCGTTACATTTTCTGTAGTAGGTAGCGCTGTTTGAGTGATTAACAATTTAGCAGAAGAAGCCGTACCGCTTGTGCTAGTTGGATTAATCGTAGTCAAATCTGCTGTGTTAGTACTGTTTCTAAATTTAGTAGATAAAGTAGGTTGAACTGATTTAGATAAGTTATATGTGCTAGATGTTAACGTATCTTTATCATTATACAACATAGTGACATTAAAGGTTTTATCTAATGTAGCAGTTCTTAAAGCAACCGCAGTCAAACTAAATGTAAACACACCAGAACTATTCAATACACCAGAAGTAGCGTTTAAGGTATATTCATTAGATGCTAAATTTGAAACTTTGATTCCTGTAACTTTAGTTCCAGCAGCAGCAGAACCATAACTTGATGTTACTGTGAAGTTAATTGTTTCACTATCAGCGATACTAGCATTGGCAGATTTATCTGCTGTTAACGTAGAAGTTTCGGCATTATTTTGAATATAACAAATAGAATTAGTGCCTTTCCCTTTGTTGATTCCAGTTAACTCTAATTTCAAAGTTTTTGGTGCAGTTAATACTAAGCTATTAGAAACTGTGACAGATACAACCAAAGCTGTTCCTGTGAAAGAAGTAATAGCAGGAGAAACTGTATAACCGGTTAAAGTTGTTACATCAACATCATTAGCCGTAATAATAAACGGGATTGTGTCAGATGACGCATTTGTTGTATAATGATTAGTTTCTAACGCAAAGGTTATTCTAGATCCTTGAGCAACATTAGAAGAATAAGCGTTATTTGACAATTTGTAATATTTCGTGTCAAATATACCTATGATTCTAACAATATGTTCTTTAGAGTTACCAGAAGCGTCAGTAAAGACGTATCTATACTGACCATTTTTATCTTTGTATACAGTTTGACCAGATACATCATCAGCAGAAACCGTTCTCGTTAAAATATGAGTAGAGTTAGCGTTAGATGTATTAAATGGGTTTGCCGTAGAGAAAGAAGATGTGATATCAACTTCAGCGGCGCTTCCGATTTTCTTATAAACTTTATACGAAATAGGAATATCCGCTTCAGCATTAGTGGACTGGAATGTCACATTAACGGTATCAGTTGTCCCTACTGAAATTGGACCAGTTACAGAATATTCAGTTTTTACAGGATTCAACAATTTAATCGTAGACGATAAAGATGTACCGTATAAAAATTCAGGATATTTCGTAATGTCTCTGCTAGATTTATTATGCGGAGTAACCGTTAGCGTAATTTTTCTAGCAGCTTGAGATACCCCATCATCTGTTACTTTCAATTTAATGACTGCTTTACCAGCTGAATCAACGGCAAACGTAAACGATGCCAAAGATGTAATTGCTGTTCCATTTACAGTTTTAGAATCAAAGGTAGCCGTTCCATCTGTTACAACAACTGTGCCAGTAAAGTCACCTTTCAAATCATAGTTGACCGCGTTAAACGTAAAGGTGAATATCTCTGCTTCACTAACAACATAACTAGATGGTTCAATGGTATAAGTAGAAGTTGGTTTAGGAACTTTTAACTCAGTCACCGTAGCAGTGCCAACTTGGTCGCCTGTAACAACAGTAATAGGTTTCGTGTCAGCATATTTTGCGCTCATATCAACGTAATAGTTAACAGAAACATATGATGATGCGTATTCTTTACTAGCCGGACTATTAGAGAAAGTAATTACAAAAGTAGATCCTTCTTTCCCCTCAGGAATAACGATATAACCGGTCGCGTTGCCAGAATCATCTGTAGCAGGTGGAGTCGTTAAAAATACAGAACCTGTTGCGTTTGTTACAAACCCGTCTTCTTGCAATTCTTTACCAAAGAAATAATACAAATTGGTGTTAGCCAACATGTTAGTTACTTTATATTGGATAACACGTTCACGTGTAACAGGGATAACATTCTTAGTGAAATTATACGTTGTTCCTGATACAACTTTATTTTTTGAAGTGGCAATATCAATAAAATCAGCATCGGCAGAAGTTATAGCAGATGTAGATAAAGTAGCGCCTGATTTCGGATCCCAAGCATTCCATACTGTAACCGGCACAAGGTCTGATGTTCCAGCTAATTGTTTAATTGTATCAGCATCGTTTACAGGCAACAACTCTTTAACCCAGTGGTCTGTATCTGGAACCAAAGCAGCAGAACCAGAAACTGTAACAACATTATAAGGGTTAACTGATACTGTTGTTGAATACGAATCCACACCGGTTAATTTTGTTGAAGTATAGGGTAAAGTGATTGTGTTAGAATTTATACCTGTTCCAGTCGTAGCTAAATTAGCATGCGCTGTTTTAGTGTAGAATTTTGGTCTTAATTCATTTTTGTCATAATCAATCTCAGTTTGCATATCTGGATTGGTAACGTCAGCAACATTTTTACCTTGAAAAGAATCAACTAAGAACCCGTTGTTGAATAATGGAGTGCCATTATCATCAGTAAAGGTTTTAGATGATGTATCTTTTTCAAGCATAGACAACGAGGTGTAGTATTCAACATTTTCAATTCTGCCTTCTAATGCTCCGATATCTTTCATCGTATATCTTTTATTTTTAACTAAAGATAATTTTGTCGATTTTTCATCGTCAGTATAAGCATCATAGGTAATAGAACAAATATCCATAGCATCTGGGTTAGATGCTGGATTGGTAGGTTGTCTAGCAGGAATACCTTGTATGACTTGATATTTACCAGTTTTATCTAAAGACAATTTGTCGATTCTACCAAGATAATAATCAACATCTAAAATAGCATTAGAATATGGCAAAGTGAATGTATCAAACCCCGCCGCGTCTTCTTGTTGAACTGGTCTAAAGTCTAAACAGTTTCTCAATTTGTACGTTGAAAACGACACACTATCGTAATAATCTCCAATATCAGAATATGAAACACCAATAGCGTTATTTACAACCAGAGGTCCTTCACCAGAATGTAAATAATAGTCAAATACAACCAAAACTGTTGTTGCTACTGTGAACACAGATGTTCTGCTTATTGACCCATTACCGTAATAAGAATCAGTTTGACCGTTATCAATTTGGAATTTAGAAGCAATATTTTCATATGCAGTTGTTCCTAATGTAGTTCCTGTAATATCATACAGTTTACCGTTACGCATAACAACAGAATTAGAAGCATATGTGACTAATGGGTCATATGTACCGGCGTAAGTTTTACTTGCAACTACATAAGCGCCCGTGAATTTATGAATATCAGAAACACCCAAACTTTGTTTAACCGCTGAGTTTGCTGCAAAACTGACAGTTTTTCCATAATTTACCACTAAGGTTTTTGTTCTTGTAGCCTGTCCAGTTATATTTACAGTGGCTATGATATCAACAGTCCCATTAAATGACGAATCATTAAAGTCAAAACTCACAGAAGAATTTGTTAATGGATTTGTGCTAACTGTAATATCTGCGGTAGACAAATCTAATATTGTGTCAACCGTATAACCAGTGCCAGATGACAAAGTCAATAAAGATATTGTATAATTAATATTGTTAAATGAACCAGAAGATGGAACAAAATCTTTAGTCAATGAATCTGAAGTTAAAGAACAAACGCCACCGTAAACAGGAACAGATTTGAATAATCTTTTAGATTCATAAGAAGCTGTAGAAACGGTTTTAATATTACCAAGTGGAATTGGGAACACCAATAATCTATTTGATGTATCAGATATTTTAGACGAAATAAGGGTAGCTGTGAATTCTCCTGAAATTTCGCCAATAGAAACAACAGAAGCAAACGATTCAGCAGTTAATACAACATCATCTAGATAAAGTTGATATTCTCCATAAGAAACTGGAAGTAAGTTTATAACTCTAGCAGTCCCAATAACAACATCACTGGAAGAATAAAAATTAATTGAAGATGAACTTGTTATATCAGGCAGATTACCGGTTATTTCACTGACAGTAATGTAGTTACCATATTGAGTTGCAACTGTGTAATCTAATGTAGATGCGAAAGTTCTTGGTTTTGTTAACTCAATAGAAGTTACGCCGTTTTTTTCAATCTCGTAGCCTTTAACATAAGCTTTTCCTGGTGCGACATTTAAAGTTAATAATGTATCATCTGGGTTAGCTTTTACCGTAGGTAATAAACCATTTACAATATAATCTCCAGATTCGTCATATGTTCTACGAGCGAATATATCTTCAAGATTTGAATAGATAGGTAGGCGTTGGTCTGATTCAACAACACCATTTTTAATGTGGCAAATATCAATGAAATCTTCAGAAGATAAAGATTGTTCTTGATAGGAAACAGCAGATGCTTCTAAAGATATGAAATATCTATCTGCACCTGGAGCAGCATAGTTGTACGAACCGAAAGAAGGATCTAATAAAGTTGAATCTGTATCAGAAGTAATGATAGATTCAACTGCTTTTAATCCGATAACTTTAGACAATGGAACCGTATATGATGTTGCATCTGTTACTAAAGTGTTAGCATTATTTTTAAGGGTTAAATGTGTATTATCTGCGATACTCAATACAGTTCCGATAAGTTTATTATCAGATGTAAAAATATCATCACCAATAGCTAATTCAGTTGTAAATAATGTTCCAACGCCGGTAATACTAGCAGAACTTGTTATTGCTGTAATTGTTCCCGTATAAGGCAAATTAGCATATTTAGAAACAACAATAGTTTGCGTTGGGCAATATACAAATGAATTTTTAGTATAAAAAATGCCTTCGTCAATACCAAATAAAACAGAATTTCCAGATACATTATCTCCAGTTGCTTCAGTAGAAAAAGATCTAAAAATAGAAGTCGTGCCTATAACTGGATTTGGGACAGAATACACATCAAGACGAACACCAGTAGACACATATTTTGATGACGATCCTGTAGAGCCACCAGAAAGGAAAGTAGCATAAATTGTTTTTGGGTCTGTGCCAGTTTTTTGTGTAACCGCTTTAATTAAAAACTTTCTATTATCTGGTTTAAGTACATCTTCACTATTTACAACGATAGTTTTACCAACTAAAGTATCATCAAAAACGATAGCGGCGCTATTAAACGAATCTGAGATTTTAAAATAGGTTACGTTAAAATCAATTGTGTGCGCAGCACCATCAACAACTGAGCCATCTTCAAAAATATGGTCAGCAAATTTTGTTACTTGGTTTTGAAGAATTGATTGTATCTGCGTAAGCTCACGCGCTTGGACTGCGACTCCTGGTTTAAAAAGTATCTTATGGAATCCTTTTTTATGATCATAATCATCATAATAAGGATCTATGTTCAAATTCATTGGCATATTCTAGTTCTCTTATTGTTATTGGTTAACGATACAATTATTTAGCCTAATTTCTTCAAAATTTAATTACTGATTGCAAAGAAATAGTTTGTTCATTTGATTGATAAAATGCGTATCTGTTATCTATATACAACATATCACCGCTAAACATGTCCACAGATGGGGCAGTGACACTGTCAACCCTAAACACAATACTAGGATTTGTTGAGACAGACAAAAAATTGGAAACAGATAATGGGACATTATCTTTAGGTTGTAGCAATAGCGTGCCCCCCGTTGTCGTTGTCTTAGCTGCAACAACGATAAATTGTTTACCAACATAAGAACCTGATGTTAAATTTAATATTGTATCGTTTGGATAATCTATCAAATTAAATGTGCTAGTTGTTGTTACAGTATAACAGCTAGAACCTATAATTCCAGTATATGGTAAAGAATCGGCGGCGCTTGGATTTCTAATTAATCCAAACTGTCTATAATCATTATCAATAACAAAACCGTTAATATTATCATCATGAATAGATGTTGAAAACATAATGCGATTTCCAAATAATTCTTTTATTGCATTTTTTCCATGTCCACCATATGGAGAAATAATAGCACGAGCTGTTGCATTATGTCCTGTAGAATCAGTTATAGTTACAGTTGCATAAGTATAATCATATCCTGTATTTGTAATAGTGATACTTTGAATTTGATTAGATAAATTAAACACAGGAATTGCAGTACATCCTTGTCCATCACCATTGATTATAATTTGTGTTGTTAATACATTATAATCGTATCCACCAAATGTTACCTTAATTCGTTCAATTGACCCATTTATAGCCGATAATTCAACATTAGATTGTTGCGTTGTTACTGAACCGTAATCTGTTGATGATGTTAATTTAGCGCCCGTTCCTGGAGTTGCATTACCATCTGTGACTTGATATTGGACATCAAGATACCCTTCTCCGTGATTGTCAATAATCACGCCAGTTATTTGTCCTGTTATATTATCAATATCAGGAGTTATATGTGCACCAACACCTGTTTGAGAAATAGTTGTAATTGTTGTGGTTGTAGGGTGATAACCAGATCCACCATCTAAAATTACAACATTATCAATACCGCCGTTGTTATAGTATCTCGTTGACATAGAGTTTGACACTGGAACAAACGTCGGTGTCATAAATTTACGCTGGAAAATAATAGGTATTGCATACATAAATTTCCAAATATACCCGTCAACTTCTTTAAACGGCAATACGTCTGTATTAGACGGTTGAACAGTAGATGGTTGACCATTATTGTTGTTTAAACATTTATAGACTTTATTAGATGATGTCACAACATAAAACTTAGCAGATTCAAGTGAAGAAGCTCCAGAATTAGCCAAGTTTGTGGTTGAATATAAATCATCATAATCATCATAAACTGTACCGTTAACCCAATTGATTCTTGGAATAACGAAAGAAATATCGTTCACAGATACGCGCTTGACAAAAACTGCATCTCGTTTAGTTTGTTGTTCATAAACGAAAGTTTTTGTAGGGTTTTCCGGTTCATCTGTAACATTATAGGGTAAACTTTTACCAAGATAGTAATAAAATTTTACAGTGTTACTTTTGATGTCACGAAAAGTCGAATCAGCTAATGCGATATGGAACCCTTGGCTAATAATTGAACTCATAAAAATCCTAAGAAAGTGTGATTACCCATGAAATAATTATGGATTGTGATGCTATTTTTGTTATTGTTGGAAATACAGTTTTGCATAGCATCTTACCACCGGTTAGCGCATTAAAAATACCGGCTTCACTAATAGAACCAGTTGCATTTCCAGCTAAAAATGTCCCAACATAACTTATGGTGTTGCCATTTACTGTTGGTGTTAATAAATTAACTCTTGTTCCGATTGGTGTTGTTAACGCGGTATCATTAGCTAATACGCGCGAATCCCCAATGCCAACTCCCATGTGTGACATGGGAGTTTCTGTCGTTCCTGATAATAGCCTTAACAAAATATGATTTTTACCGGCATCAACAATCATGTTTGGTATTTCAATAGTTTCTAATAATATACCATTCAAATCGAATTTTTCAATGGTCAATTTACCGGTGATTTTTAACATTTCTTTACCAAACATAAATTTTCCTTATTAAGAAATTGTGATTACCCATGTAATTGTGATGGTATCGCCAGCTTCTTTTGTGATAGTAGGGAATACAGTTCTAGCCAACATATTAGTTAAAATGCCCGTTGCGCTATTGAATATACCTGCTTCAGTCAATGTTCCTGTGTTTGCACCAGGAGCAAACGTAGTAACATAAGTTACTGTGTTTGTAGACGCAGTTGTTGATGATAGCGCAACACGAGTAGAAATTTGTGTTCCTAATGCAATATCACCGACAGCTGCCGCAACTGACCCAGAACCAACAGCCATATGAGTAATAGCGCCGGTTCCCCCAGATAACAATGTGGCAATAATAGTTTTGCCGGTTGTAACAACTAAGTTTGATACAACTTTGTCTGTAACTTCATTATTGCTATTAGTTTTTACAATAGAAACAACGCCGGTAACTCCAGATTGTGAATTTAAAATCATTTTTATTCCTTAAAAGTTTGTTGTATATGTGCCTTCTGCATATGCTTGAGAATTATAATCTTCAAGAAAATATGAAAGCGCTATTTTAGTTAAAATTAAAGATCCAGTATCTGTAGTGCCAGAAGTAGAATCACTGAATCCTTTACTTAATAATTTAGAGAAAGTTTGAGATGGTGTAATTGCATCTGCTAATTGTTTAGAGAACGCAGTCGTTTTTGTTTCAGTATAAGTAATCGTTTCCGATAACCCTTTGTTAAACAATTTTGTGCTACTATCAGATTGCGTCACATAATCGGTTAACCCTTTGTTAAACAATTTTGTGCTACTATCAGAATTTGTTATGGAATCTGCTAACCCTTTGTTAAATAATTTCGTTCTACTATCAGAATTTGTTATGGAATCTGCTAACCCTTTGTTAAACAATTTTGTGCTACTATCAGATTGCGTCACATAATCGGTTAACCCTTTGTTAAACAATTTTGTGCTACTATCAGAATTTGTTATGGAATCTGCTAACCCTTTGTTAAACAATTTTGTGCTAGAATCTGGCGCAGTTATAGAATCTGCTAATGCCTTACCAAATAATTTCGTTCTAGAATCTGGCGCAGTTATAGATTCTGCTAACCCTTTGTTAAACAATTTCGTTCTAGAATCTGGCGCAGTTATAGAATCTGCTAATGCCTTACCAAACAATTTTGTGCTAGAATCTGGTGCAGTTATAGATTCTGCTAATGCCTTACCAAATAATTTCGTTCTACTATCAGAATTTGTTATGGAATCTGCTAATGCCTTACCAAATAATTTCGTTCTATTTTCAGATTGCGTCACATAATCTGCTAATGCCTTACCAAATAATTTCGTTCTACTATCAGAATTTGTTATGGAATCTGCTAATGCCTTACCAAATAATTTCGTTCTAGAATCACTTTTACCAACACTATCAGCAAATGGCTTTTCAATTAATGTAGAATGATCATCAGTAAAAAGTAAAATTTCTTTGAATAATTTTTTAAAGAAATAGCCTACCTGCTCAAGAGATATTGACATATCAATATCATTATTTAAGGTGTATTCACCAAACATTAAATAGCCGGCTGGGTTCACCACATGTTTAACAATATCTTTATACAACTGAATATCTTCTGACACTTTAATCGCATAAGAATAAATTTGATAATAATAATTATCCTGTAAAACAAATGCATCAGACGCAAACCCGTTGCTGGCTGTAAACGATCCAGGATATTTGCGGATAATTCCCATTTCAATTTCAATAATAGCGGTATTATCATCTGTTACATAATATCCAGGAGGAGCAGTGTAATCTGAATGAAATGTCCGTAAAACTTCACCGGAATAATCTATAGGTGCATACTCAACAAAATAATCTTGATATGTTATTACCCCGTCTTCAACGAACCCAGTTGTGTAATCATATAATTTTGATGGGTCAAACGTTTCAGATTTATTGAATCCAGATACTAAATTGAAATAAGAGTTTTGTTCATACCCAGACCCGAAAAAAATTAATTGTATAGATTTGATACCGCCGTCTGCATCTATGTCGACAATTTTACATTTTGCCCCGCTACCACCTGCGTCTAAATCAAATATCTGACCAAGTTTGAATTTAGCGCCTTTCTTTTCAACCCTAAGTTTAGCAACAGATGGCTGTATAACACATAATACATCTTCAAACAAAATTTCATTATATAGCTCCAAATCATTATGATAAAATCCTTCCATAAAGATTTCATATTGACCGTTATTTACCGCTCTAACTCTGCTAACATAAACTTCAATTGTTTTATATGTTGATTGTATATTAACATATTTGCCAGTTAACGAATATGCGTCTGCAACAGAAGTTTTAAATTGTATAGCAGAAATGGCATCAATATAAGCATGATCAACTAACGTTAAAATTGTGTCAGATTGAATAGAATATATTGTTCCAATAATAATATTTGTATCAGTTTTATGTAAAATAGAACCTTTTTGCAAATGTGTAAATTGTGTATTATAACCTGTTACAATCGTACTACTTTTAGATGTAGAAATAGAACCGGTTTGATTTTGATATGTTTTATCGTTTAACCAAGAAGTTGATATCCCTTTGTCATTAGAACTGACTGAAACAAGAACGGATATTTCTTGTTTCCATCTGCCATCAGATGCTTTCAGAATAAAATCTTTTGGGTAAAATATATCAATCTCTTTACCGAACAGATGTCTAAATAAAATTCTCAATGATTCTTCTGAGCCTTTAGCTGAGTAAAAATCTTTAATATGTTTTAAAAGTAACCTTTCATCTATGCCATGTACAGATGGTATGTCTGAAACACCTAATTCAGATTTGATATGTTCCACAAATACATCTAAATTGTCATCTAAAGATTTTAAGTTACCAAACGCCCTAAAATCTGTTTGTTCAATATACGAATAATACAGTTCTAAAAATTTTATGAAATTGCCATATTTTGGTATGGTAAATTCAGGAAACTGTGACGATATTATCGAGGATAGTTTAGTTTTATCCATAATTATCTACTCTTTGTAAATACATAACTAGAACCACCAAATGCAGTTGAATCAACAACAGCATCAATAATGATATTATTTGTGTCTAATTGTACTATGTTATGTTGTCTTGAAATAATATCGTTAGAAGCCGGCTTAATAAAAAATTCAAATTTTGTATTTGCCAGTCTTGAAATTGAAACTTCAGTCAAATTAATAGTGCCTTCTTCATAATTTACAGTTCCAAATGTTCCAACAGAATAAATTTTATTATACTCTGTATCTAATGTATATTTTATAAGGTTCCCGAGTCCATCGTCTTCCATGTAAAATATGGTTGACGCATCGCCTGTCACGTAGAACCCAGTCGTAGTAACCGCTTCCTCAGGCACACCAGCCGCATATATAGGATTATGCAAATCAATTGTATATGGTGTTTTTGTATTGAAGTAAATGTTAACTGGTCTACGAATCAAAATATTAGTGATGTTTGAAAGTATAGCTGAATCAACACCATCAATCAATTTTAAAAATTTAGAATACCTGAAAACTGAATCAAACTTTTTAAGGCTTGTTTCATTATAATCTCTAACAACAACATCAATAGCAGATATTAAATCATTTTTGGTTCTAGTCGTAGCCGCCTTATCATAATGAGCAACAATATTAACCTGTAGATTGATATAATTAGGATCTACAAATTCAGGCGTTACTCCTATCACATTTCTGTTTTTAAGCAAATCTATTTTAATTAATTCTTTTTCAGCAGCAGATAATTTGCTAGAATATTTTGGTTTGATGCACATAAACACTTTACCGTAAACCGGTGGAATGTTATCCTCACCGCCCCACACATTAATTGTATCTATGTTTGTATAATTAGCCTTTATGACAGAAAGGTAATCATTAGCAGTCACCGCCCTATTATGTGAATTTAATAGTTTTGGGGCATTAAATCTAATTTCAGATGCTGTTTCTGGTTCATCGCCACCAGAAGAAGGTAATACCGTAATAACAAAAGAAGAACCACCTAATTCAACAATGCTTCTGGTTAACGCAAACTGGCGAATATCGTTAGCGTCTGCTCTATTGGTTATAAAGTATTCAATTGTTACAATATTTCCGTTTGTTAGCGCTTTACCTAATTTGTCGTTTCCGAATGACACTTCAAAATTATTGTCGTAAATTTCTTTAAGAAAAAACACGGTATCTGTTGATTTCACATTAAGAATATCGCTTGCTAATGTGTATGTAGTTACAGCGGTAGAAGAACTTGATTCTTTTACAATTACCTTTACTGTATCAACATCAACATTTTTGTTTGAGATAATATATTTGGTTGTGTCAGAAACGGTGTACGTTTCATAATTTGGTATCCCTTCTTTAATCTCTATAGCATTTGCTCTATATATCCCATTAACAGGCACAACAGGGATATCTTCTGTGTTATAGAAAAAGTAAGATTTTCCATTAGCCGTACATGAGAACGCAGAATATTTCGGCAAAATAGCTGAAGCCGGCGTTAACGTAGGGTTAGAGATAATCAAATCGACAGTAGCAGTTGCGCATTTTGCCGAGCGCGGTAAGTAACCTAGCATAGTTGCCAAAGAAACAACACTTTCCCTTTTAGATGCTGTATCTAAAAAAGATTCGTTAAGCGCCATATTGGTATACAGTGAATTGTAATGCGTATTGTATGCAAGCAAATCAACTAAGATAGATAAACCAGAACCCTCAAAATCATAATCAGATAAAGTTGATTGACCCTTTAGAAAGTTTTTTAGATTATTTTTTATGTTATCAAAGTCAAGTTCAGAAACATTTATTTGTTTATTCATTATCGTGTACGTTCCAGTGTTAGGTTAAGCGTGTATGGCAAATTAGATTCTGTTATGTAAAATTCAATACTAATATTTGCCAAATTTTTATTAGATTCTGGACTAATAACAACATCAACATTTGTTAAGGTAGCTCTAGGCTCATATGCTGATACCACCTCTCTAATTGTACGTTTAATAATTTCAGCGTAAACTGGAGAAGAAGATTCAAATAAAAGGCTGGTGATTTGCGAGCCTAGATTTGAATTAAACGGGCGTTCATAATTCATTGTTCTGACAAGATGCTCAATAGAAGTTTTAACCGCGTTTGCATCAATCTTAAAGGTAATATCACCAGGATGCGAAAATGTAAAATTAGCATCTGACACTGTAATATGCTTAGTTGAATCAGCAAGTTCCAATACGAATATCACATGTTCTATGTTTTCAAGAACGTTATCGGTCACAGTTCTTATTTGAACATATGCCGTGTAAACATCTTGAGCCTTTTCATAAAATGCTAAAGTCCCGCTAAGGTAATCCGAAATGTTAAATGTATTATCAGAATTTCTAGGATATTCACCAACAACGTCAAAAGAATCTAACCCTAAAATTCTATATTTGACAGGATAATTTTCTGTATCAGGGTAATTTGTATCAACATCAAAACGAATCAAATTTGACTCTATCTGATTGTTTGATAGGTTAGACACATTAAAAAAGTATTCTGTTCCATCCTTATTGAATGTAAATGTGCCGTTGGATACTGTTAACTCTGTCACCTGTAAGTATGTTCCATCATACAAATCCGTCATTATCGAAAGTAAAGCATTTCCATATAGCGTTAAAAATGAGTCAGATTCTATAGATTTAATTTTACCTATGAATGAATTAGATACATAAAGATTATCGTCTACAGAAAGGTAACGGGTGAATTGTGTATCAAACCCAACCACAATTGGCGAACCAGAGTTGTAATTAAGATATCCTTTACCTGAAATGCGTTCAAATGCTGAAGGGTTAGGCATGAAGTTGAGGTCGATATCCTTGTAGCGTTTTATCGTTGACATATTCGGCATTAAGTTAAAGTGAAGATATATTATTTAGCGCTTTAATTGTAAAATAAAACTTTACTTTTTACTCCTAGAAGCGTATAATAGCCTAGTCGGGCGTGAATTGAGGTTAAGCGCTTAAAAAGTTTAGCGCTAAATTAATTATGATATTAACTTTATTGGGTATTTATGGAAATTGAAACTATTACACTAGATGAAGAACGAATTGAACGATTCTTAAATGAATTTAAAGGTGAAGTTCAACCGTGGACAAAAGATAATCTATTAGAAAAACAAATGTTCAAAGGTTTGTTTGTGACTAGACAGGCGGCTATTGAATACCTGTATAAGATGGATGCTGATGTACTAAAGCGTGAAGAATATAAAGATACCGGTATTATGTTACGCAGAGTCAAAGAACCTAAATCTGGAACCATTTACACAGAAAGAAGTAAAGAAGGGTTTCCTGGAATATGCTATGATTATTTGTGTTGGTTGATATCAAGTTGGGTGCCAAAATCGGATATAGATATAACACAATTTAAAACGCCTAAAAACGCCTAAAAACGCTAAATAAATATTTAAAACTAAATTATTTTTATTAAGGAGTCACAATGTTAGGATTTAAAGAGTTTAAAGTTGCTGTTATGGAATCAGCACTAAATGAAAATGTATCACCAAAAGTTTATAAGTTGGATAAAGTAATCCAAAATCTGTAGTAAAGGCTTTAATTTCAGATAAAGTTTTTACGCAATCTAAAATTAGCAGTTCTTTATACCCAGCAAAGAATATTAAAAGTGTTATGATTAATAGTGAAGATGGACATGATAAAGATCCAGTTGATGTTATTCAACAAATTAAAAATGAATGGAATGTTTGGGTTGGATTCGAAGACGGCGTTCCCATCGCAAGTTACGAAAATGGCACTATAGTTGTTACATATAAGTAAATTATTAAAAGCCGGCTAATTACCGGCTTTTTTTCGCATAAAATTTACCGCATGTGATGTTGATATCTATTTGTAAAGGATAAATTTACCGTGAGTGTATTGAGGATTTTTACCATTAACGCAAACGCCAGTCATTTTTTTAACAGCATGGTCGTTAGTAAAATTGGGATTGAATGCGATATGGATCCAGTTTGCACCAGAACCTTTATCGTATTCAAGAATCATTTGAGAAAAAGCCGGTAAAGAATTAGATAATTGGATAGCTAAATTGTACATATCTTCATGAGATCGTTTAGGTTCAAACCTCATATCAATAGCTCTACCTTTATAATGATCAGAAGTCATATTACCGCCTTTATGTGACATAGTTCTTAACCCATCATTTATATTCCATTTACCGCTTGGATCGCAAGTTCCATATTTACCCTTAAGCGGACCAAGTAAATCATAAATTGGTTCGCAAATACTTTCGGCTAATGATGCTAAATTATCAACTAAGTCAGAAGCTTTATATTTTATCATTTTACCCTTTTCAGGGTAAAATGATCCTTCTTGTAATGTTATATCCATAGGAATAACTCCAGGTGGCATAAAGTTACCTAATACAAAATGTTTAGAAATTTTAAAATTAGGTGGAAACGATTTTCCAGAATTATTTGCTATTGTTTGATGTATATTTTCATCTCTATTTGCGTTCAATTTAGAACCTATTTTAGCTGTGTAAGTAGAAACAGAAGAATTGTCTAAAGCTCCACTATTTTCTGCGGAAGCAGTTAACTTTTCATCATCATTTTGTATTTCAAAATCTGGTTGGTTTCCATATAATTGGCTATATTCTGCAGATTGTTTATCAAATAACGCATTTCCAGTTGCGTCTAAGTCACCTTCATATTTCGTTGACAATGAGGATACACGTTCGCAAGGTTCTAATGGTTCAAAATTAGCGTTTGACGGTGATCTAACTTCAGGATATTTACCTGTTAATGTGTTACGTTTAAAATAAATAGATTCTGATGTAGTGTTTGTAGCAGTATCTTCATCACCAACAACAACAGTAGATTGTGGATTATATGAAACTGTAAGTTGGTTAGGTGTCGTTGGCTCAGTATTTGTTCCTTTACCGGCTTCAGTTAATTGTGTATGATCATCTCCATTTGAATCTGTTGCTGTTAGTTTAACATATTTTGCAAGTGGCACGTTATCGCCAGATAAATTTATTGTACTTGCTTTGATAGATGCATTTGTAGGAGTGTATAATAAAAAATCACCCGTTGAGTTTATCGTTGTAGTTGTAGCGGATTCCATTCGAATAGCCGCACCCGCCTTAAAGGTTATATCGCTAGGAGATTCAAAGGCTAATTTACCGTATGGAGTTTTAAAAGTCATACCGCCGTATGTTTTATTTTCCTTATCCTCTTCGTCAGGTAACTCATCAATTTTACCATATTCAATGTTGAAGTTTTTGCCTACGGAAATCTCAAAGTTTTCACCAACATTAATTGCTAAATTTTTAGCCACATTTATAGAAGCATCATTATGGAATATAGTGTCTGCTGTTCCGTTAACTTCAACTGTAGAATTTCCTTCACACAATAAATTTAGATCCCCTAATACGGTTATGTTACATGTTCCTTTTACAAAAACGTTGCCGTTTCTTTCTGTTATCCAATAACCATCGCCAACAATGTGATTAACTTGAGTACCATTATTATCAATTTCGATAAAAGAACCCTTTCTATGGTATAAATTAACTCTTTCTGCGTTTGGTGTATCATCAAATTCTAATACATGACCTCCTTCACTTTCCATCACTTTGTTGTATGGGTACATTGAAGCGTAAGGAGCCGCCGGTTGGTTAAATTTAGAATCATTTACTGAAGGAATTTCTGCATTTCTAATAGAATCTTTAAATTCAACACAAGTATTTTTAATGTTTCCTCTTGCTAACCTATTAGTATCCGCTTCGTTCATATAATCACGAAGCGGATACTTACCGGACGGATCTGTAAACCCTATCTTACTGAAATTTTCATCTCTTGATTCAGTGAGAGCTTCTTGTTTATTTTTAGGCTCTAATGCTATTTCTTCTGTAGATTTTGAAGTATCATTTGTTCCTGCATCTTTATTGGTAGGTTTAGGATCTATAACAGAATTCATAATAGGGACTGGAATTCCTGCTCTAGTTAAGAAAAACTCGTAACATTTCTTTTTTTCTTGTATAACACCTGGACATTTTTTGAATTGGTTTGCGTTAACCATTCTACATAACGTTAAAAAAATATCTGGTTCAGATTGACGTTTTTTAAATTTATCAAGACCTCCAAATTTGTTAACTAAAAATCCTACAGCAGCTTTAATATCAGCATTATTTTCACTAGACATTACTAATTCTGGATTACTTACAAAATCGAAAGTCCAATTTTTTTCATCGCCTAACGCCTTACCTAATACAATACATTTATCCATAGCAGATTTGTAGCCATCTTTAAATGTTATTTGCATCAATCCCCTACCATAATATGTACCACCATCTTTTAATGTTCGAGGTGGTTTTTGATGTAAGCCGTAGAAATATCCAAAAAATTCTTCTTTTGTCCCTTTAAAATTTGGTTGAGAATATTTTGTTGCTATATCATCAGAAACTGTCCAAGTTTTTAATAATTGAGTTTTAGAATAATGGAAATCTTCTTCTTGATTTAAAAAGCCACATTCTATTGATAAAATTCCCATAATAGCTGCTAAACAATTTTCGTTATCTATACCAATATCTTTAAATTGTTTAAGTAATCTACCAAGATTAGTAACCTTTAAATCTATATTGCCATTTCTCAATCTTTCTGGTAAATTTCCGGAATTGATGTTTGTAGTTTTACTTTTAGCCATTATTGTGTCACCGTTGTTTGTGTTGTTGCCTTAGATATTTTATCTTTAGGATCAAAATTTTTATTAAAAAATGGCAACAAATCATTAGAGTCGGCGTAGAAAAATTTTGATTGGAATCTATCAAAAGGTTTATCAAATAATTGTTGTTTAGAAATCTCCCATTCTATAGGAAATTCTAAATGTAAAATGTAAGAATTAAGGTCAGAATCAAACGTTCCAGATGCTACTGTATCCATATTTCCTTCTGTTTCTACTACTCGCCATTCGTCTTCTTGAGTAAGATCTTGTTTTACTGATTGAACAAGTTTGTATATTGAATTTGGTTCTGGTTCAGCTGCATCTATTGATTCTATACCATTATAATAATCCATCACTTTACCTGCCATTTTTTCAATTTCTACAGCGGCGTTAGGATTACCCGATGTTGTACCTAAAATACCATTTTCATCAGTAAAGATAACTTCATTATGTGCTTCAGTGTATAACTGAGCAGAAAGTGTTTGAGGAATACCGCCTATGCTACCCAGCATCAATGGTTGCTGTTCATACTCATCTACAAAAATTATGACAACCCATGTTCCTGTTACCACACCGGTTGGGCTCCATCCTATACCATTCATAGATGCGTTGTTGATAGGCATTACCGGATATGCCCAAGGTAGCATATCCGTTGGAAGTTCCTCTTTATTTTCTGTATGTTTTCCAACAACCCTAACTCGACATCTACCGAGCATTAGTGGATCAAGTCTATCTTCCACTACTCCAAAGAAAAAATTACTCATCACGCCGCCCGTTCAACTTCGTTTAAATCTATTGATAAACTATCTTTCATTAACAACATTACACACTGATGATTTTGGTTTGTTATTATATGTCTAATTGCTGTTATAAGATAGTTACCGCTTAATAATTTATCTTCTTGTTCATCTTCTAATTCAAGATTACAAACTTTGTACAATACAAAGCTGACCCTTTGCCCTACAGTATAATCTGTTCTTCCTAATACCGTAATTTCAATTTGCTGTGTATCCATCAAATTCATTAAAGAAAGCCGGCGCTGAGCAATTTTTGAATTAGAGATATCGTGATTCCCTTCAAAAATAGCATTTGCCTTTTCCATCATAATGTAGGCGTTTTCTTTTGTATTGATAGACTGTTTAGAAATAGGAGCAAATTCGTTTAGTCTAATTTCTTTATCATAGTTGGTCTTATAATCAAACGCAATATTCCGATAGGTTTTATTGGTTATGTTATGTACGATAAGGTTAGACGCAAAGGTTCCACTTCTGTTTCTATCGATATAACTAAAAGATTCAACCACGTTGAAGTCTAACACTCTCGAATAGTTTTTCTCAAAGTCGAACGTTGTAGTTCTGTTTTCTTTATCTGTAGGGATATCTCTGGTGAAGTTGTCTTTTCTAAACTCACGTGTTATATCGTTTCTGAATAAAGCTTCTAATGAAATAAAGTTTAAGCCGTTACGATTTTCAAAAAACAAAAATGTTGGAGATCCTTCTGTCATTGTACCGTTATTATTTGCCGGCATACTAATAGCGTGTTCAGCAAGGTAATTAAGATTTTTAACAGGTGACCAAAAATTAGAAACGTAAGCGTGACCATTTGATGTTTCTTCAATATTAAATCTTTCCAGCTGTTCTTCAGTTAATTCTTTAGAATCATTTTGGAAATACGAATATTGCTTAAGAATATCTGATGCAATGTCCGAAATCTTACTAGCATTAAACCCCTTTGAAAGTTTAATATTCATATCCAGTAAAGCTTCAACAGAAACAAAATGAAGAATATAGCTAACTAAACGATCATTTGTGTATTGTCTATCAGATACTTTATAAACATAAAAGCGCCCATGAATTGAATGCTTTTTATCCTCATCAGGAAATCCTGGAGTAACGATATCTAAATCAAGAAATTCCTCACCAACAATAGGCAATTTATTGATGAGCGCATTAGCATCTTGAATTACAAGTGTTCCATTTATAAACGGCGCAAATATGTCTTCATAAACGTTTATCCCAAGAAACATATTTTGTAGGTCAACCACAAAAGACGTATTAATGGATACAATTTCCATTTTGTTTATTACAACTTCGCCGGCGAATGTTAAATTTCTAGTGGTCATAAGTCGTTCAGTTCTCTAATAATATAAGTGATTATTTCTTTTGGGATGTATTTCAGATACCGTTTCTCTTCATTCAAAACGGTTTCATAATCGTAATTAGTTACCCCGTATGAACTGATGTAGTTTAGATAAGCCGTATATTCCGGAGTCGTCACAGAAGGATACCCCACAGGCTGTTCTAGTTTAACCGGAGTTGTTATTTTTATCACATTTCCATCAATTATTTTTTGGCAATGATGGATACCGTGGATATCGTCATATTTATCGCTAAGATATTTGTCAAAAACTTTAACCGGTATTGGGAAATCTGTTAGATAATCAAATCTGTCATTAAGAAGCATAAGCGCCCAATGATAGTTTGGTGTGCCATAAATTTTTTCAGATATAACTTCAGGCGTATCACCGTCTTGTATTGTATAGTATTCATATGACGTGATTTTATCTTTAACAATTTCTTTGAATCTGACATTATGTGTGATGTCTTTTAATACGATTAACTGTTCTTCATCGTTAATCGTAAAAGGGTAATACAGAGTTGGCACGTTTGTGAAATACATTATTAATATCCTCCATTTAGAACAGAATCTTTATCAAGTGTCGCCAATTCTTTAAATTCTAAAGTCATTGTGATATGATTTGGAGAACCGTCATTAAATGTAGAAAATTGTCCAATAGGAGAATAATTGATTGAAACCTTTTCAAGCACACATGTGGTATGTTGATGCACATTATTATTCAAATCTTTATCAAAATAGTAATAGATGTCAAATTCTGCTGGATATTTATACATCAATGTGCCTGCTGTTAATTCAGGCATCATATTACCTTTAAATTGGCGAATAATCTCTTGAACTGTATCTGATTCTTTTTTACTTTTTGGTGAAAACGTGTATGAAAAAGAGAACGTTCTAAAATCAACCCCTTTGAATAATAATTCTTGTTGGGGATTCAATAACATTCTAGAACCAAGTTTAAGCAAATCAGGCGTATTTTTAACTGCTAAATTTACACCCTCTTTCATCTTGTTAATCATTTCTGTTTTTTTTGCGTCCTTTGCGTTCATTCCATTTGTTGGAGTAGCAGTTAACGTTGGCAGAACAAATAATCTATCAGTCAAACTCATTGATTCATAATTAGCGCTGTATGTTGAACTAAGCGCCGGTGGTGTATAAAGTACGATATTACAAAATCCATTTTTAAGTGGTGTTGGAATAGATGGGCTTTCTTTACCGCTAACTCCACGCGCAGCAACAGCCGCTTGTTGAGCAGCTGATTGAGAACGCTGACCGCTACCTGCAGACCATTCACTAGATAATGAATCTAAAGAAGAAAAAACAGTGCCTAGGATATTTCTTGCCGATGGGTTATCTAATGTATTGAGAGCATTAGATATAATTTTTGCCTTTTTACTTTCTAATGTTTTTAATGGGTTTCTAAAAGAGGAGTCTGACAGCACAAACATGACATAGTTCGCACCGTAAGGGTTATCTGTTTCCGAACGAAGATCGTCGGGATAGATTAGTGTTTGCACGTAAGGCGAAGCCATGGGTATAAAATCCTTTTAAATAAGTTAAACAAACCATTCATTTATATTATTTAAGCCGCTAAATAAAATTATGAGAAAAACGAGATTTCCAAAACCCCGAAAATGGTTTCCTAAAAACCCAGAAAAGTATGTTGGTGATGTAAATAATATCATATCAAGAAGCAGTTGGGAAACCAAATTTTTAAATTGGGCAGATAATAATCCTGCTATAATTTCATATTCATCTGAAGAAACGGTTATACCTTACATATCTATAACGGATATGAAACCACATAGATATTATCCTGATTTTAAAATTAAGGTAAAAGATGCACAAGGTAATATTAAAACCTATATTGTTGAAATTAAGCCTAATTCACAAAGAAATCCTCCTATATATAAAGGAAAGAAAACCCAAAGATACATAAATGAATGTTCTACGTTTATGGTTAACCAATCAAAATGGAAAGCGGCAGAAAGTTTTTGTAAAGAACGTGGGTTAGGGTTCATTGTATTAGATGAATATGATTTAGGTATAGCACAAAGGAAAACAAAATGATACAGCAAGATGTTGAAAGTCCAAGTCCGGCTGCAATTAAAAAACTAAGAACAAAAAATGGGTTAACCTTACAAAAGGCGGCAACTTTAGCCGGCGTTGCGTCATCTACATTTGAGAAAATGGAGAATGGCGTTATTAAAATGTCAGGCGATACTTGGGATAAACTGAATCGTAAGACAGCGGTAAAGCCTAATATAAAAGCCACCTTAGAAACATCAACTAATTATGAGTTGAAAGATTTGGTTTTAAAATCTAAAGCGTGGTTTAATTCTGAAGCAAAATCATTAGCAGCATCAACCACATTAAAGGTTAGAGGTAGAGCAACTGGTTCTCCTGTTCCTGGAGAAATGTATTCATTTTACTATGATGCTAAACACAAAGATACTTTACCTTACTGGGATAAATTTCCATTAGTGTTTCCTTTCAGAATTATGCCTGATGGATTTTACGGTATTAATTTACATTACTTACATTACAAAGAACGGATTATATTATTAGACGCATTGGATGCGGTTGCTACATCCCCTAGAAAAGAAGTATCAAAAAGATTACAAATTTCGTATTCAATATTACAGCAGGCGGCTAAAAATAAAAAATTCGAAAAATGTATTCATAGATATTTGTTTGCTCATTTGAAAACCCCGTTAAAAAAGATACATTCAGATAAATGGATTTTAAGCGCGATGCTACCAAACGAAATGTTTGTTGGTGCGACGACTAAACAAATATGGAGTTTATAGATGAGTAAAGGTAAAGATTTAATTAATTTCATATCATTGGTTAAAAATGACGGGTTAAGTAAAGCCAGTCATTTTGATGTTGATATTTTTATGCCCAAAGCTTTTGATAACGAAGCCGGTAGATCGTTGTTTGACCAATTTAGTCACTTGACAATGTTATGTGAATCAACTGTACTTCCAGGGATGATGTTGGTTCAAACAGTTTACGAAACCTTTGGTGAGCAAAGAAAAATTCCAACATCTAGACAGTTTAATGATATTTCTTTAACATTCATTTGCGATATTGATTTAGTGACGCGCCGGTTTTTTGAAGCATGGACGGAATATGTAATTGACCCTGTTACAAGAACAATGGGATATTATGAGAATTACACCACCACTATGACTATAGGTATTAATGATGGCGCTTCGGAAGCATTTAATAATAAACAAGGCGATAAAAAAAGAGATTCTAATCGCAGACTGACGATGACATTATATGAAGTTTACCCTAAGCAAATTCAAGATATCACATTAAGTTATGATGAAGCAGGATTTGCTAAAGTTACCGTAGATTTGTCATATAAGTTCCATTCTATTGCTGTTGGTGCATAAATGAAAATTGATGATAATTTGGCTACTGTGTTCAATTTAGATACGAACATAATTGAAGGTGAGATTGTAGGTGAAGTAACGAAAGCGCCGTTAGTGAGAGCAGAACCGTTTGAAGCTGAGAATGATTTTGAATACGCAAGAGAAAATATAAAATCATTAATAGCACAAGGAGAAGACGCGCTTGAGTCTATAATTGACATAGCAAAATCTAGTGAAGCTCCTAGAGCGTTTGAAATTGTAGCCGGTTTATTGAAACAGCTTTCAGATATGAACCATCAGGTCATAGATTTACATGTTAAGAAAAAAGGCTTAAAGGGTAAAGTTGAAAGTGAATCTCCTAAAACTGTCACCAACAATAGTATATTTGTTGGTACAACTAGCGAGTTGAATAAAATGATTAATGATTTGACGAATAAGGGATAGTATGTTACCACAACCTAAAAAAAGCGCCCCAGTATATACAACAAAAATTCCATCTTCTGGCGAAACTATCAAGTTTCATCCATTTTTAGTTGAAGATGAAAAAGCGTTATTAATTGCTCAAGAATCAGAAGATCTTGATGTAATGATTGATACAATTCTAGACGTAATAAGCCGTTGTGTTCTAACCAAAATTGACACTGATAAGTTAGCGATATTTGATATCGAATACATATTCCTTCAAATTAGAGCAAAATCGGTAGGTGAAACCGCAGAGTTAATATTTTCATGTGATGATTGTGTTACACCAACATCTAAGGTTAAAATCAGTTTCAATTTAGAAAACATCAACGTAGAGAAAAACCCTAAGCATACAAAACGAATTTCTTTATTTGATGACGTAGGCGTTATGATGAAATACCCTGCGTACAAATCATTGAAGTTGCTGGATTCAAATTTGAAAGATACAGAAATGGAATTCGATTTGGTAATTGATAGCGTTGATTACATTTATGATAAAGAAGAAATACATCACATCTCAGATTACACTAAAGAAGAAGTTGTTGATTTCTTTAACGCCTTAACAAAAGAAAACTTCAACAAGGTTTATGAATTTTTTGAAACCATGCCACAAATGGTTCAACGGGTAAAATACAAATGTCCTGATTGCGGTAAAGCGCATAATAAAATTATAGAAGGGATCGAATATTTTTTTTAATGGCAATGAGCCACGATAATTTGCTGAATTATATGAAGACGAATTTTGCCCTTATTCAATATCATAAATACAGCATAGGCGACATTGAAAGATTAATGCCATTTGAAAGGGAAATATACGTTTCGTTGTTAATTATGCATTTGAAAGAAGAAAAGGAACGAATAGAAAGGAATAAAAGAAAATGAGTAAACGGGATAAAAGTTTGACCGCATTACTGGATAAGCAGGCAAAACAGGTGTCTGATATCAAAGAAGATACTAATGAACTAAAAGAAAAAGCTGTAGAATTAAAGGAAGAAATAAAAGTAGCCGCCGGAACTGTCACAGGCTCACCTATTCAAACAGGGACTAAGGTTTTAAACGCCACATCAGATTTGCATTCATTAGTAGATAATTCATTTGAGAATACAGATTTCGGTAAACTTTTGTCCAGCATAGATAAAGGCATCAACGATAAAAATAGCAATCTATTAAAATTGATGGAATCCTTAAAAGGCAAGTTTTCTTCATCTGTCATTAATAAAACAGAAACTAAAGTTAATGAACCAGCGCCGACTCCAGTATTTCAACCACCAATAAGAAAAGAACCACCAAGTAGGTTCTTTTCTGGTATTGATGCGTTTCAGAAAAAGCTTGGTGTAAAAGATTATTCTATGCTGAGTAAGCGTATAAGTAATGCCTTAGCATTTACAAAATACGATTTGAGCGAAAAACAAAAGCCTGAATTTGAACAGGTTATACCTGAAAAGAAAGCAAATAAAAGCGCAGTAAAAGCTGTAGAATCATCTGTACAGTTTTCTCCGTTGGCTAAACTTGCTGCCGACACAAAATCACATAAGGCTTATGTTGATAAGGTATTAAAGGAAAATCCTAAGCTTTTGAAAAAGGGTAATGTTGAAGAAGTAAAAGGCAAACTGTTAGCTGAGTCAAAGGAACTGAGAAAACAGGCTAAAGGATATGTTGAGTTTGAAAAAGATTTAAAGGTATTAAAAGAAAACAACTTAACACAAGACAGTAAATTGATTAAGACCATCGAAACTAAGATGGAAAAAATCAAAAAGTATGTTGAAAAAACTAATAGATTAGAGCCGGTAAAGGCTGAATCGGTTAAACCAGAATCTGCTGTTCCATCAACATCATTAGATGAAGCCGAGCATAAAGACAGTAACACTAAGTCTCAAGAAGAAATCGACAATTCTAAATTCCAAGAAAACCTACTTAATCAAAATAAACAGCAGTTAGACATATCGAGTAAACAATATAAAACCTCTGATGAACAATTAAAAGTTCAAAATAAGATGTATGAGATTTTACAGAGATTTGAAAGTAAAGGTTTTGGTGGAGGAAACAACAAAAATGATGATTCAGTATTTGATGATTTTTTAGGCGGTGAAAAAAGAGACCGAAACCCTAAACGAAGTCCTACAAGAAC
>Ga0209297_1000026_pt1 | contig 147297 bp, 161 predicted proteins | sample S_130805_MF_Meta_FD_187322 | JGI IMG/M metagenome (GOLD analysis project Ga0209297, IMG submission 187322) | Freshwater microbial communities from Lake Simoncouche, Canada to study carbon cycling - S_130805_MF_MetaG (SPAdes) (version 2) | ecosystem: Environmental > Aquatic > Freshwater > Lake ...
TTCCAATGTCGTTGTTGAGAGCTTAAAACTGTATATTGATTGCATAACAATCCAGGATGATGCCGCCTGGGTGTCTTTGATGTTTCTGGGGGTAGCCTGAATTTATTACTGTTCCTCGCCTTGACCATCAAAGAAATTCCGTCTCCAGGTGCTTCCCATGTCCGACCAAGGATAATAACTGGCGCTCAAATCCCGCGAATACTTCCTCAGTTCAACTTTTGAAATCTCAAATCCCAGCGATGCGGCGATGCTGAGAATTTGCTCGGGATTGGTGCAGGATTTTATTTTTCGCTGTGACTCGTCGTCCTTCTGGAGGTGCTGGGAGAAGGAAATAATTACCTGGCGATAATCAGTTTCGGGGGGGCACACTGAGAGAACCTCCGCTCCTTCATGCAGCGGATTTGCTGCGTACCTTATATCCATAATCGGATTTGTGCGCACCCCCCCCTCTAAGGGGGGTAATTATGTAGAACCTGCATATGCGGAGACCCAATATGCAGATTCTGCATAAACCGGCAGTAGCAACAAGGTGGATCCGGTCAGATGATTTGCGCTTCAAGCGGTTCTCATTCTGATCGTCCTGACCCTGCCCGAAGCGTTGAATCACTCCCTCCTTCTTCAATTGATTCAGGGCAGCAGGCCCATTGGCCATCGCATCGGCCAGCAACGCAAAGGCCCGATCAAAGTTCGTCAGCCGTTGCTTCCAACCGATATCTGGTGTTGGATTCATTCGGCTCCAACCCCCACCCAGGTCTTCCCCCGTCTTTTCATCTAGGGGGGTGATGAAGGTTGCTGAGTCGATCACTGGCACCTGGGGCATATCTCCAGTGTGCCTGCTGCCACAGGTTTTTGCCCGCTATGGGCTGGCGCCCGAGCGCCACAGGGGTTTACTTGGAACTCCCCCACCCACTGAAGCCCATGTCCCTGGTGCCCCGCTGGCGCTACATGAGCGATGAGGCAAAGGCACTGACCAGGCGAGCCGCCGTCAGCGCTGGCGTCGTTCTGCTGGTCTTGCTGGTCTTCAGGGCCCTAGTTCCCTGGGTGCTGCTGGCACTGGTTGCCTGGTGGATCTGGAAATCAGTGGGCAAGTAGTCCACCCCTCTGATCCCCCGCGCCACGCCAAGCCAATAAAAAAGCGGACCCAAGGACCCGCTCGATGACCGGGGACACTCTATGAAGTTTTGCAACGGTGCGTGGGTTTGCTGTCGTATCTGCCAGCTGTCCGAGTCACTGCAGTCGCACCAGCAGGTGCTAATTCCCCAGCGGTTGAAATTCCTTGAGCAGCGCCCGATTGAGGTGGTCATCGCAACCCAGCAGCAACTGCGGGTAGATGCTGCCGTCTTTGTAAGCCGCATTCGCCTTGGCGCATACCTCCCTGGTGGCGTCCTGCCAATGCTTGAACTGTTGCTTGCCGATCTTCTGCTGCAACTGCTTGTTGGACTGCTCCAGGGACAAGCTGGCGCAGTAGCGCATCTCAACGGTGGTGCCGCCAGGGCACTGAATCTTGGGTGATTGTGCTTGGGCCGCACTGAAGGGGATCAGCAACACACCAAATAGCAGTAGGCGCTTCAAGGGAATCCATGCTTCTCTCTGCAAGATATCCCTCCTTGCCGACCCTGCTCGTTAAACTGAAGCTCAATGAGTTTATATGCCGATAACATAGTTTATCGTGCTACGTCTTGTGATGTAGGCACTTTGTTTTGTGCTTTCTTGCTAAGGTTTTGCGCTCTGTTTTTCTTGCTTGGAGCAGTCATCGCACCAACTGCTTGATGCGCTGGATCACTTCCTTCACCAGGTCGATGGTGACCCAGAGTTTGAGCGCATTTTCTATGCCGCCACAACGCCAGCAGAAATGGTCAGCCTCGCAGTGAATAGTGGCATCCTTATTGAAGCGGATGATTTTCGTGCTCTGCTGAGGAGTGGCAGCACAGAGTTCTGGGTTGCCTGCGGCGACTCCCGTAACCCGATCACCCACCTACAAAAGATCTTTAAGGTTTGATCCTGCCCCTGAAGTCAGGCGCATCGCTTGTCTAACTGGTCGTCATTTCACGCCCACTTCCCATGACCTCAAGCAGGGGAAGCATGAGAGTGGTTGCCAAGGCGCATAAATAGTTTTTAAAAGAAATTCTGAACGCTTCTCAGCAAAAATGAGTGCAGCAGATACGCCTCATTCCAGCCAACAACCATCCAAACTGAGACTAGCAATTAGACTCAATACCAAGCGGCGCCCAAGGCCTTGACAAACACCAAAAGCAACTAATCCTATGCAGAGCAACATTAATGCACTTCCAATCAGCAAATGTACTGCCTGCGGGACTGAAAAACCGCTAAGCAAGGATTATTTTCAAGAGGTTCCATCCTTCGCTAAAGGTTATTCATTTTACTGCAATTCCTGTGCCGCTGAATCACAAAAACAAAAAGCCCTGTCACTCAAGAAATTCGCTGTTGATTTCATCCTGCACAATGATATTTTTGATCGGGGAGTAGATTCGCCTGCGTGATTAAATTGCACGATTTGCGAGGTTGGCTTTCCCCGCGCGAGCAATTGACGCGGAGGGGCTCAGTGGCTGCCTCGCCGGGAGCTGAAGGCGTTGCCTTGTAGGGCTTACAAGCGCCCAGCAGGAGTGACTTCAAATTGCACAGCCAGCAATGGCCTACAATGTCTAGCGAATTTATAGCCTCCGATGTCCTGGGAAATAATCCTTTTTGCCGTTGTTCTTAGTATCGACTCATTTTCCGCTGCTTTTGCGATGGGATTTCGTCGCTTTTCGGCGAGACGTGCCTTTTCATTTGCTTTTAGTTCGGCCTTTGCCGAAGGAGGCGCCACTGCCATTGGTTTTCTGCTTGGCAGAGTAGCAAAAGATTTAATCGTTAATTACGATCATTGGGTCGCTTTCTCATTGCTAGTTGCTGTTGGCGCTCATATGTGCTGGGAGGCCTATCACCATGACCCCAATGAGACAACGGAGTCTGAAGACCCACGCACCCATGGGTTCCTGAAGATTCTCTTCATATCAATGGTAACAAGCATTGACTCACTTGGTGTTGGCGTGACCCTGGGCCTTGCCGATAAACCTATCCTCAATTACTCGTTGGCAATTGCGCTTGCAGCATTCATTTCAACCTACCTAGGTCTCAATCTTGCCAAAAGAATGCCCGCTGCTTTTGGATCTCGCCTGGAGATACTAGGAGGTGCTGTTTTAATTGTACTTGGCTTCAAGATGCTGTCGATTTAAATATATTTAAAGCTCAAACAACAGCAGGTCGGCCCCGGCAACTCCAGCCGCAAAACTGCTGAGGGCTCCGGCGGCAAAGCCCAAGCCATCGCCCTGCTGCAACCCTTGGCCATCGGCCTGGCCCTCGCCGCTAATCAACTGAATCCAGCCCTGGCTGCCGGGGGTGATCGCCAGAGACAAAGACTGCCCCGCCGCTGGCTGGGCCCGCCACAACCGCACCGGTCGCTGGATCGCCATCGCCCCCTCGCGTTGATCAGGATCGATTAGCAACGTCCAGCCGCTACTAATCGCATAGGGCTTTTGCCCATAGGCCGGGGCGATGCCATTACTGCTGGGCTCAATCCAGATCTGCAGTAACCGGCAGGGCCGATCGCCTTCATTCATTTCGCTATGCACTACGCCAGTGCCAGCGCTCATGCGCTGCAGCTCGCCAGCGCGCAACACTTCGGCGTGACCCAGTGAATCGCGGTGGTTTAGCTGGCCCTCCACCATCACGGTGATGATCTCCATGTCGCGGTGGGGGTGCATGCCAAAGCCACGACCGGCGGCGATCACGTCGTCGTTGATCACCCGCAGCGGCCCAAAGCCCAGCCAGGCTGGGTCGTAGTGGCTGGAGAAAGAGAAGGTGTGCCAGCTATCGAGCCAGTCGAGCTGGCTGTGGAAGCGCTCGGCTGCGGGGCGAAACACCAGACCGCTGGCCGCTGATATTTGGCTCATGGTTGGGGCTCAAGGCTGGGATAATCGGTGTAGCCAACTGGGCCAGGGGCATAGAAACTGGCAGGGTCGGGGTTATTTAGGGCGGCACCACGGCGGAAGCGCTCCGGCAGGTCGGGGTTAGCCAGGAAGGCACTGCCAAAGGCCACCGCATCCACGGCGCCGGAGGCGATGGCAGCGGCGGCCTCCTCGGCTGTGTAGCCCATGTTGGCCACCAGTACACCCTTGTAGTGCTCGCGCACGGGGCTGAGCACATCTCCCTGCTGCTGGCCCAGAAAATCGCCGCGCATCAGATGTAGGTAGGCCACTGGCAACTGATTGAGCCGCTGGGCCAGCCAAGTAATCAGACCGATCGGGTCGGAGTCGCCCATGGCGTTGTAGCCATTAAGCGGCGAAAGGCGCAGGCCCATCAGTGGCGTCTCCGTGGCCACCGCCTCGAGCACCTCCAGCAACAGGCGGGCCCGCTGCTCGATCGGGCCGCCGTAGGGGCCGCTGCGGCGGTTGCTGCCATCCCGCAAAAAGGCATCTAATAGATAGCCATTGGCCCCGTGGATCTCCACGCCGTCGAAGCCCGCTGCCATGGCGGCGCGGGCCGCCAGCCGAAATCCCTCCACAATCGCGGGCAATTCTTCATCGCGCAGTTCCCGCGGCAGCACGTAGGGCTGCTTGCCCTCAGGGGTGTGCAGCGTCTCACCGCTGATGGCAATCGGGCTGGGGGCCACGGGTTGGCGGCCAGCATTAAGCAGCGGATGGCAGGCACGGCCGCCGTGCCAGAGCTGCAACACGATGTGGCCACCGGCGCGATGCACCGCTTCTGTAGTGAGCCGCCAGCCCTCGATCTGGGCCTGGTTATAGATACCGGGCTCATGCCAAAAGGAGGAATTCCCCTCCAGCACCATGGTGGCCTCGGCAACAATCAGCCCAGCGCCAGCCCGCTGGCCGTAGTACTGGGCCATAAGTGGGCCGGGCAGATGGCCCTCCTCGGCGCGGCAGCGGGTAAGGGGCGCCATCCAGATGCGATTGGGCAACTGCAGAGTGCCCAGTTGGAGCGGCGAAAATAGGCTTGGCATCGCCATCAACAACGGTGGTAGTTACCATAAATGCAGCATCGGCTTTTTTCAAGCGTCTCTCCTTCTTCGCCTTTATCGCCTGGGGGCGGATTTAATCAGGACTTCAGATTAAATAAAAGCAAACCCTCAGCAGCCACTCTCAACGCAACTCTAGAACAGCCAATCTGGCATCGGCACTAAGCGCATGGGAAAGAATTTTTTCACCTCGATCCCAGGCACATCGTCGCGACAATAGTTCCAAGTCATCGAACCAGCTAGTCTTCGTCATCTGCCCAGCATGCAAGCGAATATGATAAACATGGTCGTCGATTAACACGCCTGGAGCCATACATGTGACTGCAATCATCATGCCAATATCCTCCCCTTGGGATAGCCCCATCCAGCCCCCGGCTCGCTTTAATAAACTGGCTTCTACGAGCAAGGTCGTGGGACCCAAGGGGATGCTGTCACCCGGCGCTGGCCAGGCACGCCACACATCCCCAGGCAAACACAAGCCTGGGGGCAGGATCTGGGGGTCGCTTTTGAAGTCATCGGTGCAATACCCAGCCGACCAAAGAGCCTTGGGCTGCCGATGGATCGCGCTAAGCCTTTTATCAAGGGATTGGGGGTAAAGCCAGTCATCGTCGTCTGCGCTGGTAATCCAATCACCACGGGCAACAACCAACCCCAGATTACGAGCTGCAGCCTGACCGATCTGCCGTTCAGTGGCGAGGACAGTTGCTCGCCCAACCAACTCTTCGGGCAAGTTGGCGGCGCTGTTGCCGTCGACAACAATTACGTGTTCAACGTTGCAGCTATTCTGCTTCAGGCTCCGGTTCAGCTCCACCAGCATGCCGAGCCTTTCCGGCAAAAGCCTGGTGGGAGTGATCACACTGACAGTTTCTTGAATTGTGTGACGCTTCTCCTGGCACCCCATTATAGCCGCGCCCTGACCGGCTGCGTTCGATTTAGATTGTGCTGCCGTTAGGCTAGATATCATCTTGATTTTTTGGGGCCTGGCTTGACCAACAACTTCAGCGATCACAGGTCGCAGCTCAGGGAGGCCTGCGCCTTGACATTTCTCGGCATACTTCAAGTTATATCTAGCGCCCTATTTCTCCATGACTCCGTAGGCTTGCAATACAATCATCAAAGCCCAGTTGTCTATGCTTATTTCATTTTTGCTCGTTATTGCCATGGGCCGATCGCCATATTTTTTGCAATCTTAACAATATCAGTTTGGGGCGCCCTGTTAATGGGCCGAAGCGTTCCCAGGTTGCTCTTTGATTTCTGCGGGGGCTGGTATATCTTTAAATTTATATTTGGGTTTCTTGTTGTTAATGCTCTACTTTTCACGCCAGCAGTTAGCCCCCACCTTTTACTCTGGCAGATAGTTGCCTATATTCCATTTTTCATCGTTACCTGGGGTTGGATATTCTGGCGGGTTGACTTTGTGGGCCGCAGCAGCCCCCAACAGGTAATTGCCTTGCCGGACGCGCTTGAACCAATTACTTCATTTGATTACTACCATTCTTCTTTGCTTTCCCTAGTAAACAAAGGCACTTCCTCTGTCAAAGGTGTCAGTCGCCACGGAAGATTACTTGTGGCCTGTTACAGCCTGATGCTTCTAGACCTGCTCGGAGTATTTGTCGCCCGGGCCTACGGCCTGATCCAAAAGGTGATCTGAGCAGCGGCAGAGCAACAGCAGCGGCGCAAACCCAGTCAAGCCAAGGGAATGTGCCAGTTGCTGCAGCGGATCGGTTGCATTGCGAAACAAAGGGGTTTCGCAATCGCCCCATGTGCTTTAGATTTGGTTCAGTTTTCAGGGGTGGCCGATGGGCTCCGTATCTTTACTCGCCTTTTTTGCGCTCTTTGGCTTCCTGGTGGTGGAGCTGGTTACCCGGGTTTTCGCCTGAATTCCTCGCCTGGATTCAGCTAATTGCAGCCCTGCACTGAAATCCGATAGCTGAAGCCCGTGCTGCCTGGGTCGGCACTGGCGCCGATCTTGAAGTTCACCTGGCTGACCTCCTTGCCCGCCACCGCCTGGAAGGGGCCAAACATCGCCCCTTTACCTAGGGGCGGCGCCATCAGTTCATTCACCACCTGCAGGTTGGTGCCATCACTGAATTTCAGATAGGCCGTGATCGGATATCGGGCCTTCTCAGTGGATTGGGCTGTGAAAAAGAGCTTATAGCTGTTGTAGGGCTGGTTCACCGCAAAGTCGGTGTTCCAGTTGGTGCGTCCCAGCAACATGCCAAATGGCGAAACCTTTGGTGCATCCACCCGTTTTGCCACGTTGATGCCACCATCACCGCCAATTACCGGCAAAAAGCTGCAGCTCTGGGCCAAGGCCAGGGGCGACCAGGTGAGGCTGCTGGCCAGGGCCACCAGGGCAATAAAGCCAGCTTTACGGGTCCGGTTTAGGGGCATCTGGTTGGCCATCAACGCTTGCTAGGGGGGGTGTCACTGGGACCAAAAACAACAAGCACCGTTCCCACCACCACGATCAGCACCAATACGGCACCACCGATGAGCGGAAGCAGCAGTTCCTGGTCCATCCGCAGACCCTAGCTGTGGAACAGCAGCACCAGCCCCTGGCGCACCTGATGAAACTCGCGTTCCTCACGGCTGAGGTCGAGGCCCAGGGCAAACCCCTCCAGGAGGGCCAGGTCAAAGGGGGGCAGGGCAGGCACCGCACCGGCTGTCCAGAGGGCAACGATCCCCACATTGGTGGCATGCCACTCAAAACGCTCTGTGCTGCCGATGGGCGGTTCCTTGAGGGCCTCCTCTAGTAGGGAACGCAACGCCATGGGGCCTGAAATCTGCCGTCAGCTTGCTGGGCGAGTTTGACCTGGGCAAGAACCCGTGAGCTTTCGTAGTGCAGTTTTTGTTAAGCGGCCGCCTACGCTCCGCCCCGATGAGCCTGTTCCCTTTCCCCACGGCCCTGGTTCACGAGTGGTTCAGCCCCCGCTCGGTGGGGGGGGGCGAGCTGGTGGTGCGCGAAATTGATGCGCTGCTTGATCCCCAGCTGTTTGCCCTGGTGGATGGGGAAAGTGGTTTAGCCCAGAGCTGGCTGGCGGGCCGCTCAATCCGCACCTCCTTCATTCAACAACTGCCCTTTGGCCGCAGCCATGTGCAGCAATATCTGCCGCTGTTGCCCCTAGCGATCGAACAGTTAGACCTGGGCGGCTTCCCCTTGGTGTTAAGCAGCAGCCACCTGGTGGCCAAGGGGGTGTTAACCAGCCCAGACCAATTACATGTGAGCTATGTGCACACCCCAGTGCGTTACGCCTGGGACCAGATGCACACCTACCTGCGCGGCTCGGCCATCGCCCGGGGCCCCCTGGGCCCTTGGGTGCGCTGGCAACTGCACCAACTGCGCCAATGGGATGTGTTGAGCAGCAGCCGCCCCGACCAATTGATCGCTAATTCCCGCTTCACCGCCCGCCGCATTGCCCGTTACTGGGGCCGCAGCGCCACGGTGCTGCCGCCACCGGTGGCGGTGGAGCGCTTCGATTGGCAGCAACCCCGCGCCGACTTCTATCTATCTGTATGTCGTTTGGTGCCCTACAAGCGGGTGGACCTGGTGGTGCAAGCCTGCCGGGCCCTTGATCTGCCCCTGCTGGTGGTGGGCGATGGCCCGGAACGCCAGCGCCTGGAGGCCCTGGCCGGCCCCTCCACCCGTTTCCTGGGCCGCTGCCCCGCCAGCGAAGTGGAGCAGTTGATGGCCCGCTGTCGCGCCTATCTGTATGCCGGCCTTGAGGATTTCGGCATTGCCCCGGTGGAAGCGATGGCCGCCGGGGCCCCGGTGATTGCCCTGGGGCAGGGGGGGCTGCTGGATTCAGTGCGCTGCCTGCGCCAGGACCCCAAAAACGCCACGGGCTTGCTGTTTCCGCATCAACAACTGGCTGATCTCCAGGGGGCGCTGGCGGCCTTCGAAGCAGGGCAACTCTGGCAACAACTACCGGCCGAACGGCTGCGGCTCCACGCCGAATCCTTTGCTCCAGCAGTCTTTCGCCAACGGTTGAGCGGCCTGTTGCTGGACTGGTGGGACCAGCACCGCAAGGGGGCCCTGGGCTCTGTGCCTGTGGGTTAGCTGACATAGCGGGCCTGGGTTCACTTCTGCCCCATTCGTACGGTGCTAACAGACCCGTGGAGGCGATGCTCTCGCGACCACCCAGCCTGTTGACCCCCCTGGGGGGCCTGGAGTCGCCAGGGGCCGTCTCAGGGATTCGCAGCCTTGCGCCCCTGCGCCGGCCCAACCGGCTGCTGCGCCCTGGGGCCGCCCTGAAGCGCAGCGGCGACATCAGCTTTGCCCTGGCCCTGCTCAGCCTCGGTGCCCCCCTATTTCTAGCCATTGCCCTGCTGGTGAAAATCACCTCGCCGGGTCCAATCTTTTTTGTGCAGAGGCGCATCGGCCGCCGCTATCGCCGCTTTGGTTGCATCAAGTTCCGCACCATGGAGCTGGATGCCGACCAACGGCTTAAGGCCCTCCTGGAAAGTTCGCCGCAACTCCAGGCGGAATTTGCCAAGGACCACAAACTCAAGAACGATCCGCGCATCACCCCAATTGGTCAGTTTCTGCGGGTTACCAGCCTGGATGAATTACCGCAGCTGATCAACATCCTGCGGGGGCAAATGAGTGTGGTGGGTCCGCGGCCGATCGTGCAGGCGGAGATCCCCCGCTATGGGGAATCAATGGATACGGTTTTGTCGGTGCGCCCAGGTCTCACCGGGCTCTGGCAGGTGTCTGGCCGCAATAACCTCAGCTACCGCCGCCGGGTGCAGCTTGACCTCGCCTATGTGCGCCGGGGCGGGCTGCTGGTAGACCTCAAGATTCTGATCTGCACCATCGGCGTGGTGCTTTTCCCCTCAGACAAGGGCGCCTACTGATTTATCGCCAGGGCCAAGCCAGTGGCCAGGGCTAACCAGAGCAAGGCGGTGCGTTGGCTCAGCTGCAGGATCCCCTCTATTGAGGTCACTGTCACCGGCCCGGCGCCGGCATTTAGCAGGGGTTTATGGCGCAGTTCACCGCCGTAATAATTCGCCCCACCCAGCTCCACCCCCAGCGCATGGGCATAGGCCGCCTCGGATACCCCGGCATTGGGGGAGGGATCGGTGGCGCCATCCCGCAGGGCCGGGGCCAACTGGCCCAAGCTCAGGGCCGTAAGCCGACAGGGCAGCCAGGTGAGCAGGTCATCGAGCCGGGCCCCGGCGGTGCCCAGCCAGCGCAGCCGGCCAGTGCGATAACCAAGCATCGAATCCAGGGTGCTGCTGGCCTTGTAGGCCCAGGCAAAGGCCAGGGGGCCCGGAGCCTGGGGGGCCAGGCCCCACACAAAGGCGCCGATCAACATCCAGAAAAGCGGCGCAAACAAGCCATCCACAGCATTCTCTGAGGCGGTTTCCGCCGCGGCCCGCAACAATTCCTGCCGCGGTAAGCCCTCCAGATCACGGCCCACGATCCAGGCCAGCCGTTGCCGGGCCAGGGGCAGATCCGGCGGTTCAACGGCCAACGCTGCCAGCACCGCCTCCACCGCCAGCCGCAGGCTGCGGCCGGCCAGGGCACTGGCCATGCCAATCACCACGAGCCCCAGGGCAAGCCAGCCCAGCCAGCGGCCAGGCCCGCCGCTGAGCAGCAGCAGTTGCTCCAGGGCCCAGCCGGCACCGGCGCTGGCCGCCACCACCAGGGCAGTGATCAGCACCCCCCCCCACCGCAGCCGCCAGGGGCGATCAGCGGCCCAGGCCTCCACCAACTGGCGCAGGGCCTCGATGGCGGCGCCCATTAGCTGCACTGGATGAACACACCAGGCCGGATCAGCCGCGAGCCGGTCGAGGCCGCAGGCGGCCAGCACCAGCACTAGGGGCGGCAGGGGGCTCAGGCGGCCTTGAGCCAGCTGAACATCGAACGCAGACCCTTACCCACCTTTTCGATCGGGTGCTGGCTGTCGCGCAGGCGCACTTCGGTCATCTGGGGCTTACCGGCCTCGCATTCGGCCACAAAGTTGCGGGCGAAGGTGCCGTCTTGGATTTCAGCGAGGATCTTGCGCATCTCCGCCTTGGTGTCGGCGGTGATCAAGCGGGGGCCGCTCACGTAGTCGCCGTATTCAGCGGTGTTGGAGATCGAATCGCGCATGGCGGTAAGACCGCCCTTCACCATCAGATCCACAATCAGCTTCACCTCGTGCAGGCACTCGAAGTAAGCCAGCTCGGGCTGGTAGCCAGCCTCCACCAGGGTTTCAAAGCCAGCCTTCACCAATTCACTCAGGCCACCGCAGAGCACCGCCTGCTCGCCAAACAAATCGGTTTCGGTTTCTTCCTTGAAGTTGGTTTCGAGGATGCCGGCGCGGGTGCCACCGATGCCCTTGGCATAGGCCATCGCCAGGGCGCGGGCATTGCCGGAGGCATCTTGCTCAATGGCAAACAGGGCGGGCACCCCTTGGCCGTTTTGGTATTCCCAGCGCACGGTGTGGCCAGGACCCTTGGGGGCAATCATCACCACGTCCACATCGGCGGGCGGCACGATCAAACCGAAGCGGATGTTGAAGCCGTGGGCAAAGCTCAGCACCTTGCCGGCGCTCAGGTGCGGGGCAATCTCGGCGTCGTAAACGGCCTTTTGAAACTCATCGGGCAGCAGCACCATGATCCAATCGGCCTTGGCGCTGGCCTCGGCAACGCTCAGCACCTCAAGGCCATCGGCCCGGGCTTTATCGGCGGAGCGGCTGCCCTCGTAAAGGCCCACCAGCACGTTCACGCCGCTGTCCTTGAGGTTCAGGGCATGGGCATGGCCCTGGGAGCCGTAGCCGATGATCGCCACCGTCTTGCCGTTCAGCAGGCTGAGGTCGGCGTCGTTGTCGTAATAAAGGGTGGCCATCCGGTCTACGGGGGAAGCAAACCGCAGATCCTAGGCCTCGTTCGGATTGCTGATCACCCGGTCGATTAGCCCATACTCCTTGGCCTCCTGGGCGCTCAGGAAGTAATCGCGGTCGGTGTCCTTGGTGATTTTTTCCAGGCTCTGGCCGGTCATGTCTGCCATTTGCTGGTTCAGCTGATCCTTGAGCCGCAGGATTTCGCGGGCTTCAATTTCAATGTCGCTGGCCTGGCGTTGGCTGGTGCCCCCCAGGGGCTGGTGGATCATGATCCGGCTGTGGGGCAAGGCCAGCCGTTTGCCCTTGGTGCCCGCCGCCAACAGGAAGGCCCCCATGCTGGCCGCCAGGCCCACACAGATGGTCACCACATCGGATTTCACATACTGGATCGTGTCGTAGATCGCCAGGCCGGCGGTCACCGACCCCCCCGGCGAGTTGATGTACAGATAGATCGGTTTGCTGCTGTCGTCTGAGTCGAGATAAAGCATCTGGGCCACCAGCCCATTGGCTACGGCGTCATTTACCTCCTGGCCCAGAAACAGGATCCGCTCCACCCCCAAACGGGTGTAGATGTCTACCCAGCGCTCGTATTGGCTGCCGGGGAGGCGATAGGGAACGCTGGGGGTGCCGATGGGCATGGCGAGGAAGCGAGGGGGGAAATAAAAAAAGGGAAAACGTTGGGGCGGGCAGCCAGGCCGGATTCAGCCCGCCGGCGGGGGCGTGGGCAGATCTTTCTTGCTGGAGAGCACCCGGTCGATCAGGCCATACTCCACCGCCTGCAGGGGGGTGAGATAGGTCATGCGGTCGGAATCCTCCGCCAATTGCTCAACGCTGCGACCGGTGTTCTCCGAGAGCATTTCCAACATGGTGCGCTTGTTTTGCAACACCTCCTTGGCCCGGATCTGAATGTCTGTGGCCTGGCCCCGGGCGCCGCTGCGGGGTTGGTGCAGCACGATCGAGGCGTGGGGCAGGGAGGCCCGCTGGCCCTTGGTGCCCGCCGAAAGGATCATGGCCGCCGTGCCCAGGGCCTGGCCAATGCAAATGGTGTGCACCGCCGGCCGCACGTAGCGGATCGTGTCGCAGATGGCAAAGGCCTCGGTTTCAAAGCCGATGGCATCGCCGGAATACCAGCTGGTGCCTGTGGAGTTGATGTAGAAGAAAATCGGCTTATCCGGGTTGTCAAACTCCAGATAGAGCAGCTGGGCAATGATCAGCTCGGTTACATCGATGCCCATCTGGCGCTTGGCGTCGTCGTCTGAAAACAACGGCAAACCGAGATAAACGATCCGCTCCTTCAGCAGCAGCGAGGGCAGATCCGGGGGGGGGGTGCGGAAGCTGGCACCGCCGCCTTCGTAGTAGGGGGCCGACACAGCCCGGGGGGGGAAGGCGTCGAGGGGCGCGGACATCGGCGGACGCGAAGGTCGTGAGCCTAGCGAGGGTCGGTGACCCGGGCGAACACCATCCGCCCGGCGGGGGTCTGCAGGGCGCCGGTGACGGTGACGGCCAGTCGCTCACCGATGCCGCTGCGGCCCCCTTCCACCACCACCATCGTGCCGTCCTCCAGGTAGCCCACCCCCTGCTCTGGCTCCTTGCCCTCCCGCACGATCTTGAGCTGAAGCAAATCGCCCGGCTGCACCTCCAGCCGCAGGCTGATCACCAATTCGCTGAGGTTGAGCGGGCGCAGGTTTTGCACCTGGGCCACCTTGGCCAGGTTGTAATCGGTGGTGACCAGCAGCCCATCGGTGTCTTCCGCCAGTTTCAGCAGCTTGTCGTCGACCCCTTCCCCCTCGTAGCGGGTGTTATTCACCACCAGCCGCCGGCCGTAGCTGTCGCGCAGTTCGGCCAGCAATTTCAGGCCGCGGCGGCCCTTGCCGCGTTTTTCGCTATTGCCCGAATCCGCCAACTGCTGCAGCTCATTGATCACGCACTGGGCCACGATCACCTGGCCCTCCAGCAAACCGCAATCGAGCAGCGCCCTGATCCGGCCGTCGATGATCACACTGGTGTCGAGAATCTTGGGGCTGGCCGGTTGCAACACCCCATCGGCCACCAACAGGGCCTCGGTGCTGCTCGGGTTAAACAGCCGCAGCAGCGTGCGCCCATGCACCTCGGCCAGGTTGTAGCCACTCACCCCGAAGAACACATTGCTCATCACCGCGGCCAGGGGTTTAACGAAACCCACCTCCCAGGGCAGCGGCAACAACAGGATCGGCGCCAGCAGCAGGTTGGCCACCAGCAGCCCGAGGATCAGCCCCAGGGCGCGGCTGATCAACAGGTCGGTGGGCATGGTGCGCACCTGACGCATCAATTTCTGGCGCAGCTGCTGGAAGAAAAACCCAGCCACCAGGCCAAAGAAGGCGCCAAAGCCGCCCAGCACCCAGCGCAGCCCCTCCAGGTTGTTGACCTGCACCAGCAACCTTTCCGGCAGCAGATCCACCCCCAGCCAGCCGGAGGCGGCGCCGGAGATCAAAAACAGAATCAGGATCAACGCGTCGACCATCAAGCCCTGGGGATCCAGCAGAAGGCCAAGGGGGCCATGGGGAGATTGCCATGAGTGTGCCGCTTCCACCCCACCGGCGCCTGCCCCGCAGCCTCTATCTCCATATCCCGTTCTGTCATCGGCGCTGTTTTTACTGCGATTTTCCAGTGGTGCCCCTGGGGGATCGGGCCGACGGCAGCCATTCGGCCTCGGTGGCCCACTACCTCAAGCAGCTGCAGCAAGACCTGGCCGCCGCCCCCGCCGGGCCACCGCTATCCACCCTCTACGTGGGCGGCGGCACCCCTTCGATCCTCAGCCCAGCCCAGCTGGGGGCCCTGCTCGATCAGGTGCGGGGCCACTGGGGCCTGGCCCCGGGCGCCGAAGTAACCCTGGAGATGGATCCAGCCAGCTTCGATCGAGCGCGGCTGGAGGCGGTGCTGGCCCTGGGGGTGAATCGGGTGAGCCTTGGGGGCCAGAGCTTCAACGATGGGGTGCTGGCGGGGCTGGGGCGCCGCCACAACGCCCAGCAATTACGGGAGGCCTGTGGCTGGTTGCGGGCGGCCTGCTCCAGCAGGGGCTTGGCCAGCTGGAGCCTTGATCTGATCGTGAACCTGCCCAACCAGAGCACCGCCGATTGGCGGCAGGAACTCGAAGCCGCCCTGGCAGAAGCCGCCCCCCACCTTTCGATCTACGACCTGATCGTGGAAGCCGGCACCGTGTTTGAACGGCGCCAGCGCCAGGGGACCCTGGCCCTGCCGGAGGAGGAAGCCGCCGCCGAGCGGCTCGCCTTCACCCACCAACAGCTGGCGGCGGCGGGCTATGGCCACTACGAAATCAGCAGCTGGGCCCTGCCCGGCCATAGCTCCCGCCACAACCGCGTGTATTGGAGCGGCGCCAGTTGGTGGGCCTGCGGGCTCGGCTCCACCGCCGGCGTAAACGGCCAGCGGCTGGCCAGGCCCCGCACCCGGGAGGCCTACGCCGCCTGGCTGCAGCAGCGGGCTGGGGCTCAAAGCGAGGGGCCAGCAGCCGGCGCACCGGCAGCCGTGGGCGCCTTGCCCCCCCTCGATGACCTACTGCTGGTGGGCCTGCGCCGCCGCGAGGGGGTGAACCTCGCCTGGCTGGAGGCCAGCGGTGCCTGGCCCCATCCACAGCCCCTGGCCGAGGCCCTGGCGCCGCCGCTCGCCCCTTGGCTGCAGCGGGGGCTGGTGCGCCTGGAGGGTCAGCAGCTGCGGCTGGTGCCCCCGGAGGGTTTCAGCCTCAGCAATGCCGTGTTGCGTGATCTGTTGGCTTGGTGGGAGCAGCAGGATCTGGGGCTGGGTCCTGGGGATCCGCCTGCAGCGCCTGCACCCAGCCCCGCAGGGCCTCGCTGAATAGCTCAGCCCCGGGCAGCAGCGCCGGCGAGAAGGGCGGTTGCTGGGGCGTGAGCCCCAGCAGGTCGGCAGTAACGCGCACCTGGCCATCGCAGTCGTCGCCGGCACCGATGCCGATCACCGGCAGGGTTAGCTCCCGCCGCAGCCGGCCGGCCAACTCCGCTGGCACGTGTTCAAGCACCAGGGCAAAGCAGCCGGCGGCCTGCAGGTTTAGGGAGCTTTGGCGCAGCCTTTCCTGGGCCACCGGGTCGGTGGCCTGGCGGCGGTAGCCCAGCTGGCGCACCGACTGGGGGGTGAGCCCCAGGTGGCCCATCACCGGGATGCCACTGCGCACTAGGCGATCGATCACCGCCAGGGTTTCCGGTTCGGCCCCCTCCAGCTTCACGCCGAGACAGCTGGTTTCCTTGAGGAAACGGCCGGCGGCCGCCACGGCCTCGTCTGCGCCGCATTGATAACTCAAGAAGGGCAGGTCACAGACCATCGGGGTGTGCTCCAGCCCCCGCTCCACCGCCGCCGCATGGTGCAGCATCGCCTCCAGGCTCACCGGCAGGGTGGTGCTGTGGCCCAGGCTCACCATCGCCAGGGAATCCCCCACCAGCACCAGATCCACCCCGGCGGCTTCTGCCCAGCGGGCGCTCATCGCATCCCAGGCGGTGAGCACCGTGATCGGCTGACTTTCCTGCTTACGCCGGTGCAGCAGCAGGTTGAGTTGGGGGGGGGTAAGGCTCAAGGCAACTCCGGGCCGTAGCTATTGCTAGCATTCAAGCGACTCGGATCCATGCGGCTCCGACGCCTAAACCTGGTCAGAACCGGAAGGCGGCAGCCACACGGGATGCTCGAGGCAGGCGTGGACTCCGGGTCACCTATTCAAACCAGTCAGAAACAAGCCTGGCCCCTATCCCTCGTTGCTGCGGTGCTGGCGGTTTAGCAGGAAGGAGGGAATCCGCACCCCACTGCTGTCCACAATCGGACTGTTTTCCCTGGTAGGCGTTTCCAGCAGGGCGTTGTGGTGTTGGCGCTGGGGCACGTAGATGCCACCGCCCTCAAAGCCAGTGGCGATCACGGTCACGTGGATTTCGCCCTCCAACTTCTCATCTACAACGGCACCAACAATGATGTTGGCCTCGGGATCAACCACGTCGTAGATCACCTCGGAAGCCGTGGTCATGTCCTCCAGGGTCATGTCGCGACCGCCGCTGATGTTGATCACACAACCGCGGGCTCCGTCGATGCGGGCCGATTCCAGCAGGGGGCTGCTCATGGCGGCCATGGCGGCCTCCGTGGCCCGGGAGCGGCCGGAGCCGATGCCGATGCCCAGCAGGGCTGTGCCAGCTCCGGCCATCACCGAACGCACGTCAGCAAAGTCCACATTCACCAGGCCCGGCTTGGTGATGATGTCGCTGATGCCCTTAACGCCGCTGCGCAGCACCTCATCGGCGGTGCGGAAGGCCTCCTGCAGCGGGGCCCCGGAGATCGAATCGCGCAGGCGATCGTTGGGGATCACGATCAGGGTGTCCACATGCTCCGCCAGCCGGGCGATGCCCTCCTCGGCCTGGCGCATGCGTTTACGACCTTCAAAAGTGAAGGGCTTGGTCACGATCGCCACGGTGAGGGCGCCGGATTCCTTGGCCACTTCGGCCACAATCGGCGCCGCACCAGTGCCGGTGCCACCGCCCATGCCAGCGGTGATGAAGACCAGGTCGGTGCCCTCCAGGGCCTGCTGCAATTCAATCCGTGATTCTTCCGCCGCCTTCTGGCCGATGGCCGGGTTGCCGCCGGCCCCTAGGCCCCGGGTGAGCTTCATGCCCAGCTGCACCCTTTGGCTGGCGGAGGCATTGAGCAGGGCCTGGGCATCGGTGTTCAACACCCAAAAGCCCACCCCTTGGAGCTCCGAGGCAATCATCCGGTTCACGGCATTGCTGCCGCCACCGCCAACGCCGATCACTTCAATGCGGGCTGTTTGGCTGGGGACGATCCCCTGGCCGGCCAGCACGCTACGGGTGGGGTCGGTACCTTCGTTGGCCTTGGCTTGGTAACTATCCATGGCCGGGCGGTCACCATTGAGTGATTGATGCATTATCCAGGTAAGGTCCGACGGTCATGGGAATATCCGAACAGGATTGCTCGGCCAGGGCCAAAGCGCAACCTTTTGCCGGTGTCATTTCGTTGAAGTCCCCATAACCAGCTCCGGGTGTTCCGGATCACTGAGGTCTAGGGCCCTGGCCCCAGCTGCACCACTGGTTTTCGGCAGTTGGCTGGTGAGATGGCTGAGCACCTGCACCCGGCGGCCAAGGCGATCATCCAAGGGCCCGAAGCGCACATTTCCGAGCCGGCCGCTTACAACCCAGAGTTCGCCATTGGCTTCAAAACGTAACTGCCGCACCACTGCAGCTTCTGGTAAGCCATTAAGCAGCAGCTCCAGGCTGGGTTGGTAACGCTCCTGCCAGCCCACCACCGTGAGGCCCGGCAGCCGCGAGGCGCCACTCACCGCCTGCTGGCGGGGGCTGATCCAACGGCCGGTGCGGTCCACAAACCCCTGCTCTAACCCCGAGGCCCCAAGCCGCTGGGCCCGGGCCACCGCTTCCCGTTCCTTCAGCCGGATCGTGAGCCTGGGGGGCAACATCTGGCGTTGCACCTTCACCTGCTCCACGGGCAGGGCGGCGGCCAGGCGCTGTTTCACCCGGGCTGGATCCAGCTGCAGTAGCGGTTGGGGAAAGTGCAGTCCACTGGCCTGGATCACCTGGTCCCGGCTCAGGTCTGGGGCGCCGCTCACCTCCACCTGGGTAGGACCCTCGAGGATCCAGCCATTGCGTAACACCAACCAACCAAGGCCGCCGGCGGCGCCAATCAGGGCCAGCAAACGCCAGAGCTGGGCAAGGATGTCGAGCCGTTTCTTGCGGCGCAACTCCTTGCGCCGTTGCACACCCTCCACCATCAGAGTTCGCAGCGGGAATGGCTCATCAATTCATCAATCCAGCGACGGGCCCGCTCCGCATCGGAGAAATGCAAGTCTTGTTCGCGGCCATTGCCAATCAAGCGCAACCGGCAGTTGCCATGGCTTTCATCGGTGAGGGGCGCATCACCAGAACCCAGGGAGAGCAGCTCCACCAGCTCCAGTTTCGACACCTCAAAGGAACCCTCCGGCTTTAGCTGGCCCGCTTCAAAGCTGCTCCATTCCAGCTGGCCGTCCTTGAGGCGCACCGCCCCACCGCCGTCCAGCTTGGAGAGCTCGGAACCGGCGGCCCATTCCAAAAACAGGCGTTGGCGCCGGCGTTCCAACCATCCCAGCGCCATCAGCACCAGGAAGGCCACCAGCAGCGGTAACCAGAGCAGTCCTTGGGTCATCGGGCTAACTCCACTAGTTGATGCACCAGATCCTCCAGCGGCAACCCGCTGGCAGCCCAGAGCATGGGGTACATGCTCTGGTTGGTAAACCCCGGCAAGGTATTGATTTCATTGATCAATAGCCGCCCGCTCGCCTCCTCAAAGAAGAAGTCAACCCGGCTCAAGCCACTGGCCCCCACTGCCTGCACCGCCGCAATCGCCAGCTGCCGGGCCTGCTGCGCCACCGCCTCTGGCAGCTCCGCCGGGATCACCGTGCGGCTGCGACCTTCGCAATATTTCGTGTCGTAGTCGTACCAATCGGCATCGAAACAGATTTCCCCCAGCACCGAAGCCTGCAGTTGCTCGCGACCAAGCACGGCGCACTCCAGTTCCCGCACCTTCAGGCCCTGTTCCACGATCACCCGCGGGTCATGGCTGGCGGCCAGCCGCAGCCCCGCCAGCAATTCATCCCTGGTTTCGGCCTTGCTGATGCCCACCGAGGAGCCCAGGTTGGCCGGTTTGATAAACCAGGGGCTTTCCAGGGCCTGGGCCAGGCGATCCAGCAACTGTTCAGGTTGCTCCAGTTCCTGGGCGGCCACCGCCTGGTATGGCCCCTGGGGTAAGCCGGCGGCGGCAAAGGCCGCCTTCATCGCCAATTTGTCCATGCCCACGGCGGAGCCCAGCACGCCGGAACCCACAAACGGCACCTGCATCAAGCTGAACAGCCCCTGGATAGTGCCGTCCTCCCCATTGGGGCCATGCAGCACCGGAAACCAGATATCCACCCCCAGGGCCCCCTCGGGAAAGCCCTGGAAGCCCGGCCGCCGGGGCTGATGGGGCAAGGCCGCCGGCTCCGGGGGGCGGCCCGCCGCCAACGCCTCCCGGGCGATCGCCTCCCCCCACCAATAACCGTTGCGGTCGATATAAAAACGCTGAAGCTGATAGCGCTGGGCGTTGGCGCCACTGGCCAGGCCCCGTTCCACGGTGGCGGCGGAGCGGATTGACACCTCGTGTTCGCCGGAGGCACCGCCAAACACAAGCCCCACCACCGGGAGTTCAGGGCTGCTGGACGGGGCGACTGGGGCCAAAGCGGCGGCTCGGGGGCCTCAACGTACCAGCGCAGCCCTTGGCACGGCACGGCCAGTTAAGGAGAAGGCACGGATCGCCTCGATCCGCACCGGCACCGTGTCCCCCACCCCATGGCCCTCGGCGGGGAAAAAAGTGAGCCGGTTGCTGCGGGTGCGACCCATCAACTGGCCGGGATCCTTGCGGTTCACCCCTTCCACCAACACTTCCTCCGTGCGACCCAGGTATCGGCCGCTGCGCTGCCGGGCCGATTGCTCCACCAGGGCATTGAGTTCCTGCAGGCGCTCCACCTTCACCGCCTCCTCCACCTGGTTGGGCCAATCGGCGGCGGGGGTGTGGGGGCGGGGGGAATAGGCGGCGGTGTTTAACAAATCGAAGCCCACCTCCTCCACCAGGGCCAGGGTGCGGCGGAACTGGGCGTCGGTTTCCCCGGGGAAGCCGACGATGGCGTCGGCGCTGATCGCCGCCTCGGGCATCAACTGGCGGATTTGAGCAACGATGCGGCGATAGCGGTCGGCGCTATAACCACGGGCCATTGCCTTGAGCAGCTCGTCATCACCGCTCTGGAAGGGCACATGAAAGTGTTCACACACCTTCGGCAAGCTGGCGCAGGCGCGGATCAAGCGTTCGGTGAAGTAACGGGGGTGGCTGGTGGCAAAACGAATTCGCTCGATGCCCTCCACCTCGTGGATCTGCTGGAGCAGGTCCGTGAACGTGTGCTGACGGCGCCCCTCACTGCTGATGCCCGGCAGGTCCCGGCCGTAGGCATCGATGTTTTGACCCAGCAGGGTGATTTCCTTAAAGCCCTGGGCCGCTAGCCCCTCGATCTCGAGGCGGATCGCCCCGGGCAGCCGCGATTGTTCCTTACCCCGCACCGCTGGCACCACGCAATAGGTGCAGCGTTCGTTGCAGCCGTAGATCACATTCACCCAGGCACATAACCCACTCTCCCGGCGGGGGGTGGTGATGTCTTCCAGGATCTGGTGTTCGTCGATGGCCAGCACCTGCTGGCCGCTTTCCACCTGGGTGAGCAGGCTTTCAAGCCGGTTGGCGTGTTGGGGACCCATCACCAGATCCAGTTCAGGAACCCGGCGCAGCAGACTCGCCCCCTCCTGCTGGGCCACACAGCCGGCCACCACCAACGTGAGCTGGGGATTTTCGCGTTTGCGCTGGGCCTGGCGCCCCAGGTAGCTGTAAACCTTTTGCTCGGCGTTATCGCGGATCGTGCAGGTGTTGTAGAGCACCAGATCGGCCTGGTCTTCGGCGCTGCCCTGGGCGTAGCCCATCAGCTCGAGGATGCCGGCCATCCGTTCGGAATCTGCCTTGTTCATCTGGCAGCCGAAGGTGGTGATCCAGTAGGTCCCCCGGGTGGATTGGGCCATGGGCTGAAGGCTGCGCTGAAGGGCCGGGCAAGCTCCAGTGTCAACCATGGGCCATGGCAGCCTGAGAGGCGTGGGTCTTGGCTTGGCTGCCGATGCGATTTCAGCTGCGGCGTTTCCCCCTAACCAAGCGGGTGCCACTCAGCATCAGCCGCGGCACCACGGCGGCGGTGGAACATCTACTGCTGGAAATCCAGCACAACGGCCTGGTGGGCCGCGGCGAGACCGGTGGCTTTGACACCGGCCAGCGGGCCTACGGGCTGGGGGACCTGGAGGCGGAGCTGCGGGCGCTGCTGCCCCAGCTGGAGGGCCAGGATCCCAGTTGCCTGATGGCCCTGGAGCCGCTGCTGGCCCAGCTCAGCGCCCCGGCCCGCTGCGCCATTGACCTGGCCCTGCACGATTTATGGGGCCAACAGCTGGGCCAACCGCTCTGGCGGCTCTGGGGCCTGGATCGCCAGGCCTGCCGGCCCACCAGCGTCACCCTCGGCCTGGCGGCACCAGCGCAAGTGCTGGAACGGCTGCAGCTCTGGCGGCAATTGCTGCCCGCCAGCCGGGTGAAGTTAAAGCTGGGCAGTCCCCAGGGCCTCCAGCAAGACCAGGCCCTGGTGGAGGCCCTGCTGCCAGCGCTGGCCGGCGCTGAATTGCAAGTGGATGCCAATGGCGGCTGGGACCTGGCCGGGGCAAGGCAAATGATTCCCTGGTTGGCGGAGCGGGGGGTGGTGCTGGTGGAACAACCCCTACCCGCCCGCCCGGGGGATGAAGAGGATTTCGCCGCCCTGCAGGGGCTCGCCCCGATCGCCCTGGTGGCCGATGAAAGTTGCTGGAACCTCGAGGATCTGCTGCGGCTCGCCCCCCATGTGCAGGGGGTGAACTTGAAATTGCTGAAAACCGGGGGGCTCGCGGAAGCGCTGTTGCTGGCCCGCAGCGCCCGCAGGCTCGGCCTAAAGCTGATGTTGGGCTGCTACTCCGACAGCAGCCTGCTCAACGGCGCCGCCGCCCAGCTGCTGCCCCTGGTGGAATGGCCCGACCTAGACAGCCACCTCAACCTGCTGGATGACCCCTTCGAAGGGCCCCAGCGAGTTGGTGATCTGCTGCTGCCCAGCGAGCGGCCGGGCCTGGGGGTACAGCCATGCTGAGCGCCAATCGCTTGACGGCAGATGCAGCGGTGGTGCTGCTGCAGCACGGCGGTTTAACCGATCTCTCGGGCAAAACCGGCCTGGCCTTCCTGCGCTATCGCCAGGGGCCGATCGTGGCCGTTCTGGATCCTGCCCATGCCGGGGCCGATCTCCCCCTCCTCACCGGCATCCCCCGGCCGGTGCCGGTGCTGGGTTCCGTGGCGGAGGCGATGGTCTATGGGCCCCAGGTGGCGGTGGTGGGCCTGGCCCCCTCTGGCGGCCAACTGCCGGAAGCCCTGCGCCAGGCCGTAGGGGAAGCGCTACAGGCGGGGCTGAGTGTGGCCAGTGGCCTGCATACGCGCCTGGGGGACGATCCAGCCCTGGCCGCCCTGGTGCAGCCGGGCCGCTGGATCTGGGACCTGCGCCAGGAACCTGCGGCGTTGCAGGTGGCTGCGGCCCGCGCAGCGGCCCTGCCCTGCCGCCGGATCCTCGCCCTAGGCACAGACATGTCGGTGGGCAAGATGAGCGCCGCCCTGGAGCTCACCGCCGTAGCCCGGCAGCGGGGGCTTGATGCCCGTTTCGTGGCCACCGGCCAGGCCGGGATCCTGATCGCCGGCCAGGGGATCGCCCTCGATGCGGTGCGGGTGGACTACGCCGCCGGAGCGGTGGAACAGGCGGTGCTAACTACGGCGGAGGGGGCAGGCCCCGAAGCCCTGCTGTTTGTGGAAGGCCAGGGTTCCTTCTGCCATCCCGGTTCCAGCGCCAGCCTGCCGTTGCTGCGCGGCAGCCAGCCCACCGGCCTCTTGCTGGTGCATCGCGCCCAGCAGCAGAGCATCCGCAATCTGCCGGCGGTGGCGATCCCGCCCCTGCCCCAGCTGATCGCCACCTGTGAGGCCCTGGCGGCCCTGGCCATTCCCAGCGGGGCCAGGGCACCGCGGGTAGAGGCGATCGCCCTCAACACCGCCCTGCTCAGTGCCGCAGAAGCCGAGGTCGCCATCGCCAAAACAGCAGCCCTCACCGGGCTGGCCTGTGCCGATGCCGTACGCGGTGGCGCAGGGACCCTCTTAGAGGCCCTGCTGGCAAGCCCTTGAAGCAGGGGCTTGCCTGGGTCGAGTAAAGGGCGAGCGAGGGGACTCGAACCCCCGGATGGCGGCACCACAAGCCGCTGCCTTAACCACTTGGCGACGCCCGCCGTGGCAACAAAACCTACAACACCAAGGGGCAGCACCAGGCAACAAAGCATGGGGAAACCATTTAGCCCTAAAATGGAAATCCTCCCAAGCAGCGCACCAGCCCGTGACCGCCATTGATCTTGGCAATGGCCTTCTGAGAACCGTACTTAGGCAGGGCTTTGGCACATCCACAAGCGCAGGTGCCTCTGTAGGTGTTTACTATTCAGGCTATTTAAATAATGGGACAGTATTTGATAGCAATGCAACAGGAAGCAATGGTTTATTCAGCTTTTCACTCGGTACCGGTCAAGTCATAGCGGGCTGGGACTTGGGATTACAAGATCTTGCCTTGGGCAGCTTGGTTCAGTTACAAATACCCGCCAACCTCGCCTACGGAAGCAGAGCCATTGGATCTATTCCTGCCAACAGCGAACTTCGATTCATTGTTGAAATTTTAGGCGTAATCCCCGCTGGCACCACAAATCCAATTTATGCAGGCCTACCAGAACTCAGTCAAATAAGTAGCGGTCAGAATAAAATACTATTAAGTATTCTTAATCTTACCGGTGCCTTCCAGCGGGGTACCGATAGCGCAGAAAGCCTCTTGGGAACTGCCAACGGAGACCTGTTTATTGGTGCGGCTGGAAATGATATTTTAGAATCGCTAGCGGGTGACGACCTACTAATAGCTGGCAGTGGCTCTGATCAACTTGATGGCGGTGAGGGCAAGGATATTGCCATTTACATTGGCAATCGCTCCAGCTATTCGATTTTAGGCGATGGACAAGGATCATTCATTATAAATGGGCAAAACAAGCAAGATACAATCAAGGGGATCGAACGAATTTTATTCGCCGATGGTCTTTACAGCCTTTCAAGCACAGGAGAACTTTCACTCCAAGCGCCAACTGGGGTTACTGCGTTGCAATGGGAAGCCTATATAGACAGATACCCCCTTACCCTTGGCAATACTTATGAAACACTGATCAAGCCAACAGGTCAAACAAAATCCGCCTATGCAGAGCAACATTATTTAAATTACGGGGCTGACGAGGGCCGCCTTTTGCTGCAGAGCGATCCGAGCGATGATCTCAATGATTACGGCGCCTATGTGGAAAACTACGGCACTACACTGTTGGATATATATCGCAAAGACACTCGGGCAATTATCAACGGTGGCTCCATGAGCATGTTTGCCTGGGGCAAAGAGCATTACAGCAATTGGGGGAAACTAGAGGGTCGTCAGCTCTCCGGGGGTGTTGATTGGGGAGCGATCGTACGCAATAGTCCAGATCTGTACAATCAATGGCAAACCTCCTTTGCCTCAAACCCCGGACTTTCTGCCTTTGCCTATGGCTTTCAGAATCAAGGGCAAATCGCATTAGTTAACGGAATATCTATTGGCACAGATGCCAACGACAGCCTCACAGGCCTAATTGCCTTTGGATTGGCTGGAAATGATAGTTTAGTTGCCACTAGTGCTGGTTCAATCCTCTCTGGTGGATTTGGCCAGGATATAATTCTTGCCGCCAATGGAGGGATTGACACAGTTTATGGTGGCCCTGGCGACGATCTCTTTCAACTTAATCTTGGCACCACACTCAATATCAGAGATTTCAGGAAAGGGGCTGACATGATTCAACTAGGCAATGGCCTAAGCTCCTCGGGTGTAACGCTAACTTATTCCAGCTCAGATCAATCCACCTACTTCAATAGTGGCACAGCTTTACTGGCCAAGGTATTTGGCAAGGTGCCAGGCGATTTCAGCTACAAAGAAGCGGCCAATGGCTCAGGCCTTGTATATAACTAGGCCAACCATTCCCAGCGCCAAGCTTGACACTTCATTGATATATTGCAAACAGGCTAAATGCGATAGGCAATCCCTTCATATTGATTTAAAGGGAGCTTAGCCAAGGCATCTACTTGAAGTTGGTCAAAGGCATAAAAATGCTGGTTAGTATTAGCATTGTAAAATCTAGAGACAGGGCCACTTCCCACAGCTGCGCTACCTGCGGCGTAAACATTACCGACTTCACCTTCATAATTAAACCCTAATTCGGAATTACTTATGAGTTGCTCCTTTTCCGACAATTCTGCAGTGTAAAAATGCAAGCCTGTTTGGCTTTGGAAAAAACGATAAAGTGGCTGACCACTATTTAAGGGGGATTGATAACTAGTATCTATTGTCCATTGCTTTGCTCCATTGCTGGGCAGTCCCGTCAAGGCATCCTGCTCAGCCTTAGAGGTTGTTATTAGGTAATCTCCTGTGGTTTGGTTGAATAACTTATAAACCAGCTTAACATCTGATAAATAGCCAGTTGTCAATTCCGGAGGAGGAACGCCAATAACTACTTTCAGGTAGCCAGTATCTGCTGAGTTAAAGTCTACAAAAGTACCGCCAAGGCGATCTGAATAGGCAAAAGAATAGGCATCTGTTAATTTTCCATTTGCACCAGGCCCCCCTTGACTTGGCGTCGAGAGTGTACTCATCCAATCATTCCAAAACACCTGCTTCCAGGCCGCTTCTGGTCCAGGCCAGGTGACGGGATTGGTGATTGATTGTGCTGTGGATCCAAAAATGGTGAAGGCGGGCCCATTACTTTGGGCAATAGCATTTGTGAAGGGATCGATTTGATTTTGCGATATAAACCATTTATAGGAGGGCAAATCACCTATGGCAGTAGATGTGCCAGTAACTGGATCTGGCACTCGATACTGAGAGCCAAGGTAACCCCAATTAAAGCCAGATACTAGATCACCAATGATCTCCGCAATTACATCATTCTCATTGCCCACATAGCTTTGATGGTTGCTTTGCGTTCCACCTTGATAGGTGAATAATTCATAGGAAGGGTTTGCTCCATAGATAGATGCTGCACCCGAAAGCCCTGTCCAGCTAGAAAGTAGACTGCCAGAGGCCGTGGGCCCACTGGGCAACCAATGGATTCGTATTTTATAAGTATTAGTTGGACTGATACCTGGCAGACTGCCATCAAGATCAATGTAATTATTATCACCAATTTCGACATTACTCGTTGTCATATTTGAATCACTTGGATCTGGTGTCCAGCTGGACCACGGGAACGCCTGGGGATCTGCATAGCCACCACCAATGGATGGGTAACTATTTCCTATATTTAGCTGCTTACTCTTATCGGCAATACTAGATATTGCAGTGTGAAAAGTAGCTGTAAAATTGTAAATTGTTTTCTGTTGAAAAATCGTTGGCGAGCTGACTCCTGTTACGCCATTATAGCCACCTTGGATTAAAGTTGTGACATTATAATCGGCCAGATTTGACATATAGCCACCAAAGCGATCATAGCCACTGGTGTAGTATGCTGGGGTTAGAAAAGGATTTGATGCTGGCCTAGGAATTAGTCCTGCCGATGGATTGGCAAGGCCAGGGGCAATCAGTCGCCTAGGATATATTTCGCTGGTGACTGCTGAATTGGTATATGGATAGTTGTAATTTGGAAATTGTCTTGTCCAGGCTGGCTCAGGGGGAGGCGTTGCATTGGCAGCCAGGGCAGCATAGATAACACTTGCATCTCCACCCGACAAAGAGGTAGGATTGCCACCGGAGCTGCCTGTTTTCGCATTGCCATTTAGGTCGTAGGCCTGCAGGCTGATCGGAAATGAGAAGTGATCAACATATGATAGGTCAGCTAAATTGTTTGGAGTGCCCACGTAGGGTTCAAAATATTGATAGAGGGTATTAAATGCAGGGTCTGAGGGGGTTCCTGCGCCAGGCACGCCAGTGCCACTGTATGCCAACTGCTGGCCAAGGCTGACATAGATCCGGCCGCCCGAATAATCGCTCAGGAATATTCCAGGATTATTAATTAGCCCAGCAAGACTTACATTACTGCTGGCGAGTGGAGTCGTAGTTTGAGCTAAATACTGATTTGCCTGACCAAGATTAGCATTCAACTGAGAAATGCTGTAATTACCGACTGTTCCGCCAGTCTGCAGGGCCAGGCTTGATATTGAACCATTGCTAATATAATAATTGTTGCTGAAGCTGGCGCCACTGCCTGGGTTTGGGCCCGTCCCTTGGGGGCTATCAAAAAAACTGACGTAAATATTATCTGAGTTAAATCCCAAGGAAGCTAAAGCTGGATCCAGTTCAAAGACAATAGGAATCGAATTTGCGGCAGCAGCCATAACAGAACATCCTACGGATAGGACAATGTTAGCAGGATTTCAGCGGCTGACGAGCTTTTAATGAAACCTCATACACCAAAAGTTACCACCCAACTCAATTATATTCAGCCATGCGGCTGATGTCGATTAACTTTTCAAATTCTCAAGCCTCTTTAGAGAGGCAAGTCTTTGGCCAGTTTAAGCTTCGGCCAATTGTGTAGCCATTGCATAGGCCTGTTGGCTGCCAAAGCCACTGGTGCCTTTCGGATTAGATTTACCTCGTTAACGGTGCGTAACACCCTCCTTCCCTTGGCCGCCAGACCTCCGATTCCCCTGCTAATAGCCCTTGGGGCGGCCGGTGGCTTGCTGGCCTTCACCAACCCTGGGCCGGCAGATTTTCGCGAGTTTGCCGGGGCCGAGCTGGCCGACCGGGGCGCCCGCGAGTTCTGTCGGCCCGGGGGAATGCCGATGCTGTTGCAGATGGTGGTGGAGAACTGTCCCGCCCTGATCAGTGCCCAGCGCCAGCCCCTGGGGCTACTGGCAGCGCAACTGAGCCAACGCCATAACTTCGGCCTATTCAGCCTTTACACCACCCGGCTGGCGGGCGGTGCCTTGATTCCCCAGTTGTCGTTGCCGGGCTATCAGCTCGACACCCTCGCCATTGCCGGTCAGTTCTTTGTGCTGAAGGCGGAGCGCAGCGATGGTTCCTGAAGCCACGCTCCAGGCCCTGGGCGCAGACCTGGCCGGGCTCGACCTGGTTTGGGCTGAACCGCTACTCAGCCAGCTCTCCCACGATCAATTCGCCTATTCACCGCTGCTGGCCCAGCGCCTGCAGCACTGTGTTGCCCAGCTGGTGGTGCGGGTGCACCAACGGGAGGAGTTGATCCGGGTGGCAGCCCAGTGCTACCGCCACCAGGTGCCGCTCACCCTGCGGGGGGCGGGCACCGGCAACTACGGCCAGTGCGTGCCCCTGGAGGGGGGCCTGGTGCTCGACTGCTCAGGTTTGGATCAGGTGCGCCATTTCGATCCAACCAGCGGCGTACTTACGGCGGAACCTGGCTGTCGCTTGCTGGAGCTGGATCGCTTTTTACAACCCCAGGGCTGGGCCCTGCGGCTAAGCCCCAGCACCTGGCGCAGCGCCAGCCTGGGGGGCTACATCGCCGGGGGCTCCAGTGGCGTGGGCAGCCTGCGCTGGGGCCTGTTGCGGGATCGCGGCAACCTGCTGGGGTTGGAGCTGGTGAGCCTGGAGGCCGAGCCGAGGCTGCTGCAGCTGGGGCCGATCGAGGCCCAGGCCCACAACCATGCCTATGGCACTAACGGCATCTTTACGGCGGTAACAGTGCCCACCGCCCCCTGGCAAGACTGGCAGGAACTGGTGCTGGAGTTGCCTGATCGGCCCACGGCCCTGGCCCTGGGGGAGGAGCTCAGCGCCGCGGCCCTGGAGATTGATGAACTCTGCTACCTAGAACGGCGCCTGCTGGAAAGGATGCCCGATTTAGCTGGGGCCCCCGCCGTAGCCGGGGATCGACTGTTGCTGCTGGCCAGCCCCGCCGCCGTGCCATTGATCGAACCCCTAAGCCGGGCCGCCGGTGGACAACTGCTCTGGCAACGGCCCCAGTGGCCCCCCCGGGGCCTATTGCTGCGGGAGCTCTGCTGGAACCACACCACCCTGCAGCTGCGGGCCCACGACCCCAACTTCACGTACCAGGTGGTGTTGCTGCCGGAGCCGGCCACAGCCTTCATCGAGGCCCTAGAAGCCCGCTGGCCCGGCTGGCTGCACTGGCACCTGGAACGGATCCGTCAGGGGGGCAGGCCCCGCTGGGTGGGTTTGCCCCTATTCCGGTGGCAGGGGGAAGCCCAACTGGAGCAGCTAAACAGCGCCTTTCGCCAGGCGGGGGGCCTGCTGTTCAACTCCCATGTACTCAGCGTTGAAGCCGGTGGCAGCGGCGAGGTGGCTGCCGATCAGCTGGCGGCCAAAGCCAACTACGACCCCTGCGGCCTGCTTAATCCCGGCAAATTACGGGCCTAACCAGCAAGGCCCAGCGCTGCCCCTTAGGCGCAATCAAGGCTGTCGCGGGTGGCAACGCCGCTGCGGGGGTTAATGCCACTGGCCCGGCGGCAGAGTTGCCGTTGGTCGGCGCGATCCAGCAGCGCTTCACTGAAATCGGCCCCTTCGATCTGGGCATCGGCGAAACTGCTGCCGGTGGCAATCACGCCGCTGAGCAGGGCATCGCGCAGGTCGCTGCCGCCAAAATCAGCGCGGTCCATCAAGGCATTACTGAGGTCGGCCCCCCGGAAATTGGCCCCCGCGAAGGCCGCCTGGGTGAGGATCGAACCCTGCAGGTCGGCCCCTGAGAAATCAGCGCCCCGGGCCTCAGCCCCGGCAAAGGAACTGCCCTCCAGGTCTTGGCCATGGAAATCAGCGTTGCTCTGGTTGGTGAGCGTGTAATCAATTTTTTCCAGATAGCTGCTGGCGGCCGCCACCCCAAGGGGGGCAAAACCGATGGCCAAGGCCAACAACAACAGCGCCGCCAGGGAACAGCAGCGGCGGGCCAGGGAAGCGATCACGCTTGATCGGCGGCTAGCCCCACTGTGGGGCCTCTTGGCAAACTCAGCCGCCATCCGGACAGTCCAACAACGGCTGTAATGCCCCCAGCAGATACAGCGAGCCAGCCACCAGCGGCGGGGCCAGCGGTCGCCCCTCGGGGGCCATTAGCTGGGCCAGCCCCTCCGCCAGGCTCTGCACAGGGCTGAGCTGGCCGGCCAGGGCCGGCATGGCTGCCGCCAACTCCGCGGCGCCCCAGCTGGGGTGGCCCGGGATCGCCATGATCCAGGCCTGGTCTGCGGGGCCCAGCAGGCTGGCCAGCATCTCTGGCGCCTGTTTATGGCGCTGGATACCCAGCAGCCAACGGCGGCGGCCAGGGGCGCCCTTGCTGCTGTTGCTGTTGCTGTTGCTGGCCATTTGATCCAGTTCCTGGCGCAGGGCCACAGCGGCGGGCGGGTTATGGGCCCCATCGATCAGCAATTCCTGGCCTCGCCAGCGGCAACGCTCCAGCCGGCCGGGCCAGCGGGCCGCCGCCAGCCCCTGGTCGATGGCCTGGGCAGGGATCGCCCAACCCTGCCCCCGCAAAGCCTCTGCCATCGCCCGGGCCACGGCGCCGTTGGTGCGCTGCCATTGGCCCGCCAAACCAAGGGGTTGATCGCTACCCAGCGGTTCCACCCAACGCAGTTGCGTGCCTCGGGCCTGGGCCTCCCGGGCCAGCACCGCTGCCACCTCAGGCTGTTGCGGGCCACTGATCGCCAGCGCCCCGGGCTGAAACACCCCCGCCTTTTCGGCGGCGATCGCCGCGAGGCTGGAGCCCAGGTGTTCGCAGTGGTCGAGGCCGATGCTGGCGATGCCGAGCACCTGCCGATCCGGGTGGGTGCTGGTGGCATCAAGGCGCCCCCCCAGGCCCACCTCCAGCACCGCCAGCTCGATGGCGGCGTCAGCGCAATGGGAAAAAGCGGCACCGGTGAGCAACTCAAAGGGGGTGAGCTGGTGCCGTTCCCCCAGCTGCCGCCAGCGGCCCACGGCCCTGCGCAGCTCCGGGCCAGTGATCCACTCGCCATTGAGCTCGAGCCGCTCGCACCAACTCACCAGGTGGGGGGACCGGTAAATGGCGTTGCGCACACCCGCCGCCTGGAGAATCGCCCCCAGAAAGGTGCAGATCGAACCCTTGCCATTGCTGCCGGCCACCTGCACGGCGGCGAATTGGCGTTCGGGATGACCCGCCTCCGCCAGGGCCGCCTCCAGCCGCCCCAGGGCCAGGTCGATGCCCCGCTGGCTGAAGGGTTCGAGCAGGTCGGAGAGCTCGACCGGATCAGGAAGTCTCAATGAGTAAGAGTCTCAAAGATTCAGATCAGTACAAAACAACGGCAGCAGCGCTCAGCCCAGCCGGGCCAGGGCTTTATCAAGTCGCTTGAACACCTGCCTGAGTTCCCGCTGGCTGATCACCAGCGGTGGCACAAAACGCACCACCTGGGGACCGGCGGGCACCAGCAGCAAACCCTCCGCCATGGCGGCCTTGACCACGTCCCCGGCGGTGGCGGCCCCATCACGCAGCAGCAGGCCCTGGATCAGGCCCCAGCCCCGCACCCCCGCCAACAGTTCAGGATGTTGGGCCACCCGCCGGGCCAGGCCAGCCCGCAGCTGCTCGCCCCGTTCGCCCACTTTGCGCAGCAGCTGGCGCCGCTCCAGTTCAGCCGCCACGGTGAGGGCCGCCCTACAGGAGAAGGGATTGCCGCCAAAGGTGCTGGCATGGTCCCCGGCTTCAAATACATCGGCCTTGGCTTTCACCGCCAGGGCACCGATCGGAATGCCGCCGCCCAACCCCTTGGCAACCGTGATCGCATCGGGCTCAATGCCCAGCTGCTCGTAGCCCCAGAGGCTGCCGCTGCGCCCCATGCCCACCTGCACCTCATCAAGGATCAACAAAATTTGGCGCTGGTCGCAGATCTGGCGCAGCTGGCGGAAAAACTCAGGGTTGCCGGGCACCACACCCCCTTCCCCCTGGAGCGGCTCGATCAGCACCGCCACCACCCGATCGCCGTGGCTGGCCAGGGTGCTGTTGAAGCTGTCGATGTCGTTGTAGGTGAAGTAGTCGAAACCTTCGGGCAGCGGTTCAAAACCGCAGTGGTACTTGTCTTGGCCGGTGGCCGTAACGGCGGCCAGGGTGCGGCCATGGAAGCTGGCCCGGGCACTGAGCACCACAGGACGCTCCACCTGGCGGCGGCTATGGCCATATTTACGAGCCAGCTTGATGGCCGCCTCGTTGGCCTCGGCACCGGAATTGCAGAAAAACACCTTGTCGGTGCAGCTGTGCTCCGTGAGCCATAGGGCCAGTTCCTCCTGCTCGGGGATCCGGTAGAGGTTCGAAACGTGCTGCAGCCGGCCCAGCTGACGGGCCAGGGCCTTGCCCAGGCGGCGATTGCTGTGGCCGAGGCTGCAGGTGGCAATGCCCGCCACACAATCCAAATACCAGCGGCCAGCGCTGTCCTGGAGCCAAACCCCCCTGCCCCGTTCGAAGCTGAGCGGAAATCTGGCGTAGGTGGCCATCACGGCCGTAGAATCAGGGTTCGGGGGCATGGCGGAATTGGTAGACGCAGCGCACTCAAAATGCGCCGACTTCGGTTTTGTCGGTTCGAGTCCGACTGCCCCCATTAACCGTTACTGCGCAGGATCGAAGCGCCGAGCGCATTGAGCTTGCCCTCAATGTTGTCGTAGCCGCGGTCTAGGTGGTGCAGCCCTTGAACCACCGTGGTGCCTTCCGCCACCAGGCCCGCCAGCACCATCGCCGCTGAGGCGCGCAGGTCACTGCCGGTAACGGGGGCGCCGCTGAGACTGGGGACCCCCTCCACAAAGGCGATGTTGCCTTGGGTGCGAATCGCCGCCCCCATGCGTTGCAGCTCGCCCACGTGCTGCAGCCGATTCTCAAAGATCGCTTCGGTGATCACGCTGGTGCCGTCGGCGGTGGCCAACAGGCTCATGAAGGGGGCCTGCAGGTCGGTGGGGAAACCGGGGAAGGGCTGGGTGCGCAGGTCCACGGCGCGGATGTGGTCGGCGCTGATCGTCATGCCGATGCCATCGGGCTCGAGCCGACAGCCCACCTCCTCCAGCTTGCTGAGCACCGCCCGCAGGTGGTCGGGGATCACCGGGGTCACCCGCAGGCGGGAGCGGGTGATGGCGGCGGCCAACAGGAAGGTTCCTGCTTCGATCCGATCGGGGATCACCATGTAATCGGCCCCGTGCAGCCGCTCCATGCCAACGATGGTGATGGTGGGGGTGCCGGCACCCCGCACCTTGCCGCCCATGGCAATGATCAAGCCGGCCAGATCCACCACTTCCGGTTCCTGGGCGGCGTTTTCAATCACGCTCTCGCCATCGGCGAGGGCCGCAGCCATCATCAAAGTTTCGGTGGCGCCCACGCTGGGGCAGTCGAGATGGATCCGACCGCCGCTGAGGCGATGGCCGCGGCCGGGCACCACCGCCGACACCACGCCGTGTTCGATGGTGACCTGGGCCCCGAGGGCCTTGAGCCCCTTGACGTGTTCCACCACCGGCCGGGCACCGATCTTGCAACCGCCGGGCAGGGGCACCCGGGCGACGCCGAGGCGGGCCAGCAGGGGGCCGATACAGAAGAAACTGGCCCGCAGGCTGTTTACCAATTCATAGGGGGGGGAGGCCTGGTTAAGGCTGTCGGCCTTGAGCTCCACCCAGTCACTGCCCCGGTCAATCCCCACCCCTAGGGCCCCGAGGATGTCGCCCATGCCGCCGATGTCCGAAAGGGCGGGCATATTGCGCAGCCGCAGGCTGTCTTCCGTAAGCAGGCTGGCGGCCATCAGCACCAGCGCTGAATTCTTAGCTCCCGATACCCGCACTTCACCGGAAAGTTGGCGCCCGCCGCGGATTTCCAGCTGGGGGGTTAGAAGCTGCTGAGACGGCGTCATCGTGAGGGTCATAAGCAGAGTCGCCGCCGGCATCAACACATCTTGACAATCAGGCCTGGGACCGTCTAGAAGGCCGGCGCCTGAACTGTCTCGTGGCTGGTCCCCAAGCTAATGGCCCCTAGGGACCTTGGTGGGCTATGGTCTTCAACTACCGAACAGCCGTCAAGGGCAACATCTACGGGGCCAAAACCCAGTGATGGTCGGTATCGCCTGCGGATGTGGCGGAATTGGTAGACGCGCTAGTTTCAGGTACTAGTGGCAGCAATGTCGTGGGAGTTCAAGTCTCCCCATCCGCACTTCATTACTCCCATCTTCTGGCAACCGGCGCGATCCGGCTTCCAGAAGTGATAAAACCTTCGAATCCACCAGAGACCTAAATCCAGCGCTGTGATCGTTCTCAAAATCGGTAATGCATCCGAGCTGGTGGCTTCCAAAGTTGGTCGCTTCATAGAGCGGCTTACCCCCGATGCCCTCGATGAGGCCAAGGTGGAAGAGGAAGTGATCAAGAAATTGGTGGAAAACCTGCGGGCCGAAGGAATCAAGGGCTCAGTGGCCTCCGTCAAGGGCATTGACCTGGCCAAGGAGGGCATCACCGTCAAAAACGACTTGCACATCCGCCGTTTTGAGGAGATCTGAGCAGGGGACCCATGGCCGCTGAACTGATCAGCAGCCGTCGCAACCCGCTGGTGGCCCAGGTGCGGGCCCTGCACCAGGGCCGGGGCCGCCGGGAGCAGGGGCTGTTGTTACTGGAGGGCAGCCACCTGTGGCAGGAATGCCAGCGGTTGCAACTGCCCCCCAGGCTGCTGATCGCCACCCCCCGTTGGCGGGAGAGCCAACCTTGGCTCGACCCGGCCCTGCCGCTGCAGCTGGTCACCGCTGAGGTGCTGGCGGCGATGGCCACCACAGATAGTCCCGATGGGGTGCTCGCCCTGCTGCCCTGCCCAGGGGCCAGCCAGGAAACCGAGGCCCAGCTCGCCCCCAGTGCTCAATTTGTGCTGGCCCTCGATCGGGTGCAGGACCCCGGCAACCTCGGCACGCTGCTGCGCACCGCCCTGGCGGCGGGGGTGGATCAACTCTGGCTGGGGGCCGGGGCCGATCCCTGGCAGCCAAAGGTGCTGCGGGCTTCCGCCGGGGCGGCCCTTGAACTGAAGATTCAGCGGCTTGAGAACCTCGCCCCTGGCCTCGCCCTGGCCCGCCGCCAGGGCCTGCAACTATTGGCCGCCGTGGGCAAGGGGGGCCGCCCCTACTGGGAATTGGATTGGCGCCAGCCCACGCTGCTGATGCTGGGCAATGAGGGGGCCGGCATCGATCCGCAGCTATTAACTGAAGGGGTGCTGCCGGTCACGATTCCCCATGGCCCCCAGGTGGAATCCCTGAATGTGGGCGTGGCGGCGGGGCTGCTGCTGCTGGAACGCTGGCGCCAGGGGCTCGCCCCGGGCCCCGGCAGGGGAGAATCGCCTACAACTGAGCTGAGCCGTTGACTGCTGCTGGGGCGTTTGAGGGGGAGTTTGACTTCGATCTGATCGTGATCGGAGCCGGCTACGGCGGCTTTGATGCCGCCAAGCACGGGGCCGAGAAAGGCCTGCGCACCGCCATCATTGAGAGCCGCGACCTGGGGGGCACCTGCGTAAACCGCGGCTGCGTGCCCTCCAAGGCGCTGCTGGCCGCCAGCGGCCGGGTGCGGGAACTGGGGGACCGGGCCCACCTGGAACAGTTCGGCATCAGCAGTGGAGCGCTCAGCTTTGACCGCCAAGGGATTGCCGACCATGCCGCCCAACTGGTGGCCACGATCCGCAGCAATCTCGGCAAGGCCCTGGAAAGGGCAGGGGTGACCATCCTCAAGGGGGTGGGCAGCTTGGACGGGCCCCAACGGGTGGCCCTGCGCGAGGCCAGCGGCATCGAACGGCGACTGAAAGCGCGCGATGTGGTGATCGCCACCGGTTCCGACCCATTTGTGCCTCCGGGCATCAGCACCGATGGCGTCACGGTGTTCACCAGCGACGATGCGATCAAGCTGGAGAGCCTGCCCCCCTGGCTAGCCATCATCGGCAGCGGCTACATCGGCCTGGAATTCGCTGATGTGTACACAGCCCTCGGCTGTGAGGTCACGATGATCGAAGCCCTCGATCGGGTGATGCCCACCTTCGATCCAGACATCGCCAAGCTGGCCGCCCGCAAGCTGATTGAAGGCCGCGACATTGAAACCAGGGTGGGGGTATTTGCCAGCAAGGTGACCCCCGGCAACCCCGTGCGGATTGAATTGGTGGATGCCAAAAGCCGCGAGCTGGTGGAGCTGCTGGAGGTGGATGCCGTGCTGGTGGCCACCGGACGGGTGCCGGTGAGTGCCGAGCTCAACCTCAGCTCCGTGGGGGTGGAAACCGAGCGGGGTTTCATTCCCGTAGACGGCGGCATGCGGGTGCTGGCCGGCGCTGAGCCGGTGCCCCACCTCTGGGCCGTGGGTGATGTGACCGGGAAAATGATGCTGGCCCACACCGCCGCCGCCCAGGGGGTGGTAGCAGTGGAAAACATCTGTGGGGACGCCCGCACCGTTGACTACCGCTCAATTCCGGCGGCCACCTTCACCCATCCGGAGATCGGTTCCGTGGGGCTCAGTGAGCAAGAAGCCAAGGCCCTAGCCGCAGAGGAGGGCTTTGAGCTGGGCAGCGTGCGCAGCTACTTCAAGGCCAATTCCAAGGCCCTGGCCGAGCTGGAAAGCGATGGCCTGATGAAGCTGTTGTTCCGCAAGGACAACGGCGAGGTGCTCGGGGCCCACATCTATGGTTTACATGCGGCCGACCTAATCCAGGAGGTGGCCAATGCCATTGCCCGCCGCCAGTCCGTGCGCACCCTGGCCTACGAAGTGCATACCCACCCCACCCTGAGCGAAGTGGTGGAAGTGGCCTACAAGCAAGCCGCCCACTCCCTTAACCCCTGAGCCCCATGGAGATCCGTCGTCGGCCCCCCAGCCCCAAGGTGCGGGTGTCCTATCTGGAATATGGCGTGCCCCTCCCCGAGGAAAAGCCCCGCCACATTCTTGAGGAGATTGTTTGGGCCAAGGATCGGGAAACAGCCACGGCCCGGGAGCGGTTGCCCCTGGAAAAACTCAAGGAGCAGGTGGCCCTGCTGCCCGCCCCCCGCGATTTTGTGGCCGCCCTGCGGGCCAGCTGTCGTAAACCGGCGGTGATCGCCGAGATCAAAAAGGCCAGCCCCAGCAAGGGGGTAATCCGTGAGGATTTTGATCCCTTGGCGATTGCCAAGGGCTATGCAGCCGGCGGTGCCAGCTGCCTGTCGGTGCTCACCGATAAACAGTTTTTCCAGGGGGGCTTTGAGGTGCTGGTGCAGGTGCGCCAGGCGGTGGAACTGCCGCTGCTCTGCAAAGACTTCATCCTCAGCCCCTATCAGCTTTACCAAGCCCGGGCCGCCGGCGCCGACGCCGCCCTGCTGATTGCGGCGATCCTCACGGACCAAGACTTTGTTTATCTGCTCAAGGTGGCCCGCAGCCTCGGCCTAGCGGTGCTGATCGAGGTGCACGACGGCGCAGAACTGGAACGGGTGTTGGCCCTGCCCGTTTGGCAGGAACCCCAAGCGGCGGCCCACACTCTGATCGGCATCAACAACCGCGACCTCAGCACTTTCCACACCGATCTCGCCACCACCGAGCAGCTAATGGCTACCTACGGCCAGCAGATCCGCGCCACTGGGGCACTGCTGGTGAGCGAATCAGGCCTGTTCAGCCGGGAAGATCTCGACCGGGTGCAGCACGCTGGCGCCGATGCGGTGCTGGTGGGGGAAGCGCTGATGAGCCAGGCGGATGTAACGGTGGCGCTGGAAAATCTGATAAACGGCTGAGCTGGAGCAGGCAGCGGGGCGGCCCCTGGGGGCCATAAAAAAACCCCCGCCTGGGCGGGGGTTTTGAGGTCTTGGGGACCGGAACAGGCTTGATCGCTGGGATCAGACCTTGCGGGAATAGAACTCCACCACCAGCAGTTCGTTGATTTCGAGGGCGACCCATTCGCGCTCGCAATTACCAGTGACCTTGCCGATCAACTTGGCCTTTTCAAACTCCAAATGGGGCGGAATGTTGGCCAGGCCGGGGAAGGCCAGGTTTGTTTCTGCCAGCAATTTGCTTTGTTTACGTTCGCGGATGGCAACCACGTCACCGGGGCGGCAGTGGTAGCTGGGGATATCCACCACACGACCGTTCACGGTCACGTGGCCATGGTTCACCAGCTGCCGGGCACCGGGGATGGTGGGGCCAAAGCCCAGGCGGAAGCAAACATTGTCGAGGCGACCTTCCAGCAGCTTCAGAAGGTTGGTTCCCGTGGAGCCCTCTTGGGCGCGGGCCTTCTTGACGTAGCGAACGAGCTGCCGTTCGGAAATGCCGTAGTTGAACCGAAGCTTTTGCTTCTCTTCGAGACGGATGGCGTATTCGGAGCGCTTGCGACGGGCTTGGCCGTGCTGACCGGGGGGATAAGACCGCTTAGCAGTCTTACGGGTGAGACCGGGAAGGTCTCCCAAGCGCCGCGTCACCCTCAATCGAGCACCGCGGTAGCGAGACATAAATTCAGTGGAACGTCAGGATGGGGTTTCGATCGGCGGATGCTCCCTTTGTGTGAGGCACCAGCAAACCAATCCGATACCTTACCTGGCCCAGGGCCAGGGGCCCCCTGGCGACCGCTGAGTTGGCTGCTGCTGGCGCTGCTGGCCATCTATCGGCGCTTGATCTCGCCCCTGCTGGGTCCCCCCCGCTGTCGCTTCGTGCCCAGCTGCAGTGGCTATGCCGTGGAGGCAATCCAGCGCCATGGCCCCTGGCGGGGCTCCTGGCTCAGTCTGGGGCGGTTAATCCGCTGCCATCCCTTTGCGGAGGGGGGCTTTGACCCGGTGCCCGAATGAAACTGCTCTTGCTTACCCGCCAGGGTTGCTGCCTCTGCGAGGGGCTGGCCGAACGGCTGGCCGCCCTGGACCCCGCCCCCGAGGTTCAGCCTGTGGATGTGGATACTGATCCAGCGCTCCAGAGCCGCTATGGCCTGGAGGTGCCTGTGTTGATGTTGCCAACGGCCAACGGCCAGCCCCAGGAATTGCCCCGGGTGCCGCCGCGTCTGGCTGGGGCTCGACTGGCGGAATGGTTGCAGCGCCAGATTTCTAAGCTTTAACCACCTAAAACGCCCCTAGGCATCCCTCCCCTGCGGCCCCCCATGAGCGTCCCTGCCCCTGAGTCGCCGCCCTTGGGCCGCTTACATGCCCTGCTGCGGGATGCGGGCCTGCTGGTGCCTAAGGGCTTGCCGGATCCGCTGGTGGGCGATGTGACCTGTGATTCGCGGCGGGTGGGGGCTGAAACACTGTTCATCGGCCTGCCGGGGGCCCGGGTGGATGGCGGTTGTTTTTGGCGGGCGGCCCTGCAGGCGGGGGCCAGCGCCGCGGTGATTGGCCCTGGAGCAGCGGCCCAAGATCCCCCCGGCCCTGGGGATTCCGTGCTGGTGGTGGCCGATCCGGTGGCTGAAACCGCCGGGCGCCTCGCCGCTGCCTTCTGGGGCCAGCCCAGTGCCCAGCTGGCCTTGATTGGGGTCACCGGCACCAATGGCAAAACCACCACCACCCACCTGATCGAACATCTCGCCAATGGCGCCGGCTGGCCCACAGCCCTGTTTGGCACCCTGGCCAACCGTTGGCCTGGCCATAGCCACACCGCCACCCACACCACCCCCTTCGCCGATCAGTTGCAGGCCGAGCTGGCGGCGGCCCGCGCCGCCGGCTGCCGACTGGTGGCCATGGAGGTGAGTTCCCATGCCCTCGAGCAACGGCGGGTGGCCGGTTGTGGCTTCAGCGGGGCGGTGTTCACCAACCTCAGCCAAGACCACCTCGACTATCACCCCTCCCTGGAGGCCTACTTCGAAGCCAAGGCCCAGTTGTTTGAGGCCCCCTACCTCAAGGGCAAGGCCGTGGTGAACCTGGATGATCGCCATGGGCGGCGCCTGGCCCTGCGCCTGGGGGAGCGCTGCTGGCGCAGCTCCCTGGAGGACCCAGCAGCGGAGTTGCGCATGGAGCAGCTGCAGTTTTCCGCCGCTGGGGTCACGGGGCTACTGGTTAGCCCCCTGGGCCAGGCCCGCTTCCAATCGCCCCTGGTGGGCCGCTTCAACCTGATGAACCTGCTCCAGGCGGTGGGGGTGCTGCTGCAGCAGGGTTTGCCCCTCGGGCCGCTGCTGACGGGCTTGAGCCAGTTCCAGGGGGTGCCGGGCCGCATGGAGCGGGTGCCCAGTGGCCCCCGCCAGGCGGCGGTGCTGGTGGACTACGCCCACACCCCCGATGGCCTCGAAAACGCCCTGGGGGCCTGTAGACCCTTTGTTCAAGGTCAACTGATCTGCCTATTTGGCTGTGGGGGCGACCGGGACCGGGGCAAACGCCCGCTGATGGGCGAAATCGCTGCCCGCCTTGCCGACCAGGTGGTGCTCACCTCCGACAACCCGCGCACGGAAGACCCCCAGCAGATCCTCACGGACGTGCTGGCGGGCATCCCCACAGGCACCGCCCTCCAGGTGCAGGTGGATCGGCGCCTGGCGATCGAACAGGCGATTGGCCTGGGCCGCGCCGGCGACCTGGTGCTAATCGCCGGCAAAGGCCATGAGGACTATCAGATTGTGGGCACGGAGAAACTGCATTTCGATGACCGCGAGGAGGCGGCCCGCTGCCTCGCCAAGGCAGACGAATTGACCTAAGCCCTGCAACAATCCCGACGTTGTGATTTTTCAACGCTCGCCTTTCCCTATGGCTTCCGGTGTTCCCCTTTCGAAGAAATTTCTAGCTGAGCTAATCGGCACCTTCTGGCTCGTATTTGGGGGCTGCGGTAGCGCCGTGCTGGCGGCCGTGTTCCCCTACGACTCAGCCGCCGCCAATCCCCTAGGCCTCGGTTTCCTTGGGGTGGCCCTGGCCTTTGGCCTCAGCTTGCTAACGATGGCCTACGCCATTGGCCACATCTCTGGCTGCCATATCAACCCCGCCGTTAGTTTTGGCCTCTGGGCCGGCGGCCGCTTCCCCAGCCGGGAATTGCTGCCTTACATCGTTGCCCAGGTGCTCGGCGCCAGCCTGGCCGGTGGCGCCCTCTATGGGATCGCCAGTGGCCGAGTGGGATTTGCCTTAACCGGCAGCAATCCGCTCGCCACCAATGGCTTTGGAGCCCATTCACCGGGGGGCTATGGCCTGCTGCCCGCCCTCACCATTGAAGTGCTGCTCAGCTTCATCTTCTTGCTGGTGATCCTTGGCAGCACCGACCGCCGGGCCGTGGTGGGCTTTGCCGGCATTCCGATCGGTCTTTCCCTGGTGCTGATCCACCTGATCAGCATCCCCGTGACCAACACCTCAGTGAACCCCGCCCGCAGCACCGGCGTGGCCCTCTGGGTGGGTGGTGAAGCGATTGGTCAGCTCTGGCTGTTCTGGTTGGCGCCAATCCTGGGGGCGCTGCTGGCCGGTTGGGTTTATCGCAACTTGATGGAGGGGGAAGGCTCCTGAGAACGGCCTAAGCCGCCGTAGGGATTTCCCCATCCCCATCGGCGGCTTCACTTTCATCCACCAGGGCATCCGCCACGTATTCGATCAGGCGCAGCAGCGCCTGACGGTTACCGAGGCGGATTTCCTCAAACATCTCTTGCACATGGTCGCTGGGCAGCCCTGTTTCAAACAGGATCCGCACCACCCGGAAGTTTTCATCCAGTTGATCTTCGGTGAGGGCGGCGACCACCATCTCTTCCGCCAGGGCAAAGGCGTTGAAGAGCAAAATCTCTGGATCGTCGCTGGGTTCCACCACGGAGAGCGGATGCAGGAAGCTGGTCTGCGCCTCGTGGAGCATGGGAGTTCCCCCAGATGCCGCAACCTTAGGTCGTCAGGACTGATGCACAAGCTCTTCCAGGCTGAGCAACAGCGCCTGCACTTCCTCTGGGCTGGTGGTGAGGTGGGTGCAAGCGCGCAGGCAATGGGGATCAGCAAGGCTGCGCAGCTGAAAGCCCTGATCGGCCAGGCGATTCACCAGCTGCTCCGGCTGGTGGCCCTCCACCACAAAGCTCACCAAGCCACTGCGGGGGGGGGCTGCCTCCACCAGGGTTCGTACCCCAGGAATCGCCTGGAGACCGCTCCAGAGCTGCCCACTTCTGAGGCAGATCTCAGCCTCCCGCTGGGCAGCATTACCGCAGCCTTCCAGTAGCTCGAGGGATTGGCGCAGGCCTGCCCCGAGCGGCACGCAGCTGGTGGCCACCTCAAAACGGCGGCCATCCTGATGCCAGCCACTGCCGGCCTCCCCTTCGTGGCTGAGGCTGCGCCAGCCGATCAGGGTGGGGCTTGCTTCCGCCAGCAGCCGTTCAGAAAGCACCACCGCCCCTAGCCCCTCCGGGCCGCAGCACCACTTGTGGCCGGTAAAAGCAAAAATGTCTGCGGCGGCAGGGGCCTGCCCCAACTCGATGCTGCCCACCGATTGGGCCGCATCCACCAGCAGCCAGGGGCGCTGGCGCTGGGCCTGGAGTCTTTCCGCCACCGCAGCAATCGGCATCGGGATGCCGCTGTTCCAGAGCAGGTGGGAAAGCACCACCAGGCGGGTGCGGCCGGTTAGCCCCTGCTCTAGGGACTCCAGCAACTCGGCATCGCTGCGCACCTGTTGCACCGGGAAATAATCAATTTCCAACCCCTGGCGCCGGGCCAGTTCACGGCAGGCGGCCAGCACCCCTGGGTGTTCGGCATCGCTGATCAACAGGCGATCGCCCGGCTCAAACGGCAGGCCCCAAAGCGGCAGCACGCAGCCACTGGTTACGTTTTCAGTGAGGGCCAATCGCCGGGGCGGCACCCCACAGAGCTGCCCCAGGGCGCCACGCAGGGCCGCCAGCTCCTGGTTCAACCAAGGCCATACATCCCGGCCAAAGGGGCCCAGCTGCTGCAACTTTTGCCAGCAGGCCACCATCGCCTCTAAGGAGGGGGTGGGTAGGGGCCCCTGGCCGCCGTAGTTGAAGTAATGCTTACTGGCCAGGGCAGGCAGCTGCTGCCGCAGGGTGAGGCTCAAGGCTTCAGAGCACCTGACCTACAGCTACTGCAGCCATGGCCGAAAAGAGGGTGATGCCAAGGGCCGTGAGCGGGGACTGACCTTGGGCCACCGCCAGGGTGGTAATCACCCCGGCCCCAAGGGCGGCCACGGCCAGCTGATTGGTGAGCTCCACGCGGTTGGGGGGGAGGTTCAAAGCGGCACTGAGATTGAAACGACCGTAGGCAGATGTATGGGCAAACACAAAAAAGAAGCCGGCTTCGTTACCGCCTGTGGGTATTCGTAATGCTCCGCAATCTTGTTGATTAGTGGGCCGGCCTGGCCCGGCCTTGCTTCGCCCAGCTTTGCAAAGCTTCGATCTGTTCCCGGGCGGTGCGGCTGAGCGGCACCAATTCCGCCGCCGCGGTGATCAGATCGGCTTCGCCGAATTCACGGCCCTCACTGAAGGCCATCAGCATGGCGTCAAGCACGATCTGCTCCAGTTCGGCCCCGGAAAAGCCAGCACAGCGGTCCACCAACACCTCGAGGGGAATGCTGTAGTTGGGGCGGCGGCGGCGCAGGTGCAAATCAAGGATCTGGCGTCTTTCGGCGGCCGTGGGCAAATCCAGCACAAAGATTTCATCGAAGCGCCCCTTGCGCAGCAATTCCGGCGGCAACTTATCGATCGCATTGGCGGTGGCCACCACAAACACAGGACTGCTCTTTTCAGCCATCCAGGTGAGCAGGGTGGCCAGCACCCGCTGGCTGGTGCCGCCATCACTGCGGCCATCAAGGCTGAAGCCCTTATCGATCTCATCGATCCAAAGGATGCAGGGGGCCATCGCTTCCACCGTGCGGATCATTTCGCGGCTGCGGGCCTCACTGGCCCCCACCAATCCGGCAAACAGGCGCCCCAGATCAAGGCGCAGCAACGGCATCGCCCAGCTGTGGGCGATCGCCTTGGCGGTGAGCGACTTACCGCTGCCCTGGGGACCCACCAGCAGCACCCCGCGAGGATGGGGCAGGCCATAGGCCTGGGCCTCAGGGCTGAAGGCCAGGCGCCGGCGTTCCAGCCAGCGTTTCAGCTGTTCGAGCCCACCGATTTCGCTGGGGTCGGCGGCGGCGGGGCAATACTCGAGCAGGTCACTGCGGGCCAGGGCCAGGCGTTTCTCCTCGAGCACATCATCAAGATCAGCGGCCTCTAGGCCCCCATGGCGGGCCAGGGCCCGGGCCGCCAACTGGCGGATCCGTTGTTCGGGCAGGCCGCGGCAGCTGCGCACCAGCAACTCCAGGGCACTGGCCTCCAGGGGGCTTTGGCTGGCGCTGGCGATCCCCTCCAGCAGCAAGCGAATTTCACTTGCCTCCGGCAGGGGCAGCTCCAACACGGTCAGATTCGCCTCCAATTCCCGGGGCAGGGCCAGATCTGGGGCGGAGATCACCAAGGTGAGCGGCCGTTGGCGTAGCTCCGTGGCCAGATTGCAGAGGCGCCGGCAGATGGCGCTGTCGTCCACATAGCGGTGGAAATCCAACAGCAGCAGGATCGCCGCCTGGGGTTCAGCCACCAGCCGGAAACTATCGAGCGCTGCCATCGGATTACGGGCCGCCTCCCCCTGGTGGTTGGCCAGCCCCTGCAGGCCCGCCACAAAATCCCATTGCAACAACAGCCGCTGGCCGAGCCGTTGGGCGGCCTGGTCCAGCAGCCGCCGCAAGCGCTCCTCCTCCTGCTGGCGGATCCAGAGGATTGGAGTGCGGCTGCGAATCAGCAGGTCGAGCTGATCAATCCAGGCCTTCATTGCTCGCTGGCTGGCTCCCCTGGCGGACTCTGCTCCTCTAGCGGGGGAATAATCAGCTGCTGCAGCGCCAACCAGCGGGGATCAACGGCAACGGGGTTAAGCCGGGCCGGGCCGCGCACCTCCTCCGGCAGGATCCCGGCGCAATCAGGGCTGCAGAGACGCTTAAGCGGCAGGTGAAGGCTGAGCTGTTCAAACAGCCAATGCTCAGGATCAAAACTGCCTAAGGGATCAAGGGTTTCGATCGGACTGGCGCCCCCCAGTTCCAGCAGAACCTCAGGGTCATCTGGGGTGGTGGGATCCCCTAGGGCGATCGCCTCCTCCGCCTTGGCCGCCAGCGGGTAAACAAAGACCTGCAGGCAGCGATCACAGCACAACTCCACCTGGGTGCGGCCTTCACCGCTCACCCACAGCTCGTTGCCGCGGTGCTGGGCCTGCACAAAACCACGCACCGGCCCGAGGCTATCTAGGGGGGCCAGCTTTTGATCCACCGGCCAGCGCTGGCCATCCCCCAGCAGCTTTAGCTCCTGCAGGGGAATCGGCCGCATCAGCCCTTGCCGCCCTTCGGCTCAAAGGGCAGCCGTTCGGTGGTTACGGCGGTGGCATTGGCGGTCACGGTCTGCTGGGAGACCTGCTGGTCAAGAATCGCCTGGAGGTTATCGGGCAGGGGCTCGCGGATCAGGATGTAGGTCTGCAGGGCCTGGAAGATGTTGGCCACCACCATGTAGAGCAGCACCCCAGCCGGCAGGGGGAAGAACAGGAACATCCCGGTGATCATCACGGGGGTCACCTTGTTGGCGGTGGCCTGCTGCGGATTGGCGGGCATGCCCCAGCCGGAAAGGATCTGGGAGGCAAACAGGCTGATGCCGAAGCCGGCCACCAGCACGGCAATGTCCCAATTGACGGTGCCATCGGTGAGGAAGCCCACCTGGCCCAGGGCCTTGATAAACAGGAAGCCACTGCGGGCCGCCAGCCCAGGGATCTTCACCTCAACGGTGGCGTCACCGGGGGCAAGCGCCTTCAGGGTGCCATCGGCATTCACCGTCACAATCCCCTCCCCCTTGGTGAGGCTCCACTGGGGGGTGAGGTCGATGCTGGGGGTAAGCCGTTGCTCGATCGCCTCCAAGGATTCACTGCCATCCTTGGCCTGCAGCTGCACCTTGACGCTCTCGCCTACCCCCAGGCGGTTGCCCCCCGGCAGGGCGGCCACCACGGGCACGTGATCCGTTTCAGTGATGAAAATCGAATGGCTAGCACTGGCAAAGGGCTTGGCCTCCACCGCCGCCACCTGGTCGCTGGACACCACCTTCACATTGAGGGTGTATGGCACATCGGCGAAGGGGGAACCCCGCAGGGTGGCAAACAGGGCAAACAGGATCGGCATCTGCACCAGCAGGGGCAAACAACCCGCCAGGGGGCTGCCGAACTCCTTCATCAGCTTGCCCAACTCCTCCTGCTGTTTCTGGGGGTTGCTGGCGTACTTGGCTTTGATATCAGCCTGGCGTTGCTGCATCACCGGCTGGGCAATGCGCATACGGCGGGCATTGCGGATCGAGCCGGCACTGAGCGGGAACAGCGCCAGTCGGATCACCACCGTGAGGGCAATGATCGCCAGGCCGTAGCTGGGCACCAATCCATAGAAAAAATCCAGGATGGGAAGCAGGAGGTTGTCGGAGATGTAGCCGATCACGGCGGGGTGCTAGGCGATGGGGTTGAGTGTGCCTGAGGGCGGGTCAGCCGTTGGGGGCGGCGACGGCAAAGCCGGCGGGAGTTGTGGTCTTGGCAGCAGCTTCTGCCATGCGGTCCTTGATGAAGGCTTCCGCTTCCCGGAAACGCGGCAGGGCCCGCATTTCCAGGCGGGCGCCGTCCTTAAGCAGTAGGCACATGTCGCCCCAAGCGCCGAAGCCGCGGGCCACCGCCCGCAGCTCCTTGATCTGGCCGTAGCTGATCTGGCTGCGATCGCGGCCAAACCAACCACCGCTCACCGAAACCCGGCGACTGGTGATTTTGAACCGCAACCAAAAGGCTCGCACGATCGCCCCAATCGCAAAGGGCAGGCCGATCAGGGTGGCGCCAAAAATCAGGTTCACGATCAGGTCACCCCTGGCCGGTCCCCCCTCATAAAACAGGTCTTCCTTCAGGCCCAGACTGGGGGACGCCGTCATCGCTGAGCCCTGCTTGTTGCATCAATGCACACCATTCTCTCAGGAGATCGTGGGGATCGACTTGGGCCGCCTCCGGTCGCAGGCTGAGCAGCAACCAGTGGGGCTGGGGTCCAGCCGCTAGGGGCCACCCCAGGGCCCACTCGGTAAAGGCAGTGTGGAACAGTCGTCTCAGGCGATTGCGCACCACCGCCCGCTTGCTCACCTTGGTGCTGATCACCACGGCAAACCGAAACTCCTGCTCCTGGGGGCGTAGTTCCGGCTTGAGCAGCTCGGGCCTGGGGGGCACCACCCGCAGCAGCAGGGGGCCTCGGTTGTGGGCACGGCCCTGGCGATAGAGGTAATCGAACACCCCCCGACCCCTTAGGCGGTGCCGCTGGGGCAGAACCACGGCAACTGGGGAAGCTCAGACCGCCAGACGGGCGCGACCGCGCCGGCGCCGGGTACGGATCACACGGCGGCCGGTGTGGGTGCGCATGCGCACACGGAAACCGGACACGCGCTTGCGCTTGCGACTGGTTCCTTCAAGGGTGCGCTTGGTCATGGCGGTGGACGGTAAAGGGTGGCTTGGAGCCAATCTCCAAGCCTATCAGGTTGGCCCCAGGCTCAATTGGTGATTTCGATCACCCAGCTGCCCAGATAGCCAGCCATGGGGATGTCCCCAGGGGCCTGGGCCAGGGCATTGAACTGATACATGCCGCTGTTGAAAGGGTTGGGCACGGTAAACACCACCGCAATGCTTTTATCAGGTGGCACAGGCGTTGTGGGGTAGATATCAATGCGTTTGCCGTTGTCGGTGAGTTTCACCTCTGCCGGGATAGTTTCCTCACACTTGGTGCGCTTGGCATAGCCACCGGCGTTGCAATACTTGAGGTGAACCTTCTGGACATCAATCGAAGTATTGAAGTAACTGGGCACAGTGATAGACAACTTAAGGATCGCCGCCTTGCGGTCCTTACCCCTCAACACCAGGAAATATTCAGCCCAGCGATTGCGTTCGGTGTCGGAAACGTAGTAATAGAGCTTCTTGAAATCCTTGTTGCTGTCCCAGCGGAATTCCAAGATCGAGGGCGTACCCACGGAGCCCTGGGCCTTAGCTGCTTGACGACTGATCAGGGCACCGCTTCCCAGGGCCAGCAAACCAGCGGCGGCAAGGCCAGCCAGTGGACGAATTAAACGGGCCATTACAGCCTCCCTGAAAGTGGCTTGATTCTCATTAGTACGCCCCGGCCCCCTGGGGGGGCATGGGCCGGCCCCAGAGCTGTCAGTTGTGACTGGATCGGTCCGGTCGCAGCCGCTGGGCCTCCCTCAGGTAGGTGTGACAAAGCTCCTGGGGCAGCGGCAGCCAGGCTTGCACCAGCACCCGGATGCAGCGAGGCAGGTCGCCGACCACCGCCATCTGCTGGCAATCCAGCAGGGCCACCGCCCCCCAACCGGGCAACTGGCGGGCCACGGAGGCCGGAAACAGGGCGTCGAGATCGGCGGTCACCGAAAAGATCGCCGTTAAAACCTGCTCCCCCCCAAGGCGATTGCGGTTCACCAGGGTCTCCATCAATTCCCGCACGGCCTCAGCGATGGCAGCGGGGGTGTTGGCCGCCACCGTGGTGGCCCCCCGCAGGGCCCGCAAGGCAAGGGTGGGTTCGGTCATGGGTGGAACAGCCAGAGGGGTTGTCCCCCCATCCCAAATTCGAGCTGAAGCTGCTGGCGCAGGCGCTGCCACAGCCCCCGTTTTTGCTGGCCCACGTTGACCGGTTTACTGCGCTCCTCATCCAAACCCACCAGCCGGGCCGCCTCCCGCCGGGCGGTGTCCTCATCGCCCAGCAGGTCCACCAAGCCCAGCTCCAGGGCCTGGGCCCCGCTAAACACGCGGCCGTCGGCAAAGCTGCGCACTGTTTCTTCGCTTAGGCCCCGGCCTTCCGCCACCGCCCGCACGAACTGGCCGTAGCTGCTGTCGATCAGGGCCTGGAGGATGCCGCGCTCCTCCGCACTCAAGGCCCGATCCGGGGAAAGAATGTCTTTAAAAACCCCGCTTTTAACGGTTTCAAAGCGGATGCCAATCCGGTCCAGCAGTTTTTCGAGATTGTTGCCCCGCAGGATCACACCAATGGAGCCCGTGATCGTGCCGGGATTAGCAACAACGCGATCGGCGGCACAGCCCACATACACCCCGCCCGAGGCGGAAATGTTGCCGTAGCTGGCCACAATTTTGCAGCCCTTGGCCTTAAGGCGCAGCAGCGCCTGGTGGATTTCCTGGCTGTCGCCCACGGTGCCGCCGGGGCTATCGATCCGCAGCAACAACACCGGAAAACGCTGGTCCTCCACCTGGCGCAGGGCCTTCAGCACCCGGCTGCGGGCGGCGCCGGCGATGGGCCCCTCCAAACAGAGGCGGGCGATCCGTTTTCGCCGCGGACGGCGCAGGGGCCAAGACATGGCAGGGATGGAACTAGGAATGGCTCGGATCCTATGCAGCCCGCGCCCCTAGGCTCGTGCCCCCTGTAGCGCTGCGGTGCCTGCGTTATTGCGCTGGTTGGCGATGTTGTTGCCCTTTGCGCTCTGGGGCACGGCGATGGCGGCGATGAAAGCGCTGCTCCCGGAGCTGTCGCCCCTGACGCTGGCCTGGTTGCGTTTGTTGCCAGCGGCCGTGGTGCTGCTGGCCGCCGTGGGCCTGCTGGGGCGCTCCTTGGCGGTGGATCGCCGCGATTGGCCCTGGCTGCTGGCTTTTGCCCTGGTGGATGGCGCCCTGTTCCAGGGGTTACTGGCCGAAGGCCTTGGGGACACCGGTGCCGGCCTGGGCTCGGTGCTGATCGATTCCCAGCCGCTGCTGGTGGCACTGCTGGCCCGCACGTTCCTGGGGGAAGCCATCAATCCCTTTGGCTGGGTGGGCCTGTTGCTGGGGCTGGCCGGGATCCTCTGCCTGGGCTTGCCCCCGGAGCTGTTGCGGCACTGGTGGTTGCAAGGACCAGCGGTGGCGGGGGTGCTGGGGCCCAGCCGGGGCGAACTGTTGATGCTGCTGGCCGCCGCGGCCATGGCGGTAGGCACTTTGTTATCGCGCTGGGCCTGCCGCCACAGTGATCCCCTGGCGGTGACCGGTTGGCACCTGCTGCTGGGCGGCTTGCCGCTGCTGGCCCTGAGCCTGGTGGGTCCCCTGGCCGATCCGCTGCGGCTCTGGCCCCAGCTGTCGCTGGCCCAATGGGGGCTGGTGGCCTACGCCAGCCTGCTGGGCAGCGCCCTGGCCTATGGCCTGTTCTTCTGGTTTGCCAGCAGCGGTGATCTCACCGGCTTTACTTCGCTCACCTTCCTCACGCCGGTATTTGCCCTCGCCACCGGGATGCTGCTTTTGGGTGAACAGTTACGGCCCCTGCAGTGGCTGGGGGTGGCCCTGGCCCTGGGTTCGGTGCTGCTGATTAATCGTCGGGGGGAGCTATGGCAGGCCTGAGGCTTTTACTGGTTTCCACCCCCCTAGGCCCCCTGGGCCAGGGGCTGGGCGGTGGGGTGGAACTCACCCTGCTGGGTCTGCTGCAGGGCCTCGCAGGCCGCGGCCATCAGCTCAGCCTGATCGCCGCCGAGGGCAGCCAACTGGCTTTACCCCCTGGGGTGGAGCTGCTGTTGGAACCCGGGCTGCCCCAACCCAGCTGGCAACACCAGCAACGCCAGGGGGCGATTCAAATACCGGCCGCTGGATTGCTGCCGCGCTTCTGGGCCAGGGCCCTGGCCCTCCAGGACCAGTTCGATGCCGTGCTCAACCTTGGCTATGACTGGTTGCCCTTCTGGCTCACCCCCCAGTTCCGCCCACCGCTGTTTCACCTGGTGAGCATGGGCAGCGTCGCCCAGGCCATGGATGAGGTGATCGAAGCCACGGCGGCGGCCTTCCCCCAGCGACTCGCTTTTCACAGCGCCGCCCAGGCGGCGGACTTTCACTTACCGGGTCCGCCCCGGCTGCTGGCCAACGGCTTTGATTTCAGTCGTTACAGCTTTCAAGCCGAGCCGAAATCATTGCTGGGCTGGGTGGGCCGCATCGCCCCGGAGAAGGGGCTGGAGGATGCCGCCCAAGCGGCGGCGGCCTGGGGTTGGCCCCTGGCGGTGTGGGGCCTGTTGGAGGATCCGGCCTATGGGGCGGCCGTGGAGGCGTCGGTGCCGGCAGGCACCCTGCAGTGGCGAGGCTTTTTAGCCACCGAGCAGTTGCAGGCGGAGCTGGGCCAGTGCGCGGCCCTGCTGAATACCCCTAAGTGGAATGAAGCCTTCGGCAATGTGCTGGTGGAGGCGATGGCCTGCGGGGTGCCGGTGCTGGCCTACCGCCGCGGGGGTCCGGCGGAATTGGTGGATCCAGGGGTGAGTGGCGCCCTGGTGGAGCCCGATCAGGTGGGGGCCCTGTTGGAGGCCCTGCCCCAGGTGCTGGCCCTGGATCGCCGCGCCTGCCGTTCCCGGGCCCAGGAACGCTTCAGCCTGGAGGCCTTCGCCGAGCGAGTTGAGGCCTGGTTGCTAGAGCCTGGCTAGCATCCACCCGGCACAACTGCTGGCCCCCCATGGATCCCCGCGGCGAGATCCTGGTTTGCGGCCTGGGGGGCCTGGGCCAGGCCTGTTTAGCCAGCCTTTTGGCTTTTGATCTACCGATCCGCTGTCTGGATCAGCGCCAGCCCGTGTGGGCTGACACCGACTTAGCCCAGCAACTGGAGCCAGCGCTGGTGCTGGGGGACATGCGCCACCCGAAGGTGTTGCTGCAGGCCAGGGTGAGCCAGGCCCGGGCGGTGCTGCTGCTCAGCCAAGACAGTGGCGTGAATCTGGAGGCGGCGCTGCAGGTGCGGCTGTTGAATCCCACGGCCCAGCTGGTGGTGCGCTCCAGCAACAACAACAGCAGCAGCAAGCTGGAGCGCCAGCTGCAGGCCCGGCTGCCGGGGCTGGCGATTGTGGATCCCCAGCTGCTCACCGCAGGGGTGTTTGCCAATGCCCTGCGCCCCGATGGCACCGAGGCGGCCTTCGAACTGGAGGGGGAGCTATTCAAGGTGCGCAGCAGCCTGCAACGGCAAGCCGCCAGCCGTGACCTCTTCGATCTGCTCAGCCGCCGCCAACGGCTGGTGCAATGGTTCCCGGCCGAGCAGGCCCCCGCTGGCCCCCCCGCCAGCGGCTGGTGGGACCTAGATGCTCGCCCCGGCCCCGGCGACCGGCTGCTCTGGCTGGAGCTGGCCAGCACCTTAGAAACCCACCCCCGCTCCAGGCGCCAGTGGCTGGCCAGCGGCTGGGCCCACCTGCGGTTTTTTGTGGAGGGGGGTTGGGACGCACTGCAAAACCTCGCCAATCGCCGCGATCCCCTGCTGTTCTGGGGCCTGGGCAGCCTGGTGGTGGTGCTGCTTTTGGGCAGCTACTGGTTTGGGGCTGGCTCGCCGCTGCGGGGCTTGATGCTCACCCTGGCCCTGCTTAAGGGGGAATACCTCGACGCCTTCAGCTTCATGGTTAATGACTCCAACCCCCAACTGGGGCAGGCCCATTTCCCCCTGGCGGCCCTCAGCCTGCTGTATGCCCTGGGGGGCACCCTGCTCACCGCCTGGTTGGTGGCCCTGATCCTCGATCGCTTGCTGGCTGGCCGCATTGGTCGGCAGGAACCACGGCCCCTGCCAGCCCACACCCCCTATGTGTTGCTGCTGGAGGGGGGACGGCTGGCCGAACGGCTGGAACAGCAATTGCGGCTGCAGAAATTCCAGGTGGTGCGGGTGCAGAGCCTGGCGGCGGATGGGGATTCAGAGGGGGGGGCCTACCGCAGCCTCGATCGCGCCCTGCGGGCCCTGCGCCATTGCCCCTGCCAGGCGGTGGGGGTTTTGTCTAATGATCTGATGGCGAATCTGGCCATCGCCCTGGAGCTGCAGGAACGCTGGCCAGGGATTCGGCTGGCGGTGCAGTCCCATTCCCTCTCGGAAACCAGCAACCTCAACGTTCTGTTTGAAGGCATGCAGGTAATCAACCCCCTGGAAGTGGCCGCCGATGCGGTGGTGGCCACGGCCCTAGGGGAGCGGGTGCGGGGGGTGCTGCGGCTGGCTGAGGCCTATTTGCTGCTCACCGATTACCGAGTGGAAAGCAACGACACCCTCCATGGCCTCAACCTGGCGGCGGTGGCCGGTGGCTATGGCCTGATTCCCCTGGTGGTGATTGGCAAGGGGGAGATCGAGTCGATTGCCCTACCCAATCCGGAACGGGTGCTGCAGCAGGGGGATCGCCTGGTGGTGCTGGCCAGCTTGGCGGCCCTGCGCCAAGTGGAAAGCGGCAGCCTGCAGCCCCCCCGCTGGACCCTGGAGTTGCGGGGCATCCGCAGCAATACCCCCCTGTTTGAGGCCCAGCTGGCCTTGGCCCGCTTCCTGGCGGCGACCCCCGGCGAAATGGGCGCCTATCTCAACACCACCCAGGGCCCCCAGCGCACTCCCCCCCTTTACCAGGCCCCTGGACGGCTGCTGGAACAGGTCCTGCAGCGCCTGGGGGTGGACTGTGACTTGGTGTCTTTGGACACCAGCCACGCATAGGCTTCCCGCCAATATCAACTGCCCCATCCGTGACCCGTTCGCCACGGCTTCCCTGGCTGCTGGGGCTCACCGCAGCCCTGGGGGCTCTGCTGTTCCTCTGGCGCCTCGGCTGCATCGGCCAGGTGGACGAAACCCCCGCCCTCTTCGCCGCCGCGGGGCGGGCCATGGCCGATAGCGGCGACTGGCTCACCCCCCGGGTGAACGGTCATCCGCGCTTCGACAAGCCCGTACTGATTTATTGGTTGATCGGTGCCTTAAGCCTGCTGCCCCGCGGCTGGGATCCCCTGGGCAGCTGGGCCGCCACCCTGCCCTCGGCCCTGGCGATGGTGGCGGTGATGCTGGCCCTGGTGCCCACCGTGGCGCTGGCCATGGCGCCGGGACAACGGGATTCCTGGAAACCACTTACCGCCGCCCTTGCCTTTGCCCTATCGCCCCTGGTGCTGCTCTGGGGACGGGTGTCTGTAAGTGATCCCCTGCTCAGCGCCTGCCTGGCCCTGGCCCTGCTCGGCTTCTGGCGCAGCTACGCCAGGGCTGGCCGGGGCTGGCCTTGGGCCAGCTGGCTCTGGCTGGGGCTAGCGGTACTAACAAAAGGACCTGTGGCCCTGGTGCTTGCTTTCGGCACCCTGGCCAGTTTCGGCTGGCTACAACGGGATTTTGCTGGCTTGCAACGGGCCCTAGCCCCCGGTCGCGGGCTAGCCCTGAGCCTGGCGGTAGCCCTGCCCTGGTATTTCCTCGAGTGGGTCCGGGAGGGAAAACCTTTCTGGGACAGCTTTTTCGGTTATCACAACCTGCAGCGCTTCACCCAGGTGGTGAACCACCATGCCGGCCCCTGGTGGTTCTATCTGCCGGTGTTGGTGATCGCCAGCCTGCCGGTCACCCCGTTGCTGCTGCTGGGCCTGGCGCAAGCCAGCGGCGGAATGCGCCAACGCTTGCCACAGCCCCCAGCGCAATCCCTGCAACGCTTTGCCCTCTGCTGGTTACTGGTGGTGCTGGGTCTGTTTTCACTCTCGGCCACCAAACTTGCCAGTTATCTGTTGCCCGGCCTGCCGGCGATTGCCCTGCTGGTGGCCCTAGCCACTGGCCCCTCCCCCTGGCTGGGGCGGGCCCGCTGGGGATCGGTGGCATTAAGCGCCCTGATCGGGGCTGGTCTGGGGGCGGCGCCACTCTGGGTGCCCCTGATCCATGACCCGGAAATGCCCGGGATGGCAGCCCAGTTACTGGCCTCCGGGGCCGTGCAACGCAGTGGCGCTTGTTTTCTGGGGGCGGCCCTGCTGGGGGGCGGCTTACTGCTCTGGCCCAGGGCTGGCCGCGCTGGGGACTGGCCTGGCTGGCTATTGGCCCTCCAGGTGCCCCTGATCCTCTGGCAGCTGCTGGGTTTGCAGCCGATTGCAGAGTTGGGGGATCGGATCCGCCAGCGACCGGTGCGCCAGATCGCCGCGGCCGTAAACGAAACAATCCGGCCGGGGGAACCCCTGGCAATGGTGGGCGTAAATAAACCTTCGTTGCACTACTACACCCGCCAGGTGGTGCTCTACGAGGGCCGACCGGCCACGGGCCTGCGCAACCTCAGCGAAAGGCTTTCGGGGCAATCGCCCACCCTGCTGGTGGTTATTGACACCACCACAGCGGCGCTGCCCTACTGGCGCTCAATACCCCATAGGACCCTGGCCCAGTGGGGTATTTATGAGCTTTGGCGGGTGCCCCGAACGGCCCTAGACCAAGGCGCCCGGGCCCTGGTCCGCCAGGGGATTCCCTCCACCTGGCGCCTGCCCAACCCTGAACGCTATTGAGGATTGCCGCTATGAAGGAGGCATTCTCCGGCTTGTCTGTGCCTGAAAAGCTCACTTTTGGCGATGCAGAGCTGGCCCGGGCCGGCCTGTTGGAGGCGGCCTGGCGCCATCGGCTGATGGCAGAAGCTACCCAGGCCAGCCCCCCCCTGGAAGCAACGGAGGCGGCCCAGGCCCTGGGGGCGCTGCTGGAGCAACTGCAGTTGCAGGACCCCAACCGCCGGGGAAGCTGGCTGCAGGATCGAAGCCTCAGCGAAGCCGATCTACAGGCCATGGCCGAGCTGCCCCAGCGCTGGCAAGGCTGGTGTATCAAGAAATTTTCAGCCCTAGTTGAAACTGAATTTCTGCGGCGTAAGGGCGAATTTGACCAGGTGACCTATTCATTACTGCGGCTCAAAGACGGGGAACTGGCCGCGGAATTGCACCAGCAACTGCGGGAGGGGGAGGCCTCCTTCGCCGAGCTGGCCGGCCGTTATTCCGAGGGCCCTGAACAACGCAGTGGCGGGCTGGTGGGGCCTGTGCCGCTCTCCACCCCCCACCCGGCCCTGGCCCGCTTGTTACAAATCAGCCAACCTGGACAGCTCTGGCCACCCAAGCAACTAGAGAGCTGGTGGATCATCGTGCGCCTAGAGGAATTACGGGGGGCGCAATTGGATGAGCCAATGGCAAGACGGTTGATGTTGGAACAGGGGGAAGACTGGCTCAGGGGTCAGGTAAGAGAACAGATGACTGTCCATAATTCAGCAAAAGATTTGCTGGTCGGCTGAGTACGAATGTCGCTTTCAGCTGCCCTTGACCTGCTCTCTACGGTGGCGCCCTTCCGCAGCCTGAGTGCGCTGGAACAGGCCGAACTGGCCCCACGGCTGAAGCCCCTTGCCCTACGCCCCGGGGCCCGGCTCCATGGCTTTGATGAGCTGCCCCCCGGCATCTTGATTCTGGTGGAGGGCCAGCTGCGCCTGCTGGGCCAGGACGAACGCGGGGAGGCATTCACCCTGGCCCGCTTGGATCCAGGGGCGATCGGCGGCTGGTTGGCGTTGCTACGGGGGGTGCCTGGCCAGGTGCTTTCGGCATCGGTGGCCTGCCGCGGCTGGTTTCTGCCGGCCCAAACCTTCCTGGAGTTATTTGAAAAACACCGCTCCTTTCAGGAGTTTTTTGCCGATGGCGGTGTAGCCGAGCGCTATGCGGTGGTTTCAGCCTCCACCCGTCCTGACCTGCCCCGGGGTCTGGCCCTGAGGGATTGGGCCCAGCAGGCCGCCGCCACCCCTGCCGTGAGCCTTGAGGGCCAACAGCCGGTGGTGCCCGAAGGCAATTGGCTGCTCAGCAACGGCTCGGCCCTAGACCATGCCGTAGGCGAACAGCTCAGCCCTGGCCTGGTGTTGGAACGCAAGGGACGCCTGCCGATTCGCCTTTTACCCCTGCCCCAGCCCTGGCCCCCCAGCAATGGCGCCGCCAAGCCCGATGCCCTGGTGGTGACCCCCAGCGAGGTGCTGGAACCGGAATGGCTTGATGGCAGCGAACTGGTGCCCCAGCTCCATCAGATGGAGGCCCTTGAGGATTGGTATGGCCGCCTAGGCGATGACGGCAGTTTTCCCCAGGTGGAGGGCCAGGGGCCCATGGACGAACCATTCGCCTGCCTGCGGATGCTGGCCCGCAGCTTTGACCTGCCCTTCCGCCGCGACATCATCCGGCGCATCCTGGAAGATCAGTTGCAACGGGCCGAAGGCAAAGGCATCGGCCTGCTGCAGCTGGCGGCGGTGGCGGATCTGCTGGGGCTGAGGGCCTCGTTGCTGGAGGTGGCCCCCACTGATGTGGCCCGGCTGCCCCTGCCGGCGGTGGCCCTGGAAAACGGCCATCCCCTGGTGCTCTGGCAGTGGGATGGCGCTGGGCTATTGATCGGCGATCCCCGCGCCGGCCAGCGGCGGCTGCTGCGGGAGCAATTAACTGGTCTGCTCGACGAAAAAGGTCGCATCGCGGTGCTCACCCTGGAACGGGCCAGCTCCACCCCCAAGGCGCGCTTTGGCCTCTCCTGGTTTCTTCCCGCCATTCGTCAACATCGCGGCATCCTTATCCAGGTGCTGGTGGCCAGCTTCTTTGTGCAACTATTTGCCCTGCTGAATCCCTTGCTGATTCAACAGATCATTGATGCAGTGATTTCCCAGGGAAATCTAAAAAGTCTCAATGTGCTGGGTTCGCTGCTGGTGGCCATGGCCGTAGCTGAAGGCTTGCTCGGTTCCCTGCGCACCTACCTGTTCAGTGACACCACCAATCGCATCGATATTTCCCTCGGCTCCACAATCATCGACCACCTGCTGCGCTTGCCGCTCAGCTATTTCGCCAAGCGTCCCGTAGGGGAGGTGGCCAGTCGCATCAATGAACTGGAAAAGATCCGCCGTTTCCTTACCGGTACAGCCTTAACCGTGGTGCTGGATGCGGTGTTCTCGGTGATTTATATCGCCGTGATGTTGCTATACAGCCCCATGCTTACCGCCTGGGCCCTTGGGGTGGTGCCCTTCTTCATTGGCCTCACCGCAGCGGCGGCACCGATCATCAGGGCCCAACTGCGGGAGCAGGCGGAGGCCAATGCCCGGGTGCAGAGTCATCTGGTGGAAACCCTTGGCGGCATGGAAACGGTCAAGGGCCAAGGCATGGAACTGCATAGCCGCTGGCGTTGGCAACAGCTCTATGGGGGCCAGATCTCGGCCGGCTTCCGCAATACCGTTACCAGCACAGCAGCCGGTTCCGCCTCCCACTTCTTTGAGCAGCTGTCGGGGTTGCTGGTGCTTTGGGTGGGGGCGGGCCTGGTGCTCAAGGGTGAACTCACCCTTGGCCAGTTGATTGCCTTCCGAATCCTCTCTGGTTATGTAACTGGACCGTTGCTGCGCTTGGCCACCCTCTGGCAGAACTTCCAGGAAACAGCGCTCTCCCTTGAAAGACTTTCAGACATTGTTGACCATCCCCAGGAGATTGAGATTGCCGGCGAGCAATTGCCGCCCCTGCCGCCGATCCTCGGGGCGATTCGCTACGAACGGGTCAACTTCCGCTTTGGCAGCAGTGGTCCACTGCAACTATTGAATGTGGATGTGGATATTCCCGCCGGTAGTTTTGTGGGCATCGTTGGCAGCAGCGGCTCCGGCAAAAGCACGATGCTGAAGCTGCTCACCCGCCTCTATGACCCCTTGGAGGGCACCATCCGCTTGGATGGCTATGACATTTCCAAGGTGGATCTTTATTCGCTGCGGCGTCAGATCGGCGTGGTGCCCCAAGACAGCCTGCTATTTGATGGCACGGTGCAGGAGAACATTGCCCTAACCAGGCCAGATGCTGATTTCGAGGCGATCATGGCCGCGGCCAAGGTGGCCTGTGCCCACGATTTCATCCAGCAATTGCCGGCGGGTTACAGCAGCTCGGTGGGGGAACGGGGCGCCGGACTTTCGGGGGGCCAACGGCAGCGACTGGCCATAGCCCGGATGGTGCTCAAGCAGCCGCGGCTGCTGGTGCTGGATGAGGCCACCAGCGCCTTGGATGTGGACACGGAGCAACAGCTCACCCGCAACCTCAGTGAGGCCTACCGGGGCCGCACTGTGTTGTTTATCACCCACAGACTCGGCACCCTGCGCCATGCTGATCTAATCCTGGTGATGCATGAGGGGGCCCTGGTGGAGCAGGGCAACCATGAGGACCTAATGGCCATTGGCGGCCGATATGCCACCTTGTTCCGTCAGCAGGAGGCTGCCCTGGTATGAGCAAACTTGTACGCCTTGGCTCCAGCAATCTGCAGGATGTGAGGCTGAGGCCAGCGCCCACCTGGAGTCGCGCCCTGGTGTGGGCCCTGATCGGCACCGCCAGCTTTGCCTTTTTGTTTGCCCTGTTCACCAAGATTGACGAGGTGGTGGTGGCCCAGGGGGACCTGGAACCCACTGGCACGGTGAAACCAATCAAGGCCGTGCAGGCGGCGGTGGTGGAGCAGGTTTTCGTAAAGGAAGGGCAAAAGGTGGAGGCGGGCCAACCCTTGATTCGCTTTGACACCGATAAATCTGTGGCCCAGCAGGGCAACGTGGGGCGCCAATTAAGCCTGGAACGCCAAAGATTTGGCCAGCAGGTAAGTAGCACCGAAGCCCGCCTGGAAAATGTGAAAGCCAAACGCGAAAGCCTGGTCTCCAAGCGCAACAGCCAGACTCTCACCCTGCGAAATGAGGAAGATATTTTAGCCAGGATCGAGCCCCTGGCCAAGCAGGGCGGTATTCAGGTGGTGCAATATATGGAACAAAAAAATAAGGCCCAGGAATTACGATCTGAGATTGCTCAAACGGAAGCCTCAATCCGTCAGACCGACGCAGAAATGCACGAGGTTGAATTTGATCTGCTCAAGCAGAGAAAGGAAAGCGAGCGGCAACTTTCAGACCTGGAACGCCAAAGCGTTGAGGTGAAGGAGCAAATGCAAACCGAGCTGCTGCGCTCCCCGGTGAAAGGGGTGATTTTTGATCTTGCCACCAGCAGCAAAGGTTATGCGGTGGCGCCGAATGAAACCATAATGAATGTTGTTCCCTCCGATTCCCTGCGGGCCAAGGTGTTTGTAACCAGCAAAGACATTAGCTTTGTGAAGCTGGGCCAAGCCTCTGATGTGCGCATGGACGCCTATCCCTTTACTGAGTTTGGTTCGGTGAAGGGAACAGTAAAACGAATCGCAACAGAAGCCCTGCCTCCCGACCAGCAAAACCAACAGCCCCGCTTCCCGGTGATAATCGAACTATCCAAGCAGGTGCTTACTAAAAATGGTCGCACTTACCCGCTCAGGGCAGGTGAAACGCTTACGGCTAATTTAGTGCTCAGGGAAAAAAGGGTTATCACCCTGCTCACCGATGTGATCGACCGGGCCTTTGATGCGCTGCGGCCGATTCGCTCCCCCTCCAGCACCCGTTAAGCCAAAAGTTAAGCCATCTGTCGCTGGCAGAAGGAGCAGTGGCCCCAGCGCTGCATTTCCCCCGCCGGGGCCGGGGCGCCGCAACGGGGACAGCTACCCATGCCATGGCGATCCACCCGGCTGGGGTGCTCCTCCCAACTCGCTTCGTTGATGTGGCTGGTGACCGCTGCCGGCCCAGGCCGCTGCCGATGTTCCAGCTGCAGGTCCTTCAGGGGGAAGCCAGCGCCGCGCAGGGCGCCCAAAAGTTGATGGCGGCTGTAGCGCAGGGCCAGCAACCACTGGGGTTGCTCCACCCCCACCCAGAGGATGCCCCCCTGCAGCCGCAGCGGTCGGCAGTGGGGGGCCAGCTGCGGGCCGGCGATTGCTGGCCAGGCCTGCCAAAGGGCCGCCAGATGGCCATCACGACGCCAGTCCTGCTCCACATCCTTAAGGCACTGGGCCAGGGCGCTGGCGCCGGGGCGCGGCGCCGGCATCAGCACTGAAACCTGGCCGATCTGCCTTGTTTGGCTGGGGGGGGCTTTGGCCATGGCTAAAGGCTAGGGGGGGCGGCCATCCCTACCGAAGCCACCTCTAGGTTTAAGGGGCAGACCTGGCTAGGGTCCATGGGTTGCCGCATGCCGCTGGCCCCATGGGCTTTTTTGACCGTCTGAGCCGTCTGTTCCGCGCCAACCTCAATGATCTGGTCGGCCGCGCCGAGGATCCATCCAAGATCCTTGACCAGTCGGTATCCGACATGCAGGCGGATCTGGTGAAGTTGCGCCAGGCCGTGGCCACTGCCATCGCCGGCCAGAAACGCATTCAAAATCAAGCTGAACAGGCGGAAGCCCAGGCGAAAACCTTGTACGAGCGCGCTGAACTGGCCCTCAAGAAGGGGGAGGAGGACCTGGCCAAGGAAGCACTCAGCCGCCGCAAGACCTATCAGGAAACCGCCACCGCCCTCAATACCCAGCTCAGCACCCAAGCCGGGCAGGTGGAAAACCTCAAGAAAAACCTGATGGCCCTTGAGGGCAAGATCGCCGAGGCCCGCACCAAGAAAGACATGCTCAAGGCCCGGGCCCAGGCGGCCCAAGCCCAGGAGCAGTTGCAAGGGGCCGTGGGGGGCCTGAACACCGATTCCGCCATGGCTGCCTTTGAGCGCATGGAAGAAAAGGTTCAAGCCATGGAGGCCCGCGGCCAGGCCGCCGCTGAAATCGCCGGCAGCGACCTCGACAGCCGCTTTCAGGCCCTCGAAGCCGGTGGTGATGTGGATAGCGAACTGGCGGCCCTCAAGGCCAGCCTCAATCCCACCCCCGTGGCCCTGCCAGACGAAACCAAGAAACCCCAGCTGCAGCCGGCCCAGGCGGCGGAAGTTGACCAGGAACTGGAACAGCTGAAACGCTCGATCGACAGCCTCTAAACCGCTGGCGGCCCCTGGCGCTCCATACAATCTCAGCCTCAGCCCCTGGCCAATCCGTGACCGTTCACACCTTCAGCGACGCCAATTTCTCTGAGCAGGTGCTCCAGGCGGAGGGGGTCGTGCTTGTGGATTTCTGGGCCCCCTGGTGTGGCCCCTGCCGCCTGGTGGCCCCACTGATGGATTGGGCTGCCGCCAGCTATGGCCCAAAGCTGAGCGTCGGCAAGCTGGAGGTGGATGGCAACCCCACGATCCGAGACAACTACAAGGTGCAGGGCATTCCCACCCTGATCCTGTTCCGCCAGGGCCAGGAGCTGGCCCGCCAGGAGGGGGCCGTAACCAAAACCCAGCTCCAGGCCTTCCTTGATGCCCATCTCTGAGCGCCTCGGGCAGCTTGGTTCGGGCGTTTTCGCCCGGATGGATCACCGCAAACGGGCCTACGGCCTATCTGCGGCCTGCCTGGAGCGGCCGCTGTTGGACCTCTCCTTGGGCAGCACAGACCTGCAGCCCCCAGTGCCGGTGCTGGAAGCAATGGCGGAAGCCTTGCTCGCCCCGGCCAGTGCTGGCTATTGCCTAAACGCCGCCACCCTTCCCTTCCGGGAGGCGGCGGCCGCCTGGGTGCAGCAACGTTTTGGCGTAACGGTGGATCCCCAGCGGGAGGTGCTGCTGCTGGTGGGGTCCCAGGAGGGCACCGCCCACCTGCCCCTGGCGGTCTTGAATCCCGGCGAAAGAGCGCTGCTGCTGGACCCTGGCTACCCCAGCCACCGCGGCGGGGTGCTGCTGGCCGGCGGCAAACCAGTGCTGTTACCCCTGCTAGCAGACCAGGGTTGGCGACCCTGCTGGGAGCAACTAAGTGCCAGCCAGACCGCCCAACTAAGGCTCCTGGTGCTGGGCTTCCCCCATAACCCCACCGCCACGGTGGGCCAGCAGCAGTGGCTAGAGGAGGCCTTGGCCTTGGCCCAAGCCAGTGGGGCAGTGTTGGCCCACGACAACCCCTATGTGGATCTCGCCCTGGAGGGGGAGGCCCCCGCCCTGCTGCGCTGCGAGGGCTGGCGCGAAGGGGGCATTGAATTTTTCTCCTTCTCCAAGGGCTGGTGCTTGGGCGGCTTCCGGCTTGCCTTTGCCGTGGGGGCGGCGCCGTTAATCGAGGCCCTCGCCCAGGTGAAGGCCGTGGTTGATTTCAACCAGTCCTTGGCCCTCCAGGCCGGCGCGATCACCGCCCTCCAGCAATTTGCCGATTGGCCGGCCCAATTGCTGCCCATCTACCGCGGCCGCCGGGATGCCATGGCCGCCGCCCTCAAGGCCCAGGGCTGGAGCGTGCCCCACGCCAGCATGGCCCTGTATCACTGGCTGCCCCTGCCGGAAGCGCTGCTGGGCCTGGGCAGTGAAGCGGCCTGCGCCAGCTTGTTGGAACGCAGTGGCGTGGCGCTCACCCCCGGCGTCGGTTTTGGCCCTGGGGGCGAGGGCTGGCTGCGGCTGGCCCTTGTGGCCGAGCAAGCAGTGCTCCAGGAAGCGGCCCAGCGCCTCGGTGCCGCCCTACAGCAGTGCGGCGATGACTAACACCGGCCTCAGCCATGGCGGCGCCCTGCTGGCCCGCCAGCGGCTGAGGCTGCGGCTGCCCTGGCGCCTACGGCTGGTGCCAGTTTGTGGCAGCACGGAAGATTTACTCAGTGCCTGGCTGGCGGCGGGGGTGCCGCTGCCGGCGGCGGTGCTGGCCAGGCGCCAACGGCAGGGTCGGGGCCAGCACGGTCGCAGCTGGCAAGCCCCCGCCGGCGGGCTTTGGCTGAGTGCGGCGCTCCCCTGGGGGGGGGCGGCCCCCGAGGCAGAACGCTTGCCGTTACTGGTGGTGGAGGCCCTGGCGGCGGAACTGCGCCTGCTGGGCTTAGAGACCAGCATCAAGCCCCCCAATGACCTGATGGTGGCGAACCGCAAATTGGCGGGGGTGCTCACGGCCATCAACTGGCGCGGCGGCGAAATCCGCCATGTGCGCTTTGGCCTTGGCCTGAATGGCCGCCATCCGATCCGCCCCCCTGGGGTAACCCTCGAACAACTTCTTGGCCCCCGCTGCCCCCCCTGGCCCGGCCTGGTGGGCCTTGGCCTGCGGGCCCTGGAACGGCTCTGCCCAGAAACATTGGGGCAGAAGAACTAACCAGCCCAGCCTGGGCCAGGCCGCTTGGGCGGGCAGTGTTTTTCGATCGAAGCCCCAACAAATTGATCGTTACGATCGCAGCACAAATATTCACTATTACCAGCCAAGAAGCCAGATATGGCGCGGCACATCTGCCCCTTATAGGGGCAGTAAATGGATTCCAAGCAATGGGTCTATTACTAATAGCTGGAACCAGAGAGACGAGCTGGATTATGATCTTTCTACTGGCTGGTTTTGTTGCGGCAAAACTACTGTTCAGCGCCTTTCAAGTCAATGGCAATGCAGCAGCAGAAGCCGCCCCAGAGAGTTCCCCGCAGCTGCAGCAAAAGCAGCGGGCACAAACCCAGGAACAGCAACAACTCCAAGCCCAACAAAAACAGCCAAAACCAAAAGACCATATAAAGCCCCAGCTTCAAGCCCAGCCCCCATCAAGGGAAACAGAGCAGCAGCCCAGCGAACAACCCCTTAGCAACCAAGCCCAAAGCAGACAGATCAACAATGGACAGGCAAGCAATGGACAGACAAACAATGGGCAGGAAAACAATGGGCAGGGGCAGGATGAGAAGCAGAATATTAACGATAACAGGAGCGAGGCTGGGCAAAATGAAAATGATCAGGATGAAATCAGTGGCCAATTAGAGAACAACCTGAGCCAGAACTAACAAAGACAGACAAAACATTCTCTATATTTGCCGCCCCCAGCCAGCCTCGCCCCCCATCCAGCCGCGCCAACAGGAAACGGCCCCTAACCAAAGCCAACCGCAGCAGTTCCGCCTCAAATTCCCTGAAACTTCAGCAACCCAAGGACCTGGGCCCCAGCATGGAAGTACCCCTTCTGCGCGCCTTGACCGGTCGCATACGGGTACCCGTTTCACCCTTGAACAGGTGACGGGAGGGGGAGCTCAACACTCCCCCAACTAATTAACAGTTGCCAAGCTCAAGCCTCAGGACAGGCTGAGCACACAACTGTGCTTCTTCAAAACAAGTTCGGTGAGCTTGGCCTTCTCAAGGGCGGAAAGCGCCTCAAGGCTGCGCTGGGCCGAGGCCTTCTCCTCAGGGGTGCGGGCCTTGCTCAGAATTTCTGCGGCCCATTTCTGGCGATCGGCATCGAGGGCCTTCTGCACTGCCGCCGTGGCAGTAGCTGGACAGGGGGGCGCCGCCGTAGGGGCCGCCAGGGCGTAGGGGCCAAGGGCCGTGGTGGCAGCAATCAGAAGCAGCCGTATGCCAGCCATGGAGCCAAGCGCAACCCACCTATCCTCGCCGCTAACCGAGGATTGAAGCCATGGGTGTGCTGTTTGCATCGCTATTAGCCCTAGCCCCCATGCCCGCCACCCTTGAGGAGGCCTGCGTAGAACTGGCCCAAAAGGTGGAGCTGGCCACGGCCAGCGACGATCCCGCCCGGGTGCAGCAGCTAAAGCTCTGGGGCCAGCAGCGGCTGCTGCGCGCCTACGGCAGCGATGACTGTGGCCGCCACCAATGAAGCCCCCGGGGCCCGCCAGCGTGGTGGAAATCAGCAGCACCGCCCATCCCCTGCGCCTGTTTCTGCGGGTGCTGGGCCCCGCCTACCTGGTGGCGGTGGGCTACATGGATCCCGGCAACTGGGCCACGGACCTGGCCGCCGGCTCCAGCTTTGGCTACCAGCTGCTTTGGGTGGTGGCGATCTCCAGCCTGATGGCGCTGCTGCTGCAGTCGCTCTGCTGCCGCCTCGGCATCGCCACTGGCCTCGATCTGGCCCAGGCCTGCCGTCGCTACCTGCCTGAGTATTGGCGAATCCCCCTCTGGCTGCTGGCGGAAGGGGCGATCGTTGCCTGCGACCTGGCCGAACTGGTGGGCAGCGCCATCGCCCTCCAGCTGCTCTTTCATTTGCCCCTGCCCTGGGGGGTCGCGCTCACCGCCCTCGACACCCTGGTGTTGCTGAGCCTGCAGCAGTTCGGGATCCGGCGGCTGGAGGCCCTGGTGATCGCCCTGGTGTTGCTGGTGGGGGCCTGCTTTGCCGTGGAGCTGTGGCTGCTGCAACCGCAATGGGGGGAGGTGGCTGCAGGATTCATTCCCCAGGCGGCCCACCTCAGCAATAGCAAGCAGCTGTACCTGGCCGCCGGCATTCTTGGCGCCACGGTGATGCCCCACAACCTTTATTTGCACTCCTCCCTGGTGCAATCCCGCCACTGGAGCGCCCATCCCAAGGCCCGCCCCTGGGCCCTGCGTTACTCCAGCCTTGATGCGGCGCTGGCCCTGGGCTTTGCCTTCCTGGTAAATGCCTCGATCCTGGTGGTGGCGGGGGGCAGCTTCCATGGCCGGGGCCTGCCGCCAGTAACAGATCTGAGTGAGGCCTACCGGCTGCTCACCCCCCTGCTGGGCAGCGGCCTGGCCAGTGTTCTATTCGGCGTGGCCCTGCTGGCCGCCGGCCAGAGCTCCACCCTCACCGCCACCATGGCCGGCCAGGTGGTGATGGAGGGCTTCCTAAACCTGCGCCTGCCCGATTGGCAACGGCGGCTGCTCACCCGGGGGCTGGCCCTGATCCCCGCCCTGGCCACGGTGCTGCTGCTCGGGGACCAGGCCACCAACCAGCTACTGGTGCTCAGCCAGGTGGTGCTAAGCCTGCAACTGCCCTTTGCGGTGATTCCCTTGGTGTGGTTCTGCGGCCGGCGGGGCTTGATGGGGGAACTGCAGGCCCCCCCCTGGCTGCTGGGCTTGGCCTGGGCCTGCGCCGCCCTGATTGTGCTTATCAATGGCTCCCTGCTGCTGGCCCTGGCCCGGGGGCACTAGGGCCGATACAACGGGGCGTCTCGACCCAGGCGGATGGGCTTCGTTAAAGGTGGGGTGGGCCTCAGCCTGGCGCTGCTGGCCCTAGGGGCCGCCGGCGATGGTCCCCCGCCGATTCCCGCCAGCGTGGCCGTGGCCGACCTGGGCAGCAACCGGCAGCTGCCGCCGGAACTGCGCAGTTACCTACATCCCCAACCGCTGCCGCCGCCACGGCTCTTTTGGCTGCCGCTGAAGAGCCAGGCAGGGGCTGCTGAGCCCCCCCTGAATTTCCCCCTGGATCAAGCCGCCTGGGAGGTGAGCCCCTTCCAATGGCGCTATTCCGAGCAACGGCGCGGCTGGCGCATGCATACGGGGGTGGATCTGGTCGCCCCCGAGGGGGACCCGGTGCGCCCGGTCCTCGCCGGTCGGGTGCTGCTGGTGGACACGATCTCCGGCTATGGCATCACCGTGGTGCTGGACCACGGTGCCGGCCGCCAAAGCCTCTATGGCCACCTCTCAGCGGTGGATGTGGAACCGGGCATGCTGGTGGACCCCAGCAGCCTGCTGGGCCGCGTTGGCCAAACGGGCCAGGCCTCAGGGCCCCATTTGCATTTCGAATGGCGCCAGCGCCAAGGCGATCAACTGCTGGCCGTGGACCCCTACCCCCTATTTGGGCTCAGCCCTCAGGCCCAACCCATCAGCCGGCTGCCCTGAAAGAAACAGAAGGCCACCAGCCAGGCCAGCAGCAACGACCAGAACACCGACAGCAGCGTGACCCCCCAGCGCTTTGACTCACTGCGGATCACAGCCACGGTGGAAAGGCATGGGGTGTATAGCAGGGTAAACAGCATGAAGCTGTAGGCCTGGGTCCAGGAGATGTCTCGGGCCAGGGCATGGCCCAGCTGCCCCATGTCGGCTTGGTTGTAGATCACCGCCAGGCCCCCCAGCACGATTTCCTTGGCGATAAAGCCAAATACCAGGGCAACGGTGAGCTTGGGGTTTATGCCAATCGGCTGCAGTAGCGGCTGCAGGGCCGAACCGAGCAGCCCGGAAAGTGATTGATCAGAGGCCGGCGCCACCCCCCAGGGCAGGTTGTTGAGCAACCAAACGGCCACCACCCCGAAAATTATGAACTTGCGGCTCCAGAACCAGAAGTGACGCACCTCTGTCCAGGAGCGCACCAGCATTTGCTTGATGGTGGGGAAGCGATAGGGGGGCAATTCCAGCAGCAGCGGTTCCCGTGAAGGGAACTGCCCCTTAAAGATCAAGGCGGTGAGAATTGCCGCCAAAAAACTGATCAGATACAGGCTAAATAACACCGCCGCCCCCTGGCGCGGGGCAAACAAGGCGGCGGTCATGAACAGGAATACGTTCAGGCGAGCTGAACAAAGGGAAAAAGGAATCACCAACATGGTGAGAATCCGTAAACCCTTGGAGCGCATCACCCGGGTGCCGAGGATTGCCGGCACATTGCAGCCGAAACCCATCAACGACAGCACAAAGGAACGGCCATCAAGGCCCAGCCGTTCCATCAGCGCATCCATCAGGAAGGCCGCCCGGGAGAGATAACCGCTGTCTTCCACCACGGCCATGGCAAGGAAAAACAGGAAGATCACCGGCAGGAAGGCCGCCACCGTGCCAATGCCCTGGTACAAGCCCTCCAGCAACAGGCCCCTCACAAAAGCGGGGGCCGAAGCCAGCAGCGGCGTAAGCACCGCAGTGCCAAAGCCATTTAGCAGCTGGCCCAACAGTTGCTGCAGCGGCACCCCCAGGGCATAGATGGCCTGAAACATCAGGAACATCGCCAGGAAAAAGAGCGGCAGCCCCAGCAATGGGTGCAGCAACAGCCGATCCAGGCGGCGGGTGAGCTGGTCGCGCAGGCGTTCAGGCAGCTGCACGCATTGGTTCAAGAGCTCAGCCAGGCGGCCTTCCAACGCCGCTTCCCCCGCCCCCAGCCGCTCTTCCAGCCCTTCGACCCGCCGCGGCGGGCCGGCTTTGGCCAGGGCAGCGGCCAGCGCCAACTCCACGGTTTTGAAGCAGGCGCTGTATTTGGCACTGATTAAAAGCACCGGCATACAAAGCCGCTGGCTAAGGGCCTCGGTGTTGATGCGAACGCCGAAACGCTCCGCCTCATCACCCATGTTCAGCAGCAGCAGAGCCGGCAAACCCAGCTGTTGCACCTGCAGGGCTAGGCGCAACTGGCGATCGATTTGGCTGGCATTAATAATAAGTACCAGCAAATCCACTGGCGTGGTCTCCAGGAAGCGACGCACGATTGCTTCGTCTTCCGATAGCCCGTGCAGGTCGTAGATGCCGGGCAGGTCTATCAACTGGACGCTTCGGCCCTCGAGCTGAACACTGCCCTGATGCAGCTCCACCGTGAGGCCGGGCCAATTACCGATCGGAGAATGGCTGCCGGTGAGACCGTTAAAGAAGGTGGATTTGCCGGAGTTGGGCATGCCCACCAGGGCCATGGTCATGCCGCTCTGGGGGTGATACGAATGTGGATGGCATCCACCCGCCGCAGCATTAATTCAGTCATACCCACCCGCACATGCAGGGGACCGGCCATCCAGGCCCGCCGCAACAGGTGAATCCGCTGGCCCCTGCCCAAACCCAACGCCTTTAGCCGCCGCATCAGACCGAGGTCTCCCCCCAGCGACTCAATGGTGGCCGACTCCCCAGGCCGCAGGGTCGAAAGGGGGCTGGTATCGGACTGCTGCGGCAACGGCTCCTCTTGCGAACGACTCTCAATATCTTATCAGGATTTCACCTAACCTCCTGCCATGGAAGGCGTGGCCATCAAGGTGCTGCCCCGCAGCAGTCGCAACCAGGTGCTGGGCCTGCGGGACGGGGCCGTGGCGATCAAGCTCCAGGCGCCACCGGTGGAGGGGGCCGCCAATGCCGCCCTGATCCGCTATCTGGCCAGCCTGCTGGGGGTGGCGAAACGGGATGTGTGCCTGCTGCGCGGGGACGCCAGCCGCCAGAAATTGATCAGCGTGGCGGGATTTAGCGCCACAGCCCTCCAGGAGGAATTACTGCGCCACGGCCCTGCAGCAGCCCCCGATAGCCCCCAGCCATGAAGCCGCCCAACGCCAGCGCGCTAATTCAGCAGTGGTGCCAGGAACAGCGGGCCGACGGCCGCCGCATCCTCGGGCTCTGCGCCCCGCCGGGCAGTGGCAAAAGCTGGCTCTGCCAGCAACTGCCCGGGGTGGCCAGCCTCTCGATCGACGATCTCTACTGGCCCCAACCGCAATTGCAACAGCAGCAGCGGGGCCTGCCCGGCAGCCACGACCTACCCCTGCTGGCCCAAATTCTTGACGACTTCCGCCGCCACGGCCAGGCCCTGGCCCCCTGTTTTGACAAAAGCCTGGCCGGCGGCGCCGGTGACCGCCGCGGCCAGCGGCTGCTCCAGGGGGAACTGCTGCTGCTGGAGGGCTGGTGTGTGGGCGCCCGGGGGCTGCCCTTGCTGGAGCCCTACGCCCTGATCTGGGCCAAACTCGATGGCCTTTTACTGCTGGAACCCCCCAGCCCCGCCCGCGTTTTGCGCTGGCGCCTGCAGGCGGAGGCCCGCCAACGGCGGGCCGGCGGCGGCGCCCTTAAGGCCAGCGCCGTGGGGGAGATGCTGGAGCGCTTCTACAGCTGCCTGCCCCCCGAACTCTGCTTTGCACCGCTCATCCAGGCACCGGCCCTGCCCAGCTGGAGCCTGCAGCTGGATTACCAACGGCGACCGACCGGGCCCCTGCGGTGCCTACGGTCATAGCGCTGATCGGACAGGCCATGGAATCGCTCGATCTGCAGCAACTGCAGGAGCTGCTATCCCGCTGGGGTTACGGGGTGATCTTTCTGGGCATGCTGCTCGAGAACGCTGGCCTGCCCCTGCCAGGTGAAACGATCACCCTGGTGGGGGGCTACGCCGCTGGCAGTGGTCAACTGAACCTGCTGGGGGTGATGGGCGCCGCGGCCAGTGGCGCCATCCTGGGCGACAACATCGGCTACTGGATTGGCCGCCGGGCCGGCTGGCCCCTGATGGAACGGCTGGGGCGCCTGCTGCGAATCAGCCCCGAACGGCTGGAGAAACTGCGGGAAGGTTTTCGGCTCAACGCCGGTCGGGCTGTGTTGCTGGGCCGGTTTGTGGCGGTGTTGAGGGTGCTGGCGGGTCCGATGGCCGGCGCCGTGGGCATGCCCTACCCGCGGTTTCTGCTCTGCAACAGCCTCGGAGCTGTGCTCTGGTCGGGCTCGATGGTGAGCCTCGCCTGGCTGGGCGGCCGCTGGATACCCCTGGAACAAATGCTTTCTGGGGTGGTGAAATTCGGCCTGGTGGGCCTGGGGTTGCTACTGATCACCCTCGTGCTGCCCCGACTGCTGGAACGGCGCTTGGAGGATCAGGTCCAGTTGCCGCCGAAGTCGTCGTCGAAGCCCTCGTAGGGCATGAATTCATTCCAGCCGGGGCTGGCCTCATCCATCAGGCCGTATTGGGCATCAATGGCATCGGTGGCGGTGTTGCCCGTGGGCTGGGTGTCGCAGGTGACACTGCCATCGGCGGCGGTGCTGCAGTTGTCAAACACCACCCCAGCGGTGGCCGGCGCCCCAGAACAAAGCAGCAAACCCAGGCCGATAATGGTGACGCTTAGTCCGTTCTTCCGCACTCGATGTATACCGATTGGACCGCCGTGATTCTGCTGCTTCTCAGCGCCATCCCCCTGGCGGCCGTGGTGGCGACCGCCGCCTTCTTTATTTGGCGCTCGAAACAGAAGCGCTGAGCAACTGCTGCCTACCAAGCCTCTTGAAGTCGATGGTTTCCAGGGGGGCAGGCTCCACCCCCTTAGCCAAGCAGTGCAGGCAGGTGCGGTAGTGATCAATGCCAAGGCGCAACACACCGGCGCCACCGCAGCTATGGCATTGGACCTGGGATTTGGTCTGGAGGCTTTCGATGGGGTGCTTAGCCATGCAGGTGGCGCTGATTTACTGCCATCAGTTTGGTCAGACTTTGCGCACCTAATCCAGCAACCTTCCTTAAGAACTGCTACCAGGGCCGCTTTCTGGAAATTTCCTGAAGTAATTCCTGGGCACTAAGCACAGAACCTGGCGGCAACCAACCCAGTTCCGTTGCCCATTGGCCCACCAGCTCGGCGGCGCCAGCCCCCCGCTCCCGCCAGCCCGCCAGGCCAGCGGCCCCCTCCCGTTTAGCCAAGCGCCGCCCCTCTGCATCCCGCACCAGGGGCCCATGCCAGTAGCTGGGGGGTGACTGGCCCAACAGCTGCATCAGGGCCACCTGGGGGCCGGTGGATTGCCAGAGGTCTTCGCCGCGCACCACCGTGCTGATGCCCAGCCAGAGCTCATCCACAGCGGTGGCCAGGTGATAAGCGAGGAAGCCATCGGCCCGCCGCAGCACCACATCGCCCACTTGGCTGGTGCCATCCAGCTGGTCTGGGCCCTGGCCCAGCTCCCGCCAGCGGATCAGCCCCACCGGCAAGCGCAGCCGCCAGCTGGGCAGACGCCCCACCTCGGGGCCCCAGCTGTGGCCCGCCTGGCGACAGCTGCCCGGATAAAGGGGCCAGGCCCCATGGGGGGCCGAGAGATCCGCCAACAGCCGACGGCTACAGCGGCAGGGGTAAAGCAAGCCCTGGCGGCGCAGGGCCGTGAGCACGGTGTTGTACAGCCCGCGGCGCTCGCTCTGGCGCAGCAGCGGTCCATCCCAAGCCAGCCCCAGCCACTGCAGATCCGCCAGGGCCCCCTGCTCAGCTCCGGCTCGATTGCGGGGGGTATCTAGGTCATCGATCCGCAGCAGCCATTCACCCCCCTGCTGCCGGGCCTGGAGCCACGACAGCAGGGCCGTGCGCAGGTTGCCCAGGTGCAAGGGGCCGCTGGGGGTGGGGGCATAGCGGCCGCGGGGCCGCTGCTGGCGCTGGGCCTGGGCAGCGAAAAGCGCCCCCTGCGTATGGGCAGGGAGCGCTTCCAGTAACTGATTCAGCAAGGGCTGCTGCCGTTCAGGGGCTGGATCAGCCTTGAACGCGGTCCTTGAACAACTTGCCGGCGGTGAAGGCAGGCACCTTCTTGGCGGGGATGGCAATCTTTTCGCCGGTTTTGGGGTTCAGACCCTGACGGGCGGAACGCTCGCGGGATTCAAAGGAACCAAAACCAAGGATCGAAACCTTCTTGCCTTCCACAACGGAATCAATGATGGTTTCGATGGCGGCGTCGACCACCTGGGACACATCGGTTTTGGTGAGCTCAGTGCGAGCAGCCACCAGGTTGACCAGATCAGCTTTGTTCATGGGGGGAGGTAATTGGGAATCTCGAGCCAGCGGAATGCTGAACGGGCTTTGAAAGTCCCGCCCACCGTGGAGAGGAACGCGCCAATCGTATGGAACAGTGCCGATGGACGCAACCACATAATCCAGCATTTGCAGTGCTTTTGCCCGATCAGGGCGCTTCAAGCGACGCCTTAGCCCCGGCCAGGGCCGCCGCCCCAGCCCCCACCAACTTGCCGCCCCCAATGGCGCCAAGCCCTGCGGCGCAGGCGATCTCAGCGGGTGAGCCCCCGGGCAACCAGGCCAAAAGCTGATCCAGGCTGCGCTTTTGCCGGGGCCAATGGAAAGTTGCCTGGGTGCGTCGCAATTGCACCCCGCCCTGCCGTTGGGGCCAGAGAAAACGTCCGCAGAACAGCACATCGCGCTCCCCCTGGGCCCAATGCAGCACGCAGGAGCCGGGGCTGGGGCCCGGGGTCCAGAGCAAACGCAGCCCCGGCTCCAGTTCAAAGCTCGCCCCAAACCCCTGGCGCTGCTCCAGCGTGGGCAGCAGATAGGCCTCCTGCTCCTGCAACAGCACCGGCCAGCCCAACTGCTGCTGCAGGCGCCGGCAGCGGCCATGGCCCTGGCGATGGGTGAGCACGATCAGCCCGGGGGGCTGGGCCTGGAGGAACGCGAGATGTTCCTCCTTAAGCAGGGGCACATCCACAAGCACCGAGCGGCCGGCCGCCGAGCGAAACAGCCAGGCGCTACCGCCGGCGCTCTCGCGGCTGGGGGGGAAGACCCAAAAATCTGGAGAAAGTGCTTGAACGGACATTCCTCCCATTTCAGGCCATCAACTGATTACGGTCAGGCGCAAAAGGCTAGAAACCAATGGTCCTTGGCAGCGGTCGCCCCTGGCCCCTTGGCAGCAGCCTGATCGCTGGGGGAGTGAATTTCTGCGTGGCAGCCCCCCTGGCCAGCAAGGTGGAGTTGCTGTTGTTTGACCACGGGGATGACCCCGAACCAAGCCGCACCATCAGCCTCACCGGGCAAAACCGCAGCGGTGACTACTGGCATGTGGCCGTGGAGGGGCTGGGCCTCGGCTGTTGTTACGGCTATCGGGTGTTCGGACCCTTGGGCCGGGGCAACCATGGTTTTAACCCCGCCAAGGTGTTGCTCGACCCCTGCGCCAGGGCGATCGCCGGCTGGAAGGTTTACAACCGCGAGGCGGCCACCGGCGACCAGCCCAACACCGCCAGCTGCCTCAAGGCGGTAGTTACCGAACGGGATCGCTTTGACTTCGAGCGCTTTCCCAGGCCCCGCCACAGCTGGCGCAACACGGTGATCTATGAGCTGCATCCGGCCGGCTTCACCAAGGGGGACCACAGCCCGGCGGCAGCGGAACACCGGGGCAGCTTCCTGGGCTTGATCGATGCCCTGCCCTACCTCAGCAGCCTTGGGGTAACCAGCATCGAGCTGTTGCCCTCGATGGCCTTTGATCCCCACGATGCCCCCGCTGGGCGGCTCAACTACTGGGGCTACAGCCCGCTCAGTTGGTTTGCCCCCCACCCGGGCTACGTGGCTGGCGATGACCCGCTCCAGGGCCGCCAGCAACTGCGGGCCCTGGTGCAGGCCTGCCATGCCGCTGGCATCGAGGTGTTTATTGATGTGGTCTACAACCACACCGCCGAGGGCCACGGGGATGGCCCCACCATCAGCTGGCGCGGTTTTGCCGACCGCAATTACTACCTCCAGGCCGAGGACGGCAAATACCAAGACGTTTCCGGCTGTGGCAACAGCATTGCCGCCAATGACGCCCTGGTGCGGCACCTAATTCTGGAATCGATGCGTTGCTGGGCCCTGGAGCTAGGGATCGATGGCTTCCGCTTCGACCTGGGGGCCGCCCTCACCCGCGGCCAAGACCTCACCCCCCTAGACCACCCGCCCCTCTACGAATCGATGGAGGCCGATCCGGAACTGGCCGACCTCAAATTGGTGAGTGAACCCTGGGATTGCGGCGGTCTCTATCGCCTCGCTGATTTCCCTGCCAAGCGGGTGGGCACCTGGAATGGCCGTTACCGCGATGACCTGCGGCGCTTCTGGAAAGGTGATGAGAACAGCGCCTGGAACCTGGCAGAAGGCTTAAGCGGCAGTCCGGATTTATTCGGCGGCATCCCAGCCAAACCAGGGCGCACCATCAACTTCATCACAGCCCACGACGGTTTCACCCTCAACGATCTGGTTAGTTACAACAACAAGCACAACCTCGCCAACGGCGAAAACAACCGCGACGGTGACTCCCATAACAACAGTTGGAACCACGGGGTGGAGGGGCCCTGCACCGACAAGGCAATCAACACCCTGCGCCAGCGGCAAATGCGCAACATGCTCTCCACCCTGCTGCTCTCCCCCGGGGTGCCGATGCTGTTGATGGGCGATGAGGTGCACCGCAGCCAGGGGGGCAACAACAACAGCTGGTGCCAAGACAATCCCCTCGGTTGGATGGCCTGGCAGGGGGACGCCGAAGCGGACGCCCTGCACCTGTTTACGCAAAGACTTTTGCGGCTGCGCCAACAGCTGCAGCCACTAATCAATCCAGCGAAACCCTTTGAACCGATCTGGCACGGGGTGGAACTAAACAAACCAGATTGGGCCAGCTGGTCCCATTGCTTTGCCTGGAGCCTGACCGGCGAAGACCAGGCTCCAAAGCTCTGGTGCGGGCTGAATGCCTACTTCAAAGCGCTTCACTTTGATATTCCCAAAAGCGCCAGCGGCTGGCGCCGGGTGATCGACACCGGCCTGCCCCCCGGCGACGATCTGCCCGACGAACCACCCCTCTGGCGGCCCCCCTCAGCGCCGATGGAAAGCCGCAGCTTGATGTTGCTGGTGGCGGCGGATATTCCGCTGAAACTCTGAGAAAAGCAGAAGCCAGTCTGCGTGATCAAGCCGAATAGATGATCGGCCAGGGCAAGCCCCCCTCTGATCGCTGAAAGCCAGTCGCAGCAAGGGCTTTCAGCTGAAAACCCTTACTGAGAAAATCAAGCGGGCGGCGGGAATCGAACCCGCATCATCAGCTTGGAAGGCTGAGGTTTTACCACTAAACTACGCCCGCGTCATTCGGTCCCAGCCTGTGGCTCTGAGGGGTGGCTCAGAAGCCATGGGCCCCAATCATTGTGCAGCATGATGGGCGCCGCGTGAACGCCTTCGTTTGACCAGCCCCAACCAACGCCGACTGCTCTGGAGCTACGGCATCGGCGATGCCGGCACGGGCATGGCAGCCACCCAAATGGGCTTTTACCTATTTGTGTTTTTCACCTCAGTGGTGGGGTTGCCCCCCTGGATGGCGGGTTCAGTGCTGATGGTGCTGAAGCTCTGGGATGGGGTGAATGATCCCTTTGTGGGCTTTCTCAGCGACCACACCAAGCACCGACTCGGCCCGCGGCTGCCCTGGATTCTCTGGGGGGCCATCCCCCTGGGCCTCTGTGTGATGGCCACCTGGTGGGTGCCGCCGGGGGGGGTGTGGATGAAGTTCTGCTTTTTGGTGGTGATCGCTTTCCTCACCCAAACCACCTACACCTGCGTAAACCTGCCCTACTCCGCCCTGGCGGCGGAGCTCACCAGCGATGTAGACCAGCGCACCCGGCTCAACGCCGCCCGCTTCACAGGCTCAATCCTGGCGGGCCTCACCGGCATCGTGATTGCAGCCTGGTTGATCAATGGCAATGGTGCCGCTGGTTACCAGCGCATGGGACTCCTCAGCGGCCTGGTGATTGCCCTCGGCACCCTGGTTTGCGCCTGGGGACTTAAACCGTTTGCCACCACTTGCCAGCAGCCCAGCAATAAGCCAGAACCACTGGGCCAACAACTACTGCGCATCGCCCGCAACGGCCGCTTCCTGCAGGTGCTGGGCCTGTACCTGCTGCTCTGGGGCGCCCTGCAGTTGATGCAGCCGGTGGCCCTGCTCTACCTCTCGGTGGTGATGCACCTGCCCGAGAGCTGGAGCACCTGGATCCTGGTGCCGTTTCAGCTGAGTGCCCTGGCCGGTTTACAGCTGTGGAGCTGGGTCAGTAGCCGTTGGGGTCGCATCCCCGCCCTGCGTTGTGGCTCGCTGATCTGGGTTGGTTCCTGCCTGGTGGCGATGGTGCTGGTGCCCCTCAACGGGGCCCTGCCGCCGTTTGGATCCCTGGGCAACGGCATTGGCTTGATCATGCTGGTGCTCACGATCATGGGGGTGGGCCTGGGGGCCGCCACCGCATACCTGATCCCCTGGTCGCTACTGCCCGATGCGATCGACGCTGACCCCGACAAACCAGCGGGGCTTTACACCGCCTGGATGGTGATCATTCAAAAAATCGGCATCGGTTTCAGTGTGTTCATGCTGGGTAATGGCCTCAGCTTGAGCGGCTACCGGGCGGCCGCTGGCATGGTGCAACCGGATTCAGCCCTCACCACCATTCGCCTTTGCATGGGCGTGATCCCGGCGGTGTTAGTGGTGTTAGGGCTGCTGGTGGTGCGGCGCTGGCCGCGGCGGGTACATCCCCACGGGCTACAGCCGTGAAAGCACCCCGCTGGTTACGGCGCCTGGGCAGCAGTGCCCTGATTGGTGGCCAGGCCCTGGCGGCGGTGGCCAAGGGCAAGGTGAATCTCTCGGAACTCACCGACAACCTGATGGAGGCTGGCCCCTCCAGCTTTCTGGTGGTGATGATCACCGGCCTGGCCGCCGGCACAGTGTTCAACATCCAGGTGGCCGCGGAGCTCACCAAACAGGGGGCCGCCTCCACCGTGGGCGGCATCCTCGCCCTAGGGCTCTCGCGGGAAATCGCGCCGCTACTTACGGCCACGCTGCTCACGGGCAAGGTGGCCACCGCCTATGCCGCCTCCCTGGGCACGATGAAGGTGACCGAGCAGATCGATGCGATCACGATGCTGCGCACCGATCCCGTGGAGTATTTGGTGGTGCCCCGGGTGCTGGCCCTGCTGGTGATGGCACCGGTGCAGTGCCTGCTTTTCTTCACGGTGGGGATCTGGTCGGGGCAGCTGAGCAGCACCGCCCTCTACCGAATCCCCCCCAACGTGTTCTGGACTTCGGTACGCACCTGGATGCAGCCCAGTGATGTGCCCTCGATGCTGCTCAAGGCCACGGTATTTGGCCTGGAGATTGCGATCCTGGCCTGCGGCTGGGGGCTCACCACCCGGGGCGGCCCCAAGGAAGTGGGCACCAGCACCACCGGGGCCGTGGTTATGACTCTGGTGGTAATCGCCCTCACTGATGTGGTGCTTACTCAACTGCTCTATGGCTGAACTTCCCCATGGCTGAACCAATGCCGCCAGCGCTGCCAGTGGTGACCCTCGCCCCCCGCCCCTGGCTGGCCCTCGGGCTGCTGGCCCTGGCCGGGGTGCTGCTGCTGATTTGGTGGCCTGCGGCCGCAGGCCTGGGCTTGTTTGGCTTGTTTCTGCTGCTGCAAACGGCGTTGTTGCGCTTGCGCTTTGAGCCTGAGGCCCTGGTGGTGCTGCGCCAGGCGGTGGAAATCCGCCGCTTCCCCTATGGCGATTGGCGCAGTTGGCGCTTGTTTTGGCCGCCGCTGCCGCTGCTCTTTTATTTCAGGGAAGTAAACAGCATCCATTTTCTGCCGGTGCTTTTTGATGCCACCGCCCTGGCCAGCGAATTGAACCAGCGCCTGGATCCCAGCCTCAGCAGGCCAGCGGCCTGCGCTCCCAGCGCTGAAACTGCAACTGCGGCTTCAGCTGAAGTTCCTTCCCAGCCCGAATAAAGCGGAAGTGCAACAACTCGCCGGCCCGCACGCAAAAGCCACTCAGGTTGGCGATTCCTAGTCCCTGCTGGGCACTTACCAACTGCACTTGGCCCCCCAGGGCCTTACTCAACCGTCTACGGATCAAGCGCTGCATCGACAGAGATACACCCTGGTTCATTGGCGAAGCTAATGAATTTCTGCCCTTGTTCATACTCGGGTCGACTTTGAGCATGCCCCGCCAGGGGGGGATGCTTTGTATCTTGAAACACATTAGCTCCGCCCTTGCCCTGGCGGTGCCACACTGCCCCCAGCCCCCCAAAGCGCTGTGGATGAGCCTTGGCAGCAGCTGGCCCTCCAGGAGCTGCAACTAAAGCGCCAGGAACTGGAAAGCGAGATCAGCAGCCTCGAAAGTCGCCGGCTGCAACTGCAAAAAGAGATCGACAGCCATTTCGTTGGCCAGGCCGATGGCCTGAGCCGCCGGGTGAAGGGCTTCCAGGAGTACCTAAACGGTGCCCTGCAGGAGCTCGCCCAGAGCGCCGAACAGCTGCAACTGGTGCCCGAAACCCTGAAGGTGCAGCCCTCACCCCTCGACCAGCTAGCCAGCAGCGGCGCTGCGGCGCCAACGGAAGCGGCCCCGAGCGTCGCCAGCGGCCTATTCAGCAATGAAGCGGAATTAATTGGCGAGCGCCTCGGGCGCTATCGCGACAGCCCCGACTTCTATGCCGAACCCTGGCAGCTGCGCCGCAGCCTGGATGACGCCGCCGTGGCTGTGTTGCAAACCTGGTTCCTGGAGCAGGGGGGACGCGGCGCCCAACCCAGCGGCGGCAGCCGCAGTCGCAACGTGCTGGTGACCTCTGCCGCCATCAGCCTCCTGGGGGAGCTCTACGGCGACCGTTTCCAAACCCTGGTGCTGGCCGGCCAACCGGAACGGCTGGGGGAATGGCGAAGGGGCCTACAGGATTGCCTCGGGCTTACCCGGGAGGATTTCGGGCCCAACAGTGGGGTGGTGCTGTTTGAACGTTCAGATGCCCTGGTGGAACGGGCCGACCGCCTTGAGGAACGGGGGGAATTGCCCTTCATCGTGGTGGATGCGGCGGAACTCTCCGTAGAGATCCCGATCCTGCAATTCCCGCTCTGGTTGGTGTTTGCCGCCGATGCCCAGGAACTTGCCTACGAAGAAGACCTGCTGTGAACGACCCCCTAACCAACCTCGCCCTGCCAGCGCTGGTGCTGCTGGCCGCCTATCTGCTCGGCTCAATCCCCAGCGGCTACCTGGCGGGGCGCTGGTGTGCCGGCATTGATTTGCGCACACTCGGCTCCGGTTCCACCGGCGCCACCAACGTGCTGCGCCAGGTGGGCAAAGGCCCCGCCCTGGTGGTGTTTCTGGTGGATGTGCTCAAGGGCACGGCCGCCGTGCTGCTGGCCAAGGCCCTACTGGGGGCCGATGCCCATGGCTGGCTGGTGGCCGCCGGCCTAGGGGCCCTGGCTGGCCACAGCTGGCCCCTGTGGCTGGGGGGTAAGGGCGGTAAGGCGGTGGCCACGGGTCTTGGCATGCTGCTGGGGCTGGTGCCGGCCGTGGGGCTGGCCTGCCTCGGGATCTTTCTGGCCCTGTTCAGCATTAGCCGGATCGTTTCCCTCGCCAGCCTCGGGGCGGCCTTCAGCCTGCCGCTGCTGATGCTCGCCGCCGGGGCACCGGCCGCCTACCTGGCCCTCGGGCTGCTGGCGGGGCTGCTGGTGATCTGGCGCCACCGCAGCAACCTGCAACGGCTGCTGGCGGGCACGGAGCCCCGCATCGGCAGCAAAACCTAAGCGAGGCGCAGGTAGCGAATTAGCCCAAGGCCCGACTGCGTTCCGAGGCGGTGAGCACCGCCTCAATCAGGGCGGAGCGCAGCCCCGCCTGCTCCAGCACCCGCAGGCCAGCGATGGTGGTGCCCGCTGGGCTACTCACCATGTCCTTGAGCTCCCCGGGGTGCAGCCCCTGCTGCTCCAGCAGGGCCATGCTGCCGCTCAACATCTTCTGGGCCAGGGGGGTGGCCAGGGCCCGGGGCAAGCCGGCGGCCACGGCCCCATCGGCCAGGGCCTCCACCACCAGGGCCGCAAAGGCCGGTCCGGAGGAGGTGAGGGCCAGGAAGCCATCCAGTTGGCTTTCCGGCAGTTCAAACACCTCCCCCACCAGGCCAAACCAGCGCTGCACCTGCTGGCGCTGGCTAGGGCTCACATCCCCTCCATAGGCAAGCCCCACCAGGCCCTGGCGCACCAAAGCTGGCGTGTTGGGTACGGCCCGCACCACCCGCCAGCCGGGGAAACTGGCCTGCAACCGCTCCAGCCGCACCCCCGCCAGCACGGAGATCAACAGGGGGGCGTCGCCGTTGGCCTGGGGGGCAGGGGGGCCCAAGGGGGCCAACTGGTGCAACAAAGCATCGAGCTGCTGGGGCTTAATCGCCAGCAACACAAACTTGGCGCCAAGGGCGGGGCGGGGATCAAGCCCCACGCTGATCTCAAAACGGTCACTGAGCTGCTGGGCCGAGGCAGCGCTGGCCACACAGGCCTGCAGCTGGGGGCGGCTCAGCTCGCCGCTCTCCAGCAAGGGCTGCAACAGCGCCTGGGCCATGCGGCCCAGGCCGATCACCCCAAGGGAAAGCTCAGCCGCTGATGACATCCTGGCGACCCCAGGCGGGGCTGGGGGCTGCCGGTTGATCGGCGCTGCTGTCTCGGCTCATCACGCTGGGGGAAGCGGATTCCTCGGAACTGGCGGTGGTCACTGTCACACAGCTGGGGGCAAACAGGAAAATGCTTTCCCCCACCCGCTCCTGGTGGCCATCAATGGCAAAGGTGCCGCCGGCCACGAAATCCACCGCCCGCTGGGCCTGGTCGGGTTCCATCATCGTGAGGTTAAGGATGATGGTTTTGCGTTCCCGCAGGGCCTGGATCGCCTTGGGCATTTCATCGAAACTGCGGGGTTCCATCACCATCACCTCCGCAGCGGCGGAGGAAATGCCTGGCATGCCAATCACGTTGGAGCCGATAAAGCTGTCACCCACATCAAATTGACCCATCGAGGCCAGGGCGCCGCCGCGGCTAAAACTGGACTCAGCCGGTTCCACCTGCTCCTCGTACTCCAGGTCGTCGTCGTAGTCACCGTCTAGGTAGTCATCGCCGGTGACAACCGATTTCAGACGTGAAAACAACGACACCGTCTGGGCCTCTCATGACGTGATGCCCCTAGATAGCGTCCAGAAGCGACCGCTGCAACCTTTCAGTCACAGGTTGCTGGGATTTTATCGGGGTTTTGGGCCTGGCCAAACAGGCCGCCGCCGATCCGCACCAGGGTGCTGCCACTTGCAACGGCTAGGGGCCAGTCGCCGCTCATGCCCATGGAGCGGCCGGGCAAACCCAGCTCAGTCCCCAGTTGGCAGGCCTGCTCAAACAGGGCCGTGAGCAGCTGGGCCTCAAGACCAAAGGGCGGCATCACCATCACCCCCAGCCAGTTGAGCGCCGGCAAGGTTCTCAGCTGGGGCCAAAGGCGCCGCAGTTCCTGGGGGTCAAAGCCGGTTTTTGTGGGGTCTGGCAGCAACTTCACCTGGGCATAGAGCCGCGGCCCATGGCCCCCCTCCAGGGCAATCCGGCTGATCCGTTCCGCTAGGGCGGCGCCATCAACCCCATGGAAGGTGCTGAAACAGGCCAGCAGGGGCCGCACCTTATTGGCCTGGATTCGACCGATGAAATGCCAATCCAGATCTGGCAGGTCTTGCAGCTCGGCCTGCTTGGCCTGGGCCTCCTGCAGACGGTTTTCGCCAAAACTGCGCTGGCCCTCGCCATACAACTCGCGGATCTGGGCCGCCGGCTGCCCCTTGCTCACCGCCAGCAACTGCACCGCCGGGGGCAACTGCTGACGCAACAAGCGCAGCCGCTCAACCAGGGGGGAGGCCATAGCCGCCAGGGCAAAGGAGAAAAAGCAGGCCTAACAACTCAGATGAAAGTGAGATCAAACAGCTTCTGCCACATCGCTAAATCAACGGACTGCTGCCGCCGTTCCCGCATCAGATTCTGTTCCGCCAGGAAACGGGCATCCAGCAGCGGTATCGAATCAAAACTGGCCCCCCGGGCTTGGTGGGTGACCCGGAAAAACATCCGTTGGGCATAAAGGGTGGCATACACCTCCTGGTGCTCCCCCGCCGGACAAACCCGATACAGCAGTCCAAAGTTGGGGTGATTCAGATATCTCTCAGCGCTCACTGGGTGCTTCTCCCATGGAATCGGCTTAAACGCTGCCGAACTGCAGCCGTAGGGCTAGCAGTAGCAGCAACACAAAACAACCGGCCCCATCCAACCAGACCGCCGGTTGCGGGGGCAGGCGCAACTCCCTGGGGGCCCGCCAGCTCCCCCCCCGGGCCAGTAAAGCCTCCGCCCCCTGCTCCGCCCGCAACAACACATTGGCCAGCAGCCGTTCCCCCACCGCCAGCACCAAGCCCAAAGACCCATTCCAACCCAGCTGGCGCAGGTTCACCGCCCGGGTGGCCAGGGAGCGCAGCAGGTTTTGAAACTCCTCCTGGGCCAGGGGTAAAAAGCGCAGGGCCAGTAACAACTCAAAACCAAGCCGATCCACCGGCAGGCCCAGCCGGGCCAGGGGCTGCAACAGGGCGCTGATCGCCCAGGCCAATTCCTCCGCGGGGGTGCTCACCAGCAGCAGGTTGGCGCTATGGATAACGGTGAATAACAGGCTGGCGGTGTTTACCCCCAGCTCCGCCGAACGGCGGGTGATCCGCAGGGGCCCCGCCTCCAGCAGTAGCCAACGGGGGCCCGCCGGCAGGGGCGCCACCGAGAGTTCGTGGGGGGGCCGCTGCAGCGGCAGGGGCCGCTCCTGGCTGCTGGGCAGCAACGCCGCCAGCAGCCCCACACAAAGGCTGAGGGCCAGCAGCCCGGGGAGGCTGCGGCGCCAGAGCCGCAGGGGCAGGCCACTGGCAACGGTAATTACCAGTAACAAAGCCACCAGTCCCAAGCGCCAACCGGGACCCGCCAGCACCGGCGTGAGCAAAAAGGCGAGGGTCCAGGCGAACTTGAGGCGGGGATCCAGCCGCCGCAACCAGCCCCCTTCCCCATCCACGTACTGGCCAATCGGCAGCTGTCGCAGCCAGTCCATCAGCGATTAGCAGCCCTGGCCTGTTCCTTCTCGGCGTCCCGTTCCTGTTTGCCCCGCCAGAACAAACGCACGGGGGAGCCTTCAAAACCAAGGCCCTCCCGGATCTGCCGTTCCACGTAACGGCGGTAGGTGTCGCCAAACAGCTTCGGTTCGTTCACGAACAGGGTGAAACTCGGGGGTCGCACCGCCACCTGGGTGCCGTAATAAAGGCGCCCCTGGCGGCCGCCGCGGGTGGTGGGTGGACTGCGCCAGCTGAGGGCCTCCTGCAGCACCTCGTTGACCACCGAAGTGGACACCCGGCGCCGGTGTTGCTCCACCGCCAGGGCCGCCAGGGGGAAGATGCGCTCCACCCGCTGCCCCTTGAGGGCGGAGATAAACAACATCGGCGCCCATTCAAGGAAATAGAGCTTGGAGCGCAGGTGCTTTTCCATCGCCGGCAGGGTGTGGCTGTCCTTCTCGATCAAGTCCCACTTGTTGACCACCACCACGCAGGCGCGGCCGTCTTCCTCGATGCGGCCCGCCAGGCGTTGGTCCTGCTCGGTGACCCCCTCCTCCGCATCAATCACCAGCACACACACATCACTGCGCTCAATCGCCTTGAAGCTGCGGTTGATGCCAAAGAATTCAGGGCCGTAGCTAACGCTGCGGCGGCGGCGAATCCCAGCGGTATCCAGCAACTTCCAGGGTTTGCCCTCCCGCTCGATGGTGGTGTCGATCGTGTCGCGGGTGGTGCCCCGGATCGGGCTCACGATCGAGCGGTTCTCGCCACAGATTGAATTGAGCAGGCTGGATTTGCCCACGTTGGGCCTACCGATGATCGCCAGTTGAATCGGCTCCTCCGTGGCCTCATCGCCGAGGCTGGGGGGCAGAAAGGTGAGCACCTTGTCGAGTAGATCGCCGGTGCCGGCCCCATGGATGGCCGAGATCGCATGGGGTTCCCCCAGGCCTAGGCCCCAAAACTCGGCCGCCATCGACAGCCCCTGGTCGGGGGACTCGCACTTATTAACCGCCAGCAGCACCGGGCAAGTCTGGCTCCGCAACCATTCGGCGATCGTTTCATCGGCGGCGGTGATGCCCTGCTGACCGTCGACGATCACCACGGCCACCGAGGCCTCGGCCATGGCCAGCCGGGCCTGCTCCCGAATTTCCGGCAGGTATTCACTGTCGTCGTCGAAGACGAGCCCCCCGGTATCCACCACCTTGAAAGTGCGATCCCCCCAGTAACCCTCCTGGTAGGTGCGGTCCCTCGTCATGCCGGGCTGATCGTGAACGATCGCCTCCCGACTGCGGCAGAGCCGGTTCACCAGCGTGGACTTGCCCACATTGGGTCGCCCGATGATGGCCACCACCGGCAGAGCCACGGCTCCTCTCCTTTATGTATTGCGTTCTTATGACCCTACAGGTAAGCCTTAAACACAATTTCCTACAACCAGAGCAATTCAAATGCGGTTCCAGCGATGGGAAGCCTGCTCTGCCTGTTGCTTCTGACCGCTGGCTTGATCCCCCCGACCCCGGCCTTGGCGGCCGAGGAGCAGCCCGGCGCTTACCCGAGCCTGGCGGAATGGTGGGAAGGGGAAGGTTTGCTTGCCCCGGGGGCGGGGCCGCTGAAGGGCCTCAAAGCTGAGGGCCTGGAGCTGGGGGGGAAGTACTACGGCGCCCTATTCGGCATCCAAAACTCGGCCGGTGGAGCGGCCAGCCCCTGGGACGATGGCGGCCAACTGAACCTCAGCCTCAATGCCGGCCGACTGCTACAGATCCCGGCCCTGCAAAAGCTGAAGTTCAACCTGCAGGGCCGTTGGCGGGAACCGAGTCTCTATGCCGACCCAAACACCTATGTGGCTGGCAACAGCATGTTTGATCCCTCCAACTGGGCCTCAGGCACCGGTTGGCGCTTCCTGCAGGCCAATGCTGAATTCAGTGATTCCCTCGGCAGCGGCAGTCCCAACCTGCTCTGGCTAAAGGGGGGCTGGGTGCAGCCCCGCTATGAATTCGCCCTGCAACCGCTGAGCGACAAATTCCTCAACAATGCGGTGAATAGCGCCAAGGGGATCGGCGGCAACATCCCCTTCTCCAGCAGCCTCAGCACCTGGGGCGCCATGGCCCAACTAAACCCAGACCACTCCCTGGCCTTCAAAGCTGGGCTATTCATGGCCTATCCCACGGCCACGGCCTCCAGCAACCACGGCCTCTGGTTTGAAGGGGATGTGAATAGCAACCAAAACAGCCTGATGGCCATGGTGGAATTCAGCCTGCGGCCCCAGCTAGACCACGGTCGCCTGCCCGGCCGCATCACCCTGGGGGGCTACAGCTACAACAACGTGACCAGTAGATCCGCCGCCAAAAGCAATGCCAACTACGGGCTGCAAACCGGTGCCTACCTGCAGCTGGATCAGCAACTGAGCCGCGAGGGGGATGCCAAAGCCGGCAGCGAAATCCAGGGACTCTCCAGCTTCAACATGCTGATGCTTGCCCCCGAGGAAAACAATCAATTCCCCCTTTATTTCCATACCGGACTCAACTACACGGGCCTGATTCCCGGCCGCGACAACGATGCCCTGGTCGCCTCGATCGCCTACGGCGCCTACTCCCCCTACAACCCCGGCCCAGTAAAAACCTCCACGGTTTTTCTGGAGGGTGGTTATCACATCGCCCTCAATCGTTGGCTGGATCTCTATCCATTTGTGCAATGGTCGGTGCGGCCCAATGGCAGCTCAAGCCTGGCGGATGCCACGGTGCTTGGTTTCGGCACCAGCGTGAAATTCTGAGCTGTTTATTTTTCCTTTAAAAGGCTTAATCAAGCCAAAGAGATTAGCTCTGTTTGCCGAGGGGCCGGGCCTTTTATTGCTAGCCCTTGGGCAGTTGCCTGCGCCCATCGGCGCCCTGGCGATGTTCGATCTAATCACCAGCATCGTGGTCGACCTTTCCGACCAAAAGCTCTACGCCTACAACGGTGCCGAACTGGTGCGCGCCATTGCGGTGAGTTCCGGCAAAGCTGGCACCCCCACCCCCACCTACAGCAGCCAGGTGCAGTCCAAGCACGAAACGGTAACCATGCATGGCCGCGACTACGTGGCCCCTGGCGTGCCTTGGGCCCTCTGCCTAGACGGCGGCATGATTTGTTTGCACGGGGCCCCCTGGCAGGAGGCCGCCGGTGAAGCCTTCGGGGTGCCCCGCAGCCATGGCTGCGTGCGGATGCCCACCCAGCAAGCCAAATGGCTCTACCAACGGGTTAGCCCAGGCACCCCGGTGACGATTCAGCTTTGATCAGCCAGCTGCCGCCGCCAGGCCAGCAGCCAACTAACGGCCGTGGCCCGGCGGGTGCGGCGCGGTATCAGCTCCCCAATCCGGTACCCCTTGAAGCCCAGCTCCTGCTTGAGCAGTTGTTTGTAGGCCGCCGGGATCGAACGGGTGAGCAGCACGGTGGGGGGCCGCTCAGCGATGAAATTGGGGGCGGTGGGATAGGAGTCTCGCCAAGGGCCGGGGGTTTGGGGACCAGCCGGCCAGGGCAACTCGCCAGCGGGCACATAACCGAGCCGCTCCCAGATCAGCTGGCACACCTGCTGATCCTCGATCTTGTCGTTGAGGATTTCCCAGAGCAGCCCATCGCTGATCGAGCCGGGCAACGGATCATTCATGGCAGGGAAGTGGTGGGCAGGGGGGACAGACCTTTGCGGAAACAGGCGCTCTTGAACAACTGCCTTTGGCTCAACAGCTGCACCTGGGGGCTGCCAGGGGTATCCCCACTGAAACGCAGCAGAATCAACTGATCAAAGTCATTGTCATCAATCGCTTCCATCCCTGGCCAGCCGAGGGCCTGGGCCAGCAGCGGCATCCGCTGGTGCTCCCAAAACAGCACCACCGAGCGCCCCTCAAAGGCCGGATCCTCCAGCAGTTGACGGGCGACCAAGGAGGAATCATCCCGGGAGCCCCAGAAGATCTGAATCGGCACCCCAGTGGCCACGGCCAAGGGCACCGCCGTTTGATAGCTGCGGGCGTTCTGCTGGTCGCTGGGGTTGAGCTCAAAGGTGCCGATCCGCTCCACCGGCGCGAAACAGGCGGGCAGCAGGCGCCCCAGGGCAATGGCCCGCAGGAATCCCTTGGGGGAGAGGTTGTAATCACTGCGGCTGGGGTCCTTATCGCCATGGCGCAGCAGGATCAACTGCAGGGGCTGGGCCGCCAGCGGTGGCGCCAGGCCGATGCTGAGCAGTAGGGCCGCAACCCCAAAGGCCAAGGCTCGCAGCGGGCTTTTAAAAATCGCTCTGGCACCAGGCAGCATGAACAAAGCAGAAATGGCTTCCCTGCGAATGGTTGCACTGCCAATGGTTCCACTGAACTTCTTCTCCCCAGGGCAACCAGGCCGGCCAAGGCCCCGGTTATGAGCCCAGCTCTTGTTTTGCAATCGCCCCTGGCGGGCGTTAGCGATCGCATCTTTCGCCAGTTGGTGCGCCGCTGGGCCCCCGAGGCCCTGCTGTTTACCGAAATGGTTAATGCCACCAGCCTGGAGCTGGGCCACGGCCGCTACAAGCTGGAGGAACTGGCCCAGGAAACCGGCCCGGTGGGGGTGCAACTGTTTGACCACCGGCCGGCGCCGATGGCGGAGGCGGCCCGGCGGGCCGAGGCCTGCGGCGCCGTGGTGATCGACATCAATATGGGTTGCCCAGTGGCCAAGATCGCCAAAAAAGGAGGCGGCAGTGCCCTGATCCGCAGCCCCGAGCTGGCGGCCCAAATCGTGGCGGCCGTGGCCGCCGCCGTAAGCGTGCCGGTGACGGTTAAAACCCGCCTGGGCTGGTGCAGCAACTCCGCCGATCCGGTGGGCTTTGCTCTGCTGCTGCAGAACGCCGGGGCCCAGGCGCTCACCCTGCATGGCCGCACCCGGGAGCAGGGCTTCAAGGGCCAGGCCAATTGGGAGGCGATCGCCCAGGTGCGGCAGGCGCTCAAGATTCCGGTAATCGCCAACGGTGACATCACCGGCCCCGAGGCCGCCCAGCGCTGCCTAGCGATCACCGGCGCCGCTGGGGTGATGGTGGGCCGCGCCAGCATGGGGGCCCCCTGGATGGTGGGCCGCCTCCAGGCAGTGCTAGCCGGCCGCCCCGACCCGGGGGAACCCGATGCGCTCGGCCGTTTGCGCCTAGCCGAGGAACACCTGGAACTGTTGCTGCAGGAGCGCGGCGACCACGGGCTGATGATCGCCCGTAAACACCTGGGCTGGACCTGCCAGGGCTTCCCCGGGGCACCGCAATTGCGTCACTCCTTAATGCGCTGTGCCGATGCCGCTGGCACCAGGGCGCTGCTGCATGGGGCGCAGCGGAGCCTCCAGGCTCAAGGCAATCTCCAAGCTCAAGGCAGCACCGGCGGCCAACCCTGACGCACCAACAGCAGGGAGAAATAGGGCAGTTCTGAGTCGTTCAGCTCGGCTGCGGCCAATAGCCGTTGCTCCGGCCAGCCCACCCGCTCGGCCACCAGGCTCGAAGCCAGCAGGCCCCGGTCGGCCAGCAGGGGCCGCACCCAGCGCCAACGCTGGCCCAGCTTCAAGAGGGCCAGCTGCTGGCCCGTGGCCGCCGCGGCCGCCAGCAGCAGGGCCAGCTCCTCAGGGGTGTCTGGGGTGGGGCTAATCAATAACTGCTCCTGCTGCAGGGCCAGGGGCCAGGCCGCAGCGGCGGCGGCGGCGGCCACGGCGGTGATCCCAGGGATCAGGCGCACGGCACAGGCGGGATGGCGCCGGCGTAGGGCCAACAGCAGGTAGCTGGCACTGGCAAACAAAGACACATCCCCCTCACAGAGGAACACCACCCGCTCCCCCGCCGCCACCTGCTGCGCCACCAGATCAGCGGCCGCCGCCCAGGCCTCCAGCCGCGGTGCCGCCGCCTCCACCATCGGAAAAACCAAGGGCAACCGCCGCTGCTGGGGCTGGATCCAAGGCTCAGCGATGCGGGCGGCCATGCCCTCCGCCCCTGGCCGCGCCACCGGATAGGCCAGCACCGTGGCGGCCTCCAGGGCCCGCAGGCCGGCCACCGTGAGTAATTCCGGATCCCCGGGGCCCACCCCCACCAGGGTGAGGCCAGCGGTGGGGGTAGCGGTCAAAACTGGAAAAGGCCGGGGCCCCTTTCTAGGCTGAAGCGCAGCCCAGCCAGCCAGCGTGAGCCGACTCAGCATCTACAGCGATCAACCGATCAAAGCTGGGGCAGAACCGATACCCCAGCTGCAAACCACAGACCCGGAGCTGATTGCCTCTGAACTGGCGGCCCGGGGCCTGCGTTTCGAGCGCTGGGCCACCCGGCCGCCCCTGGCGGCGGGCACCCCGGCGGCCGAGATCCTGGCCAGTTACGCCCCTGAAATTGCCCGGGTGCAAGCCAACGGGGGCTACGGCACCGTAGATGCGATCAGCATCAACGCCGACAATCCCGACCGCGTTGCCCTGCGCCAAAAGTTTCTGGCCGAACACACCCACGCCGAAGACGAGGTGCGTTTCTTTGTGGAAGGCCGGGGCCTCTTCTGCGTTCATGCCCCTGAAGCTGAGGAGGTGCTGCAGGTGCTCTGCGAACGCAACGATTGGATCAGCGTGCCCGCCGGCACCCGCCACTGGTTTGACATGGGGGCAAAACCCCAATTCACCGCCCTGCGTTTCTTCAACAACAGCGAAGGCTGGCTGGCCAACTTCACCGGCGACCTGATCGCCAACCGCTTTCCGCTGCTGAACCAGTAAGCCCCAACGCCGCTCAATCAGTGAGCAGCGGCAATCCAGCGGGGGGAGCCACCAGCAGTTTTTGCAGTTCGGGTTTCAGCTGCTGCTTGAAGGTCTGCCACTGGGGGGAGGCGATCACGTCTTTAGCCACGGCCGCCGCCAACCGCTGGCTGGCCAGCACATCACTGGGGTAGTGCACACCGCAGTAGGAGCGGGCATAGCCCCCCTGCAGGCCCACCTGCAGCAGCCGCTCCTGCCGTTCCGGCAACAGATCCGCCAACAACTGGGCCGTGGCCGCATACCAAGTGGCATGGCCACTGGGGTACGACCAGGTGGATTCCAGCGGCAGGCAGGGCTGGAACTCCTGGTGGCTCACATAGGGCCGCGGGCGGGCCACGGCGTCCTTGAGTTGATCCTTCAGCTCATCAATGGCCTTGAGGAAGGAGGGCAGTCCCTTGAAGAGCGTGGGTGAAGCCTTCGAGAGATCAGAGCCCACGGCGGCATCAAAACTGCTGAGGTTGCGGTAGAGAAAACGCCAGCTGTGCACCACCCCCTCCGGGTAGCGGCTGCGTTGGTTCCAGCGCAGGATCGCCAGGTCGTCGGCCTCCTCGCGGCTACCGGCGGCCGGTGGGTTGCCGATCACGGCGCGGTAGCGGTCAGCAGAGAGCGCCAGGCCAGCGGCGGGGTTGGCAGCAGGGGCATTGGCCGCTGGCGAATTACTTTCCTGGGCCCTGGCTTCCGGCAGCGGCTGGAGCACAGCGGCCGCAATCAGCAGGCTGGCAAGCAGAGCAGGGGCACGCATGGGCTCAGGGAGGCAGATCCAAACCTTGCAGCCAAAGGGTTAAGGCTGCAGCGAGGCTGGGGAAGGGCTCAACTATTAAAAGAACTAACTATGAAATCGCGGTTCCGGCCAGAGGTTTTCGAGCAATTTCGCCTCCAGCGCCGCCAACTGCTCCAGCCGTTCGATCAGCAGCGGCCGCGGCCAGCGGCTTTCACAAAGCCGCCAGTAGAGGCCGAAATGACGGGCTTCGCTGGCCAGCAGATCGCCATAGAGCTGGCGTAATTCCGGATCGGGGTGGTGCTGCGTCAACAGGGCCATGCGCTCATGGCTGCGGGCTTCAATCAGGCCCGCCACCAGGAAACTATCCAGTTGCCGCAGCGGCTCCTCCCGGCGGATTTCCTTGGTGAGCCCAGCCCCGTAAGGGGGGGCCGGCAGGGGCCTTAGGGCAATGCCACGCCGCTGGAGCAGGGCCAGCACCCGGTCGAAATGTTCCAGCTCCTCCTGGGCCAAGGGGCTGAGCACCGCCGCCAGGTCTTCGCTGGAGGGATAACGAAACATCAGCTGCAGGGCGGCGCCGGCGGCCTTGCGTTCGCAATGGGCGTGGTCGATCAGCAGTTCAGCTGGATGGGCAATCGCCTGCTGCAGCCAGGCCTCGGAGCTGGGGGCCGCCAACCAGCGGATTGGTGTAACAGCGGCGCCGCTCACAGGCCCCTTGCCTTGAGGTGGGCCATCATCCCCTCCAGGGCCAGGTAGTAACTGATCGGACCGAAACCACAGATCACCCCCACCGCCTTGTCGGCCAGGTAGGAGTGGTGGCGGAAGGGTTCGCGGGCATGGACGTTGCTGAGATGTAGCTCCACAAACGGCAACCCCACCGCCAACAGGGCATCGCGCAGGGCGATGGAGGTGTGGGTGTAGGCACCGGCATTGATCAGGATGCCGTCCTCCTCCCCCCGGGCCAGCTGGATCCGGTCCACCAGGGCCCCCTCGTGGTTGCTCTGGAAGCTGCTGAGGCTGGCCCCGAGGCGCTGGGCCTGCTGGGCCAATTCGGCATCGATGTCCGCCAGGGTGTCGCTGCCATAGAGCCCTGGCTCACGGCTACCGAGCAGGTTGAGGTTGGGGCCGTGGACCACCAGGATCCGCATGGTTAAGGGGAGGCTTGGGTCGATCGTAGGGGCGCCCACCGCCGGGGCCTGAAACCGGCACCCCGGCTGGTAAGTTCTTGGGATGTGGTTCGGGTCGGTGCCCGAGTGGTTAATGGGGGCGGACTGTAAATCCGCTGGCTCTGCCTACGTTGGTTCAAATCCAACCCGGCCCACCTTCCACATGCCCTTGTAGCTCAGCGGTAGAGCACTCCCTTGGTAAGGGAGAGGTCACGAGTTCAATTCTCGTCAAGGGCTTTGAAAACTTCAGGCTCAAATGATGGCCCAAACGAAGAGTTTGGCCTGATTGGCTTGCGGTAAACCTAAGAATCTAGCCTAACTGGCCCAGGGTAAACCAAGGCCTCCACTGGCTTACCAGGCATTTTGGCTAACCACAAAGGCAGCTCATTTAGACCCAAGAAACTGAATGCTGGCAATGTCAATACATTTTCAATGGCTTTAAATAACAGGTTTTTGTTGTGTCTTTGGGCGACTATTTAACTGGCAAGGACAAGTTGAGTTGGACACCAAAAAAGGCACGAAAAGGCCCAATCGCTGCAACAGCTGGTTAGCTCCGGTGCCGCAGACGTACAGGCGCGACGCGGCTGGCCCTCAGCTGATTACAGCCCATGGCCTCGACCAGTAAGACCAGGCTGCAAATCGACAACAATATTTTCCACAATATTAGCCACGGTAATGACAATTACATTGACTAAATCAGGCTTCGCCTGGGGATTTTCACGCCGCCCTCTTGCCCTGGCGCAGGGAATCAAACAGAGCAAAGCTGAGTAACACCACGCCGATCAAACCACTCAGCCATTCGGGCACATTCAGTTGCCAACGTTCCAACAGGATCCCGGTCAACATCAAGAGGCCCAGGGCGCCAATGGCGTAGTGGGCGCCATGCTCCAGATACACCAATTTATCTAGGGCCTTCTCGCGGCTGAGCATCAAGGTGAGTGAACGGATGAACAGGGCCCCCAGGCCAAGGCCGGTGAGGATCAAGCCGAGGTGCTGGGAAATTGCAAAGGCGCCAATCGTGCCATCAAGGCTGAAGGAGGCATCCAGCAGCTCCAGGTAAATGAGGCTTGCCAAACCACCGCCAGCGGCCAAGCGTCCGGCGGCTTCCTCCTCGGTGCCAAAGGCCTGGGCCAAGGAAGTGCTGAGCAGTTGCAACACCAGGCCAATCACACCGCTGATCATCACCTCAGCGCGAAGGCCGTTGGGAATAGCGGCCACCAGCAGCAGCAGGATGATCAGGGCGAGGGCCACCTCTAGGGCCTCAATCCGTCCGGCATCACTGAGCCTTCGTTCCAAAGGCTTGAGCCAATGCAGGGTTTTGGCATCGTCAAAGAAGTAGCGCAAAAACACCATCAACAGGAACATGCCGCCAAAGGCCAGGATCCGCGGTTCCGCCAGGTCCAGCAGTTCCCTGTAGTGCTGCGGATGGTGCAGGGCCGCATCGAGGGCTTCCCCCATGCCCACCCCGCCGGCCAAAGAAACCAGGGCCAGGGGGCCGATGAAGCGCACCCCAAACACTGGGATCACCAAACCCCAAGTAAGGAAGAAGCGCTGCTGGCCTGGGGTGAGCTTGTCGAGCACCCGGGCATTCACCACGGCGTTATCAAAGGAGAGCGAGATCTCCAGCAAAAGCAGCACCAGGGTGATCCAGGCCGCCTCCACCCCCTGCAAACCCAGCACCACCACCAGCCCAGCGGCACAGCAGGCCAGGGGGAACAACAGATAACTCAGGTAGCGCTGCAGAGCCATCAATACTCATCCCGATCGGCCCATGATGCAGGAGCCTCGGACCCATCAACAGGAGAGCAGCTCAAAACTGGGCTGGGCCAAGGCCACCGCCGCCAGCCGCTTACGCAGCTCCAGCAAGAGCAGCTCAATCGCCCCAAAGGAAGCCACATCGCGGTGTACCACCAGGGCATCGCCGGTGGGCAAATCCAGGGGGAGATCTAGGCAGCTGAGCTGGGGTTGCAATTGCATTGAGAGGCCATGGCCATAGGTGATGGTGAGCCCATCACTGCATTTCCCCTCCCAGGAGGCTTCGTCGTAGCAGCGCATCCGCATGGGCGTAGTCCAGAGGCCCAGCTGCCGCAACTGCTGCTCGGATTGGGGGATCGCACCGGAGGGCAGGGCCAGGGTGGGAAAACGCGCCACATCCTGGAGGGATAGGTTGTGCTCGCCCGCCAGGGGGTGGTCAGGGGCCGCCACCAAATACAGGGGCATGGCGGAAAGGCGAAACACCTGCAAATCCCGGTCATCGCTTGGCGGCAGATCTGGGGCGGCATAGAGCCAGGCATCCACGATCCGCTGGCGCAGCAACTCCTGGGGCCGCTGGATGCCCACATGGTCAAACACGCCGGTGCACCAACCCTCAGGGGCGGGATCCAGGGCCCGCTGCCACCAGTAGGGCGCCTCTAGCCGCAGTGGTCCACCCCGCTGAAAGCGATAGAGCTGATGCAATTCCCTTTCCAGTTGCAACAGATCCTTGGGACCCTTGAGCTGCCACTCCCCTTCCTGCCGGTGAATTTTCAGGCCAAAGGCAATCAGCGTCTCGCGGGACTGGCGGCTAATGCTGCTCTGACTTTTCCTAAGCGCCTCAGAGGCCCCATTACCCGTGCGTAGCCAGAGCAGGTAATCGAGTGCTTCTAGGGCTTCAAGGCTTATCAAGCGACCAGCAACTGGACTTCCAGTGCTTTTTAACTCAATTCCGCCTGCAAAAACATTTTAGCAGCTAGGAACAGGGTCGTTTATGCACTATTTGCATAAATCAACCCCTGGGCTCAAAGGATCTGGGCCAGAAACCGACGGGTGCGTTCGTGCTGGGGGTCATTGAAGAACTGCTGGGGCGGTGCCACCTCCACCACCTCCCCCTCATCCATCAACACCACCCGATCAGCCACTTCCCGGGCAAAGCCCACCTCGTGGGTTACCACCACCATGGTCATGCCATCAAAGGCCAGCTGGCGCATCACATCCAGCACCTCCCGCACCTTCTCGGGATCGAGGGCACTGGTGGGCTCATCAAAAAGCATGATCCGCGGTTCCATGCAAAGGGCCCTGGCAATCGCCACCCGTTGCTGCTGGCCGCCACTCAACTGGCCAGGGAACTTATCGGCCTGGGGGCCGATGCCCACCCGTTCCAGCAGGGCCAGGGCCTGCTGCCGCACCTCCGCCCGCGGCCGCTTCCGCACCCACACCGGCGCCAGTAAGAGGTTGTCGAGCACCGACAGGTGGGGAAAAAGATTGAACTGCTGGAACACCATCCCCACCTCCCGGCGGATCGCATCGATGTTGCGCAGGTCGTTATTCAGGGCGATGCCATCTACAACAACGCTGCCCCCCTGGAAGTCTTCCAGGGCATTGAAGGTGCGCAGGAAGGTGCTTTTGCCCGAGCCCGAGGGCCCCATGATCACCACCTTCTCGCCGCGACGCACCTCCAGATCCGCCCCCCGCAGGGCCTGAAAACCATTGGGGTACCACTTGTTTACCCCCCTGGCTTCGATCATCAGCTGGCTGGATGTCATCGGTGGGCGGGGCGAAGGTTTGAGGACGACAAACGTTGTTCGAGGGCGCGGCTCCCTAAAGAAAGGGCCGAGCAGGAGCACCAGTAGAGCACCGCCAGCAAGAGATAAACCTCGGCATAACGGCCCAGCCAATCGGGATTGGCCAGCACGCTGCGGGCAATGCCCAGCAGGTCAAACAGGCCGATGATCGAGAGCAGGGTGGTGTCTTGCAGCAGGGCGATGCATTGGCCCACTAGGGCCGGCAGGGCCACCTTGAGGGCCTGGGGCAGCACCACCAGCCCCAGGGTTTGGGCGGTGGATAGGCCCAGGGAGCGGGAGGCCTCCAGCTGCCCCCTCGGCACGGCATTGAGGCCGCCGCGCACGGCCTCGGCCACATAGGCCGCCGCAAAGCCGGTAAGCACCGCCGCCGCCCGCCACACCCGATCCGGCGCCAGTCCGCCAGGCAGGAGGAAGCCCACCAGGTTTTGGCCGAGGAACAGCAGGGTGATCAGGGGCGCCCCCCGGATCACTTCGATGTAGGCCACCGATACCCAGCGCAGCAACGGCAATTCACTGCGCCTCCCCAGGGCCAGCAGCACCCCCAAAGGCAGGGCCAGCAGCAGGGTGAGGCTGGTGATCAGCAGGGTGAACATCAAGCCCCCCCAGTCACTGGGCCGCACCGGGGTAAGGCCAAGGCCGCCACCGATCAACCAAAGCCCCAGCAGATAGGCCCCAGCCCACACCAGGGGCCAGCTCTGGGCCAGCCTTAGGCCCCAGCGATGGGCAAGCCAACGGCCGGCCAGCCCCCGCAGCAGCAGCAGCAGGCCCAGCAAAAAGAGCAAGCGCAGTTGATTTAGGCCGCCAAAGGCCAGCAATGGCGGCACCACCAGAGTCAGCAGGCTGAGCAGACCCGCGGCGATGCGGTCGTTCAGGGGCCAGCCAGCGGCAGTGGCCCGCCCCCGCAGCAGCCCCCAACTCAAGCCCGTGAGGCTCACCAACAGGCCCAGCAACAGCCAGAGCCGCCATTCCTGCGCCTCCGGATAACGGCCAATGGTGAGGGTGGCGGCATTGGCCCGCAGCACCAACCACTGGGCCTGGCCAAAGGCCCAATGCAGAAACCCCCAGGCCGCCCAGGAAATCAAGGCACCGAGCCCCAAGCTCAACACCGTGTCGGGGACGCTGCCAAACAACTGGCGGCGCCAGCTCTGCAGGGAAGGGCGGCTCATCGGTCTTTCAAGCTCACAAGTCGCTCCAGCCCATTCATCAGCACGGAGATGCAGAGATCCAAGCCCAAATACACAGCCATCAGCAAAAGAAACACCTCAATGCCGCGGCCGGTTTGGTTGAGCGTGGTTTCAGCCACGGCGTAGAGGTCTGGATAACCAATCGCCACCGCCAGGGAGGAATTCTTGGCCAGGGAGATGTATTGACTATTCAGCCCCGGCACGATCACCCGCAGGGCCTGGGGCAGCACCACCAGCCGCAGGGTGGCCAGGGGTTTCAGCCCCAGCGACTCCGCCGCCTCCCACTGGCCCTTGGGCACTGAAGCAATGCCACCGCGCACCACCTCGGCGATAAAAGCAGCCGAATAGATCACCAGGCCCGTGAGCAAAGCGGCCAGCTCCAGGGAAAGGCGCCAGCCCCCCACCAGCTCACCATTCACCAGCCGGGCCCCCAGCAGATACACACCACTTTTGGCCAGCTGCAGCCCCGGCAACTGCAGGGCTTGGTTGGCCGGTGGCAGGGTGAGAAACACCGCGAAATACCAAAACACCAGCTGCAACAGCAGCGGGATATTGCGCACCACCTCCACATAGGTGCGGCTGAGGCCCCGCAACAGTGGGTTGGTGCTGAAGCTGGCCGCCCCCGCCACCACGCCGAGGCCCGTGGCCAGCACCAGGCCGATGCCCACCACCCGCAGGGTGTTTACCAGCCCCGCCAACAGGGCGCGGCCATAGCTATCGCTAGCCCTGTAAGGCAGCAGGGTTTCGGCGATGTCAAAACCGGCGGGCTGGTTTAACCAACCCAGCGTTAGCCGCAGCCCCGCCCGGGTGAGGTTGTGCTCAAGGTTGCTGAGCAACAGGGCCACCACCAGCAGCAGCCCCAGGCCCACGGCCGCCTGCACCAACCAGCCAACCTTGCGGCTGTCGCGCCACCAGGGAAGGGCCGTCAACGGAAGGGGGGCGAATAGATCAGGCCACCGTCTTTATAGGAACGGTTCAAACCCCGGTCGAGCTTCAGCTTGGACTCTGAGCCCACATTGCGGCTGTAGATCTCGCCGTAATTACCGACGCTGGCAATTATCCGGGGCACAAAGTCTGCCGGTAGGCCCAATTGCTGGCCCAGTTCCCCCTCCACCCCCAGGAACCGGCGCAGGTCGGCCTGGTTTGGATTCGCCTTAGCGAAGGCCAGCTTCTCCTTGATGTTTTTGGAAGTGATCCCCGATTCTTCCGCCTGCATGGTGGCAAATAGCACCCAACGCAGGGCGTCACTGAGGCCTGAATCATTGTTTACGGTGACTGGCCCCAGCGGTTCCTTGCTGAGCACATCCGGCAGCAAAGTGTGGGCCGCCGGATCAGGGAAGCTGGTTTTTTTAGCCGCCAGCTGGGAGCGATCACTGGTGACCGCCGCACAACGGCCCTGCAGATAGGCCGCATAGGTTTGATCACCGGTTTGATATTTCACCGGGGTGTAGGGGATTGCTTGTTCCCGGAAACGGTCCGCCAGGTTTAGCTCCGTGGTGGTGCCGTTTTCGGTGCAGATCGTTTTGCCGGCCAGTTGCTTAAGGCTGGTGATGCCACTGGCCACGGGCACCATCACCCCCTGGCCGTCGTAATAGATGGTGGGGGCAAACTCAAGGCCGTTGCCGCCGGTGGCATCCCGGCTGAGGGTGCGGGTGGAATTGCGAGACAACACATCCACTTCACCGCTGGCCAGGGCGGTGAAACGCTCACTGGAGGTGAGTTCCCGGTATTCCACTTTGTTGGGATCGTTGAAGAGGGCCGCCGCCAGGGCGCGGCACACATCCACATCAATGCCTACATATTTGCCGTCACTGTCTTGATAACTGAAGCCCGGCAGCTTGCCGTCTACGCCACAGCTGAGCGTGCCCCTGGCCTTGATCGCCGCCAGGCGACCGGCCCCCGGCCCCTGGTCTTGGCCACCGGCACAGCCGCCCAGGCCAAATAGCAGGCCAAGCAACAGGGCCGCGGGGGTTCTGGAAAAGGACCGCACCAGCCAACACACAAAAGTGCCCGGAGACTAAGCCGGCCACGCCAGCATGGGGGTCACCGTGAACCAATAAATGCTTGCCCTTGCACCGATGCGCGCCCTAGTGCACCAGGGCCATAGCCGACCGCTGGCCTGGCGCCAGGGGCAACTGCAGCGTCTAGCGGCCTTGCTGAAGCAAGTGGAGCAGCCCCTGCTGGAGGCCCTGGCCACAGACCTGGGCAAGCCGCCGGTGGAGGCCTTCCTGGAAATCGCTGGGGTGGCCCAGGAACTGGCGCTCTGCCGCCGCCAACTGCGCCGCTGGCTGGCGCCGCGGCCGGTGCCCGTGCCCCTGGTGCAACAACCCGGCCGGGCCTGGGTACAGCCGGAACCGCTGGGCTGCGTGCTGATCCTCGGCCCCTGGAACTATCCCTTCCTGCTAACGCTGCAGCCCCTGGTGGCGGCCCTGGCGGCGGGCAACACGGCGGTGCTTAAACCGTCGGAGCACACCCCCCATGTGGCGGCGGTGATCGCCAAGGCCGTGGCCCAGCACTTCGAAGCCACGGTGGTGGCGGTGGTGCAGGGGGGGGTTGCCGTGGCCGAGGCGCTGCTGGAACAGCCCTTTGATCACATCTTTTTCACCGGCGGCGGCAACACCGGCAAACGGGTGATGGCCGCCGCCGCCCGCCAGCTGATCCCGGTGACCCTGGAGCTGGGGGGCAAGAGCCCCTGCATCGTGCTCGACGATGCCGACCTAGAAACCAGCGCCAAACGGATCGCCTGGGGGCGCTTCCTTAATGCCGGCCAAACCTGTGTGGCCCCCGACTATGTGCTGGTGACGCCGGGATTACGGCAACCGCTGGAACGGGCCCTGGGGGAGGCGATCGATCGCTTCTTTGGCCCCGACCCGCGCCAGTCCCCCGACTTCGGCCGGCTGGTGAGCCACCAGCAGTTCGACCGGCTTGATCGGCTGCTGGCGGGGGTGGAGATCCTCAAGGGCGGCGAGCGCGACCGGGACAGCCGCTATCTGGCCCCCACCCTGGTGCGGGGGGAGCCAGACCAGGCGCTGATGCAGGAGGAGATCTTCGGACCGGTGCTACCGCTGCTGGAGGTGGCCCACCTGGGGGAAGCCCTTGATTTCATCCGGGGGCGGCCCGCCCCGCTCGCCCTCTATCTGTTTAGCCGTAGCGAGGCCGCCCGGGAGCAACTGCTGCGCTGCAGCCAATCGGGGGGGGTTTGTTTCAACGACGTGGTTTTCCAGGCGGGGCTGCCGGCCCTGCCCTTTGGCGGGGTGGGGGCCAGTGGCCTGGGCAGATACCACGGCCAGAGTGGCTTCGACAGCCTTTCGAACCTGCGATCGGTGCTGCAACGCCCCTTCGCCCTTGATCTGCCCTGGCGCTATGCCCCCTATGGCGACCGCCTAAAAATGCTGCGCCGTTTGCTGGGCTGAGGGGCTGGCGGATCCGGCCCAGCTCCTTAAGGTGCCTTCATTAGCCCCTTTATTCAGCCATGCGTGCCCCCCTGCTCGCCCTCCTGCTGCTGCTGTTATCCGCCCTGCCCCTGCGGGCTGAGGAGCCAGTGCATGTGGTGCAGCAGAAGGAAACCCTCAGTGCCATCGCCCGGCTCTATGGCATTCCCCTGGCCACACTGATCAGCCTCAATGGCATCGAAGACCCCAACAAGGTGAAATGGGGCACCAGCCTGAAGCTGCCCCCTGGCACTAAACCCATAGCCACTGGCAGCACCCCTGCTGCTGCTGCCCCGGCGGCGGCCCATGCGGCGACTGCTCCGGTGGTTAAGGCGACCCCGGCGGCAGCGGCCCCGATTGTCAAACCGGCAGCCACTGCAGCGGCAACCCCGGCTGCCACTCCGGCAGCAGCCACTCCGGCAGCAGCCCCAGCGGCGGTGGCCAAGAAATCCGGCAGCCCCGATTGGCGCCACTACGGCCCGCTGCAGGTGGATTGGAACAACTGGCGCACCATGGCCGGCAGCCTGGTGGCCCCCAGCATCAACAAGGAGGGACAACCCCTCTATGTGGCTGTGAATTGCGGTGCCAAAAAGCTCAATGTGACCGGCCCCGCCGGGGCTTGGAAAACCTGGGATGCCCCCTCGCAAGATTTTGAAAAGGAACTGGTGGGGGCCGTTTGCCGCGACGCCTCGTTGCAGAAGGGTTGATCCCCAGGCCAGGGGGGCTCAGGCCAGCGCAGCGGCCTTGGACAGCGCAGCCAAGCCTCACCGGCGGCGGTGATCCAGAGCCGTTGGCCGCCGTCATCGTCTGCCAGCAGCTCCGCCTCCACCAGGCGCCGCAGCCGCCAGCGCCAAAGGGGGGCCGGTTCAGCTTCTGAGGCCAGGTCGGCGGCCAGCTCGCTGCTGTCTAGGCCCTTGGGGGCCGCGGCCAGGGCCCCCAGCAGCGGCCCAGCCGCCGCGGCCCCATCAACCCTGGCCAGCGGGCTGAGGCAACGGTCGCAGTGGCCACAGGGCTCGGCAATTTCACCCACCGCCAGCAGCAGGGCCTGTTGCCGGCAGATCGCCCCCTCCGCCACCGATTCGATCAGGCGCAGCTGCAGCTGGGCCTGGCGGCTGCGCAAGCGCGCTTCGGGGTCTTTGGCGGCGCGGATCGCCCAGGCCAGGCTGCGACGGTCTGAGTCGCCATAGAGCAGCAACACCTGGGCGGGCAGGCCATCGCGGCCGGCCCGCCCTGATTCTTGGAGGTAGCCCTCCGGACTGCCCGGCAGCTCCAGGTGCAACACCAGGCCCACATCGGGGCGATCCACCCCCATGCCAAAGGCCACGGTGGCCACCAGCACCGGCTGCGGCTCCTCCTGAAACTGCTGCAGGGCCAGCAGGCGGCTCTCCGCATCCATGCCGGCGTGGTAGGCCAGGGCCGGCAGCCCCGCCCCCCGCAACAGGCCAGCCCAGCGTTCCACCGCCCGGCGGGTGCGGCTGTAGATCAGCACCGCCCCCCGGGCCGCCTGGATCTGCTCCAACACCAGGGGCAGCGGCTCGGCCGGCCGCCAGAGCATGCGGTAGCTGAGGTTTGGCCGCTGGGCGGAGCGCACCTGCACCAGGGGGCGGCGCAGCTCCAGCAGCCGGATGATGTCTGCCCGCACCCGCGGGGGCGCCGTGGCACTGAGGGCCACCAGCGGCACCCCAGGACAAAGGCGCCGCAACTGGCCCAGGCGCCGGTAATCGGGCCGGAAATCATGGCCCCAGGCACTGATGCAATGGGCCTCATCCACCGCCAGGGCCACCAGCTGCCCCTGGTCAATAAGTTCATCGATCAGGCTGCGGCTCGCCTCCCCCTGCAGCCGCTCGGGGGCGAGATACAACAGGCGCAACTCAGCGTTTTGAAGCCGTTGGCGCAGCTGGCGCCGCTCGCCAGCGCTTAGGCCCCCATGCAAACAGGCGGCGGCAATGCCCCGGCGCTGCAGCTGGGCCACCTGGTCTTGCATCAAGGCCACCAGGGGGGAGATCACCAGCACCAACCCCTGGCGCACCAGGGCCGGCAGTTGATAGCAAAGCGATTTACCAGCGCCGGTGGGCAGCACCGCCAGGCAGTCCCGGCCCTCAAGTAGGGCCTCTACCACCTCCCGCTGGCCGGGGCGAAAGCCGTCGTAGCCGAAATGGCTGCTGAGGGCAGCCTGGAGGTGATCCTTCACCGGCGGACCCTACCGGCAACGGGATTAGACCGCCAGGGGCATCGGCGGCGGCTCCAAATGGTCGGCGGCCTCTTCCACCAGCTGGATCCGCAGGCTTTTACCACCGGCCAATTCCCCTAGCGAAACCCGCAGGTTGGTGCCACTGAGCGACTCCAGCCCCTGCAACAGGCTGCGCAAATAGGGGGTGCTGCTGCCGCTTTCGAGCCAGAGCCGTTCGTGCAGGCCCCCCAGCCGCCGCCAACTGGTGTGGAGCTTGAGCACCGCCTGCTCCAGCTGTTGGGCCTGGCCCACCAGATCGGCCACCAAACCCAACACATCAAGGCGCTGGGCCTCCTGCATCGCCTTCTCCAGGTCGATCGATTCATGCTGCAGGGCCCGTACGGCCAGGCCGGCTTCGGCGGCCTTACTGAGCCAGCGGGCGGTGAGGGTCACATCCTTGACCCGTTCCAATTCAGGTTCCTCACGCAGCACCCGGCGCAGGTCCTCCTGTTGGGCTTCGGGTAACCGCGCCAGTTCCCGCACCAGGGGGGCCACCAGCTTGGGGGGCAACAGGTTTTGCTGGGTACGTTCGCGGATTTCGTCTGGCAGTAGCGGGCTGGTGGCCGCGGTGAATTCATCGGTGAGCCGTCGCACCTGCTTGCGGGTGATCTGCTGGCCTTCGTTGGCGGCCTCGCTGATCATCTGCTGCACCTCCGGGTCTGCCTGGGAGGTTTCCAGGAAGGCGCGCTTGGAAAAGTTGTTGACACTGGTTTCAGCCAGCAGCCCTTCCCCCACCAGGCTGTCGGCGGATTCCGAGAGCTGAATCAGGCCATAGGCACGGGTCTTGCTGATCTCCCGCTCCCTTAACCACTGCAGAAACCCAGCGCCGCGCCCCTCACCGCCCCGCTTCTCCCGGTCACGCACCGCCCCGAGGATGCGACCCCGCCAGATCTCGGTTTGCAGGTCGAAACGATCACAGAGCTCCCAGGCCTGTTCAAGACGGGCGTGGAACTCGAGGCTGCTGAGGTCGTCCTGCTGGGGATCGGGCAGTTCGAGGTGCAGCACCGGGGGTTCCAGGGAGGGGGAAGCGGCCAAGGAGGAATCAAATCAAAGGGTGCCGCGACGAATCATGACGGGACAGCGCCAACCACGGCCAACTGGCGGTAATTTCATGGCGAAAGACCTGTTCCAGCCCAGCGATGGCGATTTCCCGCGGCGACAAGGTACGCATCAAGCGTCCTGAGTCTTACTGGTTCAATGAAGTGGGCACTGTGGCTTCGGTCGACAGCTCAGGCATCCGCTACCCAGTGGTGGTGCGCTTTGAGAAGGTGAACTACAACGGTTTCTCCGGGGTAGACGGTGGCGTGAACACCAACAACTTCGCCGAAGTCGAGCTCGACCCCGCCTGAGGCGGGTGCCTGAACTCCCAGAGGTTGAAACGGTCCGCCGCGGCCTTGAGCAGCAGGTGGGCCGTTTTTGTGTGGAGCAAGTGGAAGTGCTGCGCAGCCGCGCCGTTGCCGCCCCCCGCGGTGATGGCGCGGCTTTTGCTGCGGCCTTGGTGGGCTGCGCACTGGGCCAGTGGCGCCGGCGCGGCAAGTATCTGATCTGCGGCCTCGAACGCAACGGCAGTGCCGCCGGAGAGCTGGGGGCCCACCTGCGCATGACCGGTCAATTCCAGTGGTTGGCGGCGGCGGAACGGCCCGCCTGTGCCCACACCCGGGTGCGTTTCCATGGGGTAGACCCCGAGGGCACAGGGCGGGAACTGCGTTTTGTAGACCTGCGTTCCTTTGGGGAACTCTGGTGGGTGCCCCCCGGCTGCCCCACGGAAACTGTGATCACCGGCCTGAAGCGCCTGGGCCCCGAACCCTTTGGCGAACAATTCAGCAGCCAGCACCTGCGCCAGAAGCTCAAGGGTTCAGTGCGACCAATCAAAAATGCCCTGCTGGACCAGGGGCTGGTGGCGGGGGTGGGCAACATCTACGCCGATGAATCGCTGTTTATGGCTGGCATCCGCCCCCAAACCCCCAGCGGCCAGCTCAGCGGCGAGCAATTGGAAAAACTGCGGCTTTGCCTGCTGGAGGTGCTGGAAACCAGCATCGGCGCCGGCGGCACCAGCTTCAGCGACTTCCGCGACCTCACCGGCAGCAATGGCAACTACGGCGGGGTGGCCTGGGTGTATCGCCGCGGCGGGGAACCCTGCCGCCGCTGCGGCACCCCCCTGCGCCGGGAGAAACTGGGGGGCCGCAGCAGCCACTGGTGCCCCACCTGCCAACCATGAAATCAGAGTTGCTGGCGGTGATGGCCCAGATCCATCAACGGGGCTGGTGTGACGGCACCGGCGGCAACTTCAGCTGTGTGCTCAGCCGTGATCCCTTACGGCTGCTGATGGCCCCCAGTGGCGTGGATAAGGGCAGCGTTGCCCCGGGGGATCTGATCGAAGTGGCTGCCAATGGCGCCGTGGTGGCCGGCCACGGCAAGGCCAGCGCCGAAACGTTGCTGCACCTGGAAATCATTGGCCGCTGTGGCGCCGGGGCGGTGCTGCACACCCACTCCCAGGCCGGCACACTGCTCTCCCAATGGGCCCTACCCCAGGGGGGGCTGAGCTTGGAAGACCTGGAAATGCTCAAGGGTTTGGAGGGCATCAAAAGCCATGCCAGCCGGGTGACCCTGCCGGTGCTGGCCAATGACCAAGACCTGGCCCGGCTCAGTGCCGCCGCCGCCCCGCTGCTAGCCAGCGCCCCCCAGGGGATCCTGATTGCCGGCCATGGGCTCTATGGCTGGGGCAAAGACCTGGCCCAAGCCAAACGCCACCTGGAGATTCTGGAATTTCTGCTGGAACAACGCTGGCGCCAGCTGCTGCTGGAGGGGCTGGGGTTGCTGGGTAAGCAAACCACTAAAAAAATGCCATGACCGTGAGCTTCAAGCAGATCAAAGGCGTGGTGCTCGACATCGAGGGCACCACCTGTCCGGTGGATTTTGTAAGCGGTGAGTTGTTCCCCTACGCCCGCCGGGCCCTGCCCGCCTATCTGGCCGAGCACGGCAACGACCCCGAGCTGGCGCCGCTGCTGGCGGAGGTTAAGCAGGCCATGGCCGCCGAAAGCGCTGGCGGCGCCCCCACGGAACTGGTGGCCTACCTGCAGTGGTTGATCGACCAAGACCGCAAATTCACCCCCCTAAAAGAATTGCAAGGGCTCCTCTGGCGGCAGGGCTATGCCGAGGGGGCCCTCAAGGCCCAGCTATTCAGTGATGTGGTGCCGGCCCTGCGGCGCTGGCACAGCCAGGGATTACTGCTGGCGGTGTACTCCAGTGGCTCGGTGGCAGCCCAACAATTGCTCTATGGCCACAGCAGCGAAGGCGACCTGCGCAGCCTGTTTAGTGGCTGGTTTGACACCCGCCTCGGCCCCAAAAAGGAAAGCCACAGTTACGAAAGATTGGCGGAGGCCCTGGTTACCCCCGCCGCCGAACTGTTGTTTGTGAGTGATGTGGCCGCGGAGCTAAACGCCGCCGCCGCCGCCGGCTTCCAGGTTTGTGGCAGCCAAAGGCCCGGTAATCCCGAACAGTTGGCAGGCCCCTGGCCGGTGCTGGAAAGTTTTGAGGGCTTGGCGCCCCTCGGCTGAGCTGCCTAACTTGCGGGTTGCTGCCGTTTCCCATGGCATTGATCCGCTCCGTGGAACGGCGCACGCGCCCAAACTCGGGGGAACACCGGGTGGTGGCGGCGGCAGAGGCCCTGTTTGAAAAAACGCTGGTGAGCGTTCGCGGCCAGCTGGCCGGGTCTGTGGCCACGCTCGAAAGCAAGCTGCACAACTCTTCGCTCAACTACAGCGAAATCTTCCTGCGGGACAACGTGCCCGTGATGGTTTACCTGCTGCTGCAGGGGCGCTTTGAGCTGGTGCGTCATTTCCTTGATCTTTGCCTTGAACTGCAGAGCCGCAGCTATCGCAACCGCGGCGTATTTCCCACCAGTTTTGTGGAGGAGCAGGGCGAGATCGTGGCCGACTACGGCCAGCGCTCGATCGGTCGGATCAGCTCCGTGGATGCAAGCCTCTGGTGGCCAGTGCTCTGCTGGATCTATGTGCGCGCCAGCGGTGACCGCGCCTATGGGGCCAGTGGGCCGGTGCAGCAGGGAATTCAACTGCTGCTCGACCTAGTGCTTAACCCCACCTTTGATGGCACGCCGGTGCTATTTGTGCCGGATTGCTCCTTCATGATTGATCGCCCCATGGATGTGTGGGGTGCGCCTTTGGAGGTGGAGGCACTGCTATTTGGCAGCCTCAAGAGTTGCTGCCGCCTGATGGAACTGGTGCCGGCCGAACCTGAGGGGGAAAACATAACTCAACAACGGCTGAAACTTACCCGCAGCTGGATCCGCGACCTGCGGGTATTTCTGCTCAAGCATTACTGGGTCACCAGTAAAACCATGCAGGTGCTGCGGCGGCGGCCCACCGAACAATATGGGGAATCCCAATCCCAAAATGAATTCAATGTGCAGCCGGAGGTGATCCCCCATTGGTTGCAGGAATGGCTGGAAAACCGCGGTGGTTATTTGATCGGCAACATGCGCACGGGCCGGCCAGATTTTCGTTTTTACAGCCTGGGAAATTCCCTGGGCTCCCTATTTGGTTTGCTCACTGGACCCCAACAACGGGCCTTGTTTCGTTTGGTAATCCATAACCGCCAACACCTGATGGCGGAAATGCCCATGCGCATCTGTCACCCGCCCATGGAAAGGGAGGAATGGATCAATAAAACCGGCATGGACCGCAAAAACTGGCCCTGGAGTTACCACAACGGCGGCCACTGGCCCAGCCTGCTCTGGCCCCTGGCGGCCGCTGTACTAATGCACAAGCACAACTACCCCAATGATGATGTGCTGCTGGTGGGGCAAACCCGCACGATGCTGGAGGAGTGTTACTGGCAACAGTTAAATCAGTTGCCCAAACAACAATGGGCGGAATACTTTGATGGCCCCACCGGCACCTGGGTGGGCCAACAGGCCCGCACCCATCAAACCTGGACCATCGTTGGCTTTCTGCTGCTGCACCACTTCCTGCGCAAGGCCCCGGAGGATGTGGCCCTGCTAGACCTAGATGCCGACGGCAGCCTAGAACTTTCAGCCAAGAAAAAGCCCGCCTATAGCGGGCCCGAACGTAGAAAAGATTGGCGAGCCTAGGGGCAAAGCCTCAGGTCTATGGCCAGCGGCTCAAAACAAGCCGAGGGTCAGAGACTTATCGATGGGCAGGCAGGCACCGATGCCCAGGTAGATGGTGAACGCCGTACCAAAGAGGAATACGGCCATCGCCACCGGCCGACGGAAGGGATTTTGGAACTTGTTGAAGCTCTCAATGAAGGGCACCAACATCAGCCCCAGGGGAATCATCGTTTGCAGGCCGATGCCCAGCAGTTTGTTTGGCACCACCCGCAGGATCTGGAACACCGGATAGAGGTACCACTCGGGCAGGATTTCCAAGGGGGTGGCAAAGGGATCAGCCTTATCCAGCAGCATCGCCGGATCAAGTACAGCCAAGGCAACGATGCAAGCGATCGTTCCGAGGATCACCACCGGAAAAATGTAAAGCAGATCGTTGGGCCAGGCGGGCTCGCCGTAGTAGTTGTGGCCCATGCCCTTGGCCAGCTTGGCCCGCAGCTTGGGATTGGAAAGATCGGGCGCCTTGAGGATATGCATGGCCGGAGGGGCAAAGGGAAGATAAGTAAGACTTAAAGCGGGCCAGAAATGCCTTGCTTACGGATCATCAGGAAGTGGGTAAGCATGAACACCGCCAGCAACCAGGGCAACACAAAGGTATGCAGGCTGTAGAAGCGGGTGAGGGTGGATTGACCAACACTTTCACCACCGCGCAGCAGCTCAACCATGAAATCGCCCACCACCGGCACCGCCGCAGGCACACCGGAAACGATCTTCACGGCCCAGTAACCCACCTGATCCCAGGGGAGTGAATAGCCGGTTACGCCGAAGGCCACGGTGATCACCGCCATGGTCACCCCGGTGACCCAGGTGAGCTCGCGGGGGCGCTTGAAGCCACCGGTGAGATACACGCGGAACACGTGCAGGATCAGCATCAGCACCATCATGCTGGCGCTCCAACGGTGCACCGAGCGGATCAACCAGCCGAAGCTCACGTCAGTCATCAGGTACTGAACGGAGGTGTAGGCCTCCACCACCGTGGGCTTGTAATAGAAAGTCATCGCAAACCCAGTGGCGAACTGGATCAGGAAGCACACCAGGGTGATGCCACCAAGGCAATAAAAGATATTGACGTGGGGCGGCACGTACTTAGAAGACACATCGTCAACGATGTCCTGGATCTCCAGCCGTTCCTGGAACCAGTCGTAGACCGGGGAAGAATTCGCCATGCAGCGGAGGTGGGTTGCCCGTGAGGGTGGGGTGGCGAGATTCTACCGATAGCTAAGGAACCAACTGTGACCCTGCTCCGCCCCTGGCGAACCCTGCTAACGGCGGTGCTCTGCCTGCTCCTGGGCCTGGGGGCCTGGGGTTTGCCCCCCGCCCAGGCCCTCAGCGATGACCAGGCGCTGGTGGTGGAAGTGTGGCGACTAGTAAACGAAAGCTACGTGGATCCAAGCTTTGGGGCGGTGCCCTGGCGACGGTTACGCCAGAAAGCCCTGGAAAAACCGATCCAAAACCGCAGCGAGGCCTACGACGCCATCGACGCCATGCTCGAGCCCCTGCATGACCCCTACACCCACCTGCTGCGGCCCGATGCCTATGGCGAGCTGGAGGCGGCCACCAAAGGCAGCGTTACCGGGGTGGGGCTGCAGCTGGGGCTCAACCAGGCCAGCGGCCAGGTGCTGGTGATCGCCCCCCTGGAGGATTCCCCCGCCGCTGAGGCCGGCCTCGGTGATGGCACCACCCTGGTGAGCATCAACGGCCAAGCCAGCAGCGAACTGGGCCTTGATGGCAGCGCCGCCCTGCTGCGGGGCAGCCCCGGCAGCAGCGTGCACCTGGAAGTAATCAGCCCCAAGGGGGAGCAACGCAGCCTCGACCTGGAACGCCGGGCCGTGGACCTGCGGCCGGTGCGCAGCCGCCGACTGCGGCTGGGGGAGCACACGCTGGGCTACCTGCGGATCACCCAGTTCAGTGAGCCGGTACCCGAGGAGGTGCAGGAGGCCCTGGCCGACCTCAAGGCGAAGGGGATCGAAGCCTTGCTGCTCGACCTGCGCAACAACTCCGGGGGCCTGGTCAGCGCTGGCCTAGCGGTGGCCGACGACCTGCTGGCCGGCGAGGTGATCATGGAAACCGAAGACCGCAATGGCATCAATGAACGGCGCCAGTCGAATAGCGAACGCCTCTACGACGGCCCGATGCTCACCCTGGTGAACGGCGGCACGGCCAGCGCCAGCGAAATCCTGGCGGGGGCCCTGCAAGACAACGGCCGTTCCCCCCTGCTGGGGGCCGCCACCTTTGGCAAGGGCGAAATTCAAACGCTGCTGCCCCTGGGCGATGGCAGCGCCCTGGCGGTAACAGTGGCCCGTTACCTCACCCCGGCGGGGCACCCCATCCAGGGCCAGGGCCTAACCCCAGACATTGAGCTCGAGAGCCCAGAAGCCAGCGGCAGTGCCCTAGGCAGTGACGAGGACCCCTGGCTGAAGGCCGCCACCGAACAGCTGGTGCAACAGCTGGTACAACAACAGAGCTGATGACCCGCCGCACCTACCACGACCCCCTGCACGGCGAGATCGTGCTCGACAACGCCGAACCGGCGGAGGCGATGGCGATGGCGCTGATCGATGCGCCCGCCTTCCAACGGCTGCGGCGCATTCGCCAGCTGGGCCCTGCTTTTCTCACCTTCCATGGGGCGGAATCCAGCCGCTTCACCCATTCCCTCGGGGTGTTGCACCTGGCCCGCCGCGCCCTCGGCCACCTGGAAAGGCAGGCGCCGGAACTGGCGGCCCACCGGGGGCTGCTCTACGGGGCCGCCCTGCTCCATGACGTGGGCCATGGGCCCTTGAGCCATTCAGGGGAGGAGATGTTTGGCCTGCGCCACGAGGCTTGGTCGGCGCGGCTAATCCGAGAACGGCCAGACCTGTACGGCCCCCTGGAGGCCTATGCCCCAGGCACTGCCGAGGCGGTGGCCCTGCTGCTGGAAGAGGGGCGTGCGCCCCACCCGGCGATCGCCGCCCTGGTGAGCAGCCAGCTCGACTGTGACCGGCTCGATTACCTGCGCCGCGACAGCTACAGCACCGGCACCGCCTATGGCCAACTAGACCTCGATCGCCTGATCGGCGCCCTCACCCTCGCCCCCGATGGCCAACTGGCCCTGCACCCCCGCGGCCGCACGGCGGTGGAGCACTACCTGGTGGTGCGCAGCTTGATGTACGGCAGCGTGTACAACCACCGGCTCAACATCGTTTGCAATTGGCTGCTCGATCAGATCGTGAGCCAGGCCCGACGCCTGGGCCCCGGCCAGCTGTTTGCCGATCCGGTGCTGGCCCGCTGGCTCTGGCACACCGAGGAGCTCAGCAGCGCTGAATACCTGGCCAACGACGACCTGCGCACCGGTTACCACCTGCTGCGCTGGCGGGAGGAGGGGCCTGCCCCCCTGCAGGAACTGAGCCAAAGGCTGCTGGAGCGCAACCTGCTCCAGGCCACCGACGTGCGCCAGCTCAACAGCGGCCAGCGGCTGGAGGCCCTCGCCCTGGCCCAACGGCTGGCCCGGGCCCAGGGTATGGACCCAGAACTCTGCTGCGGCCTGCGGGAACGGCGCAGCCGCGGCTATCGGCCCTACGTGGGCGGCCTGCGGCTTTGGAATGGCGAGCAACTCCAGGCGCTGGAGCAGGTGTCACCGCTGGTGGCAAGTCTTAGCCAGGCCCAGGAATTGGCCTGGGTGCTGCACCCCCGCGAGGTGCGTCAGCAGCTCAGGCAACAACTGCCGGCAGCAACCCCTCAGCCCTAAGCACCGCCGCCACATCATCGAAATCCTGCCAGCGGTGGTAGGCGATGCCGCGCTGATCTAGCCATTGGCAAAGCGGATCCCGGGCAAACACCAAATCCGCCGCCTCGGCCATGCGCAGGTCGGTGATCGAATCACCAATCACCACCCGGAGGCCCTGGCCATAGCGCTCCAGCACCTCCGCCTTGGCCACCAGCTCCTCGCTGCTGCGGAAGGGGGAGTGAAACTCCAGCCCCTGGTCGGGGTCGGGGTGGGGCTGCACCGTGGCCGCCACCAGCTGCTCCAAGCGATGGCGGTGGGGGCCCAGCACTTTTTCCACCAGGGGCACCAGCCCCCCAGACACCAACACAAAGGGCAAACCGGCCTGGTCTAGGGCATCTAAGAAGGGCAAAAACCCAGGCCGGGGCTCGAATTCAGCCATGTGTTCCACCATCGCCTCCAGGTCTGCGGAGCTGAGGGCGGAGGCGAGGCTGGCCATGGCATCGCGCAGGTTTACTTCGAAATTGAACAGGCGTTCCTTCAGGGGCCACCACACCTGGGGGGCCACGGCAGCGGCCACCGCGTCGAAGGTGTCTTCAGAGGTGACCGTGCCGTCGAAATCACAGAAGATCGTGGCGGCGGGGGGTGCCATCTGCTATTCCCAGGGGGCCCTAGCTTGACCGGTGCTGAGCCGCCCCCATGGTCGCCCGCTTCGACGCAGCACCCGCCAGCGGCTGGCCCCACCGGCTAGAGCTCGGGGCCTACCACAACTCCGAGCATTCCCCCCTGGAAATCGCCCGCCAGGGGTTAGGGGCCGATGGCCCGGCCGGAGCACTGGAGCTCTGGGCCCGCGACTGGCCCCTCAGCCAACGGGACCTAAGCGCCCTGGAATTGCTGCTGCAACAGCGCAATCTGCAGCTGCAAAAACTGATCAGCCAAAACCCCAGCACCCTGGTGGCAGCCACGGCCAGGGGTTGGCCCGTGGAGGCGGAAACCACTGGGGCGCCAAGCCCGCAGCCCCTGGGCAACCGCCCCCTGCAGGTGCAGCGCGGCACCCTGCGGGCGGGGGAACACCTGGAGGTGGAGGGGGCCGTGCTGGTGCTGGGCGATGTGAACCCCGGCGCCCGGGTGAGTGCCAGCGGCGACGTGTTGGTGTGGGGACGGCTGCGGGGCATCGCCCACGCCGGCTGCCGCGGTAACAGCGCCGCCCGGATCGTGGCGCTCCAGCTGCGGCCCCTGCAACTGCGCATCGCCGATGCCGTGGCCCGCGGTCCGGAAGATCTACCCCCCGAAGGACTCACGGAACAGGCGGAACTGCTGGCGGGCGAAATCCAGATCAGCCCCGCCCAGCTGGGGCGAGCCCTCAACGCTGGATGATCCCCACCGCCCCCAAAAGGCCGGCCACCACCATGAAATAAAGCGGCGAGATGCGGGTAAACAACATCAGGGCACACACCAGCAAAGACACCAGATAGGCCGGCAGGTGGTGATCGGCGGTGCGCAGCACCGTGACCCCCACGGAAAACAGAATCCCCAAGGTGATCGGCCCCAGGCCCCGCTCAAAGGCCACCCGGATCGGTGCATCCTTGAGCTGACTCCAGCTCAAGGCCGCCATCACCATTACCAGGGTGGAGGGCAGCAACACGGCAATTTCAGCGGCCACCCCGGTGCCCAGGCCCCAGAGTGGCCCATGGGGCCAGCCGGCCCCTAAACCCAGCAGGCCCACAATCATTGAACTGGGCCCTGGCGCCGCCTCCGCCAAGGCATAGAGATCAGCAAATTGGCTATCGGTAATCCAGTGGAAATGATTAACCGCCAGGTGGTGATATTCCTGCAGCAGGGTGTTGCCGCCCCCCAGGGAAAATAACGACAGACGCAGAAAAGTCCAGATTACCTGGAGGAATGTATCTAAGCCGCTCATGGCTTTGGTTTAGCCGGGCGCGGCCAATAGAGGGCCATGGCAATTGGGCCGCCCACTAAGACCACTGGAATCAGTTGAAGATGGAGAAATTGCAAGCCAATAAAAGTGAGGGCCGCCAGCAGCAAAGCCAGCGGATCTTTCCAGTATTCATCGAGGATTTTGAAGCCCATCGAGAGGGCCATGCCGGCGGCGGCGGCCACCACCCCCGTGAGCACCCGATCAACGGCGGGCAGGGCATGGAACTGGAAATAAACAAAACCCACCAGCATCAAAAGGCTGAAAGGCAGCAACAACATGCCGGCGATCGCCGCCATCGCCCCCGGCAAGCCCCGGAAGTAGGCGCCGATATAAACCGCCATATTTATCTGATTGGGGCCCGGAAACAGGCGGGCCACGGTGAGACCGGTGAGGAATGATTCGTTAGTCATCCAGCGCCGCTGTTCCACCACGATGCGCTGGCTCCAGGCCGAGAGGCCACCGCCAAAGGCGGAGAGCGCCACCTGCAACATCCCGAAAAACAACTGGCGGCGGCTGGGGGAAGGGCCCAGGGGTGCAGGGGTCATCAATCGTGGATGAAGTGGGGATCTGGGGGCAGCTCGCCTTCTTCGTGCAGAGTTGGATCTAGGGGGTCGGGGGCGTGATATTTCTCCGCCTGTTGCCAGTCGTAGCTAAACAACTCCACACAGCGGGCCACCACTTCGGGGGCATCGGTTTCGATGCCTAATTCCCGGCGCAAATCAAAGGCACTGCGGTCGATATTCATCGAACCGATCTGGGCGGCGCTGCCATCCACAAGGATCAGTTTGGCGTGCAATTTGAGGTGCTTCTGGCGGCGCACCTTTACGCCGAAGCGTTCCAGCACCCGCAGGCTGGAGAAGGTGTCATAGATATCCCAATCGGAGATGCCGTGCTTGCCGCCACAGAGCACCCGCACCTTCACCCCCCGCTCCCAGGCAGAAATCAAGCGATCAAGGATCACCGCATCCACAAATTTGGGGTGCTGCACCCAAAGGGTTCGCTGGGCGCTATCGATGATCCGCGCCATCTGGCCGCGGCTGTGGGCGCTGCTCCACACCAGGCCAACGCTGAGGTCTGGGGCAAAAAATGAACGCTGCCAGTCGGCCTCAAAGCCAGCGATCACCTGATCCACCGCCGCCTGGGCATAGGTGACCACCCCGTAATCACGGGTTTCGGTGAAGTACTTATCGGAGAGGTTGAAGGTGGCAATCAGGGCGGCGCTGTTGTCGAACACAATCGACTTCTCATGGGTCACCGGGAAGGACTCACTGGTCCAGGCCACCTCCATGCCCCAACCCTGGAGCCGGGCAAAGGCCTCATCGTTCCAGCGGTCTCCTCCGGAGGTGTGGGGGTTGAGCATCACCCGCACCCGCACCCCCCGCTCCTTGGCCCGCAGCAGGGCGGCCTCGATGGCCTCGGACTGCAGCTTGAATTGCTTTAAACGCAGTTCGACACTGGCCTGGTCGATCAAGGCGACCACCGCCGCAGCGCCGTCGTCGGGCATCACCAGCAGGCGCTGCTGGTGGCCAAGGCTGGTTACACCTGTGGTCATTGGGGCTTCGATTCATTGCACTGACTCTCAGGATGCTCCGGCCGAGGCCGCGCCGCTGTAACTTTCCGACACCGATCCCATCGGCCGTACCCGCCGATGTTCCTGTTTCCGTGACCGCTTCCGCCCCGCGCACGATCTTGATCTGTTCCGGCAAGGGGGGAGTGGGCAAAACCACCCTCACCGCCAACCTCGGCATTGCCCTGGCCTCCCAGGGGGTGCGCACGGCCGTGCTCGATGCCGACTTCGGCCTGCGCAACCTCGACCTGCTGCTCGGCCTGGAAAACCGGATCGTTTTCACGGCCCAGGAGGTGCTGGCCGGCAGCTGCCGCCTCGAGCAGGCAATGGTGAAGCACAAGCAGGAACCCAACCTGGCACTGCTGCCCGCCGGCAACCCGCGCATGCTCGAGTGGCTCAAGCCCGAAGACATGCAAAAGATCGTGGAGCTGATCAAACCCCATTTCGATGTGGTGTTGATCGATGCCCCGGCCGGCATTGAGGACGGCTTCAAAAACGCCGCCGCCGCCGCCTCAGAGGCGATTGTGGTTACCACCCCGGAGGTGTCGGCGGTGCGTGATGCCGACCGGGTGATCGGCCTGCTGAATGTGCGCAACATCGAGCCGATCCAGCTGGTGCTCAACCGGGTGCGGCCCAAGATGATGGTTAACCAAGAAATGCTGGGGGTGTCTGACGTAACCGACATCCTTGCCCTACCCCTGCTGGGCTTGGTGCTGGAGGACGAGCAGGTGATCGTGAGCACCAACCGCGGTGAACCGCTCACCCTCAACGGCGGCAAGTCTCCGGCGGCGGTGGCCTATCGCAATATCGCCAGGCGCCTGCAGGGGGAAACGATTCCGCTGCCAGACCCCACCCAGCTCAACAGGGGGCTGCGGGCCAAGGTGCGCCAGCTGCTGCAAACGAAAATCTTCTGAGCCGATGACTTTGCGAGACCTAATTGATCGCCTCCTGGGCCGCCAGCAGGCCAGCGGCCCCACCGCAAAACATCGGCTGCAGCTGGTGCTCGCCCATGACCGCAGTGACCTCAACCCTGAGTTACTGCAACGAATGCGCAAGGAAATCCTTGAGGTGGTGAGCAAATACGTGGAGCTCGACCTCGAGGGGGGCGACGTGAGCCTGGAAACCGAAGAACGCACCACGGCGCTGGTGGCCAACCTGCCGATCCGGCGGGTTAAAGACACGGCGCTACAGACCCTGGCCAGCGGGGAATCCTGAGGGTCTGTTTGCCCTGGGCCCTAGGCCCCGCAGCCCTTGGAACCAAACCGCTTCACCCGCGCCCAACGGGGCGTGCTCGATTACCTGCTGCTGGGTTGGAGCAACCGGGAGGTGGCCCGCCAGCTGCAGCTTTCGGTGCGCACGGTGGAAACCCACGTGGAGGCCCTGCTGCGGCGCAGCCGCACCAGAAATAGAACTGCCCTGGTGGCCTGGTGGCTGCAGTCACAGCAGTAAACTGAAGCGACGCCGGCTTAGCTCAGTGGTAGAGCAGCGCTTTTGTAAAGCGAAGGTCATCGGTTCAAATCCGTTAGCCGGCTTCCCAACCTTTGCCCCAGCGGGGCTCACCAACCACCCGTAGGGATGTAAGTGCGCATTGCATTGTCGGGATCCCACTCCCTAGGCAAATCAACGGTCGTAAATCAATGGGTGGCGGCCCAGCCGAGCTACCTACGGGAGGAGGAGCCCTATCGCGCCCTTGGCCTGCACGGACCCTACGAAATAAAATTTCGTGATTTATCAACCAGGCTGCAAAATGGCATACAACTTTATTACAATATAGGCCGCATTCATCGCTATTCAAACCCAACAGATCAGGTTATCTTTGACCGGGCACCGGTAGATTATATCGCCTATTCACAATACACTGCCAACCAGAGAAGCACAGATATTGATACTGAATTTGTTGAGTCTATGGTTCCTGCTGTAAAAGAGTGCCTAGATCACCTAGACATTCTCGCCTTCGTGCCCAAATCAGACGAATGGCCCGTGGCCATGGAGGAGGATGGCATCAGACCCGTAGATAATGAGTATCGCGATGAAGTGGATAGGATCTTCAAAGAAATCTATCGCGATGGGCGCTTTAATCTGTTGCCAGAGCGGAATGGGCCAAAGCTGATTGAACTGATAGGCTCCCCGCAGCAGCGGTTAGATCAACTGGAGCAGTGTATTATTGAGGTTGAAACCAACGAAAGAGGCAGAAAATAAGGGGATCTCAAATCCCATAATTATTTATCAATAACATGCAGAAATGGCTCACAGAGGTTGATTCAAGCGAACCGGACCTACCAAGACTCAATGAATTAGACCTGGTGCGCCTAATACTGGCAACGGCAGTTGTCTGCCAACACGCCACGATCCTTGCCCATGCCCCAATACTGGCACCATTAGGCTCAATCCCTGCGGTGCCAATATTCATCTACCTAAGCGGACTACTGGTAAGCGAAAGCCTAAAGAGATCAAAAAATACCAGCGACTACCTAGGCAAGCGTATAAGGAGAATTCTCCCAGCCTACATAACAATTGTAGTAATTGGCGGCTTGCTGGCGTGGGGCAAAGCAATGCTAGCAAGGGCGCCAGGCACATCAATTCAATCACTAATTAATTATTTCAGCAACAACCTGCTCTTCCTTAATTTTCGCTATCCCTGCGCCTACCCACTTCCCCTAGGCCAAGATCCGAATCTTTGCGCTGTCAACGGCAGCCTATGGAGCATAAAGTATGAATTAGTTTTCTATCTTCTCCTGCCAATACTTATTGGATGTAGCTCCCAGATCAAGGGTAAATTTTTAGCTCGAAGCCTCGGCCTTGGCAGCTGGCTTGCCCTTGGCATCTACTCAAATATGCCTATATACACAACAATAATACTCTGCTTTCTGGCCGGCGTAGGGGTCTCCCACTGGAAAAAGCCTATTCTCAATAATCTAGAGAAATTACCAGCAACCAACCCAAAAATTCGCGCCCTTTGCGCCATAGCAATTACCGGCTTAAGCGGAGCCGGCTTACCACTTTTTCTGACGCTTCCCCTGATTACACTCGTCTCATTTTACCCAACAAAACCGCAGGCCCAAGCCCTAAATATACTAAAATTTGGAGATCTATCCTATGGCATATATCTTATCCACTTTCCAATAATACAGATATTTATCACCAGCCTACCCAGAAACTTCAAGGAAACCGCCTGGTGCTCACTGCTGAGCCTTGCAGCCAGTGCAATTTTAGCTGCACTGCTCTACCAGGGAGTGGAGAAAAGATTCCTTGGAAAATCAAACCACTACGTATGCGGAGGCTAACCTGGCATCAAAGGGCGGCTCTGTCGCCAAATCCAGGAACTCCAGCATGAAAGGACGCTATCGGGTATCATTGCTCATCTTGCTATTAAGCGGAGTTGGCGGCTATCTATACTTTAGCCCTTTCATAAGCCTATACAAACTATATCGGGCAGTATCAGAGCACAACACCAGGGAAATCGAAGCGGGAATTGATTTCCATTCCCTGCGGGAAAACATCAGGCCCCAGGTTAAAGCCAAGGTTAATAAAGAACTAGAAAAATCCCTGGGCGGACAGAATTTCATCTCCTCTGGGCTGGCCGGCCTGGGCATGGCCGTAGCCAATCCCCTGGTAGATCAAAAAGTAGATGAGGCCATAAGCCCTGGGGGTTTACAGGCACTTTTAACAGCCCTAGAGCAAGCTAATAATAAAACCAATCTCCAAAACACCCCAAGCCCGCAAGGGCTGCAGCCAGCAATCACCAGCACCATTCAAGAGCTAAAATCACTTAAATTTGGCTACGAAAATATAAATCAATTCCAGATGCAACTGCAAGACCCCAGCAGCAACCAACCCATTGGCGTTAGCATGCAACGCCAGAACCTGCTGGACTGGAAAGTTGTAGCAGTGCAACTACCGTAATATCGGCCAATTCCCCATTGGGATAAAGGCAATTAGCCTTCGCAAATTGGGGCTAGCAAAAGTAGAAATAGGCCTAAACTTTATGCTATAAGCATAGCAGTTAGAACAACCAACCCCATGACCCTCGCCAAACTACTCGCCGGTTTCAGTGCCAGCATCCTGGTGGGCACAGTTGGCCTTAGCAGCCCTAGCCAGGCCCAGGCAAAAATCTATGGTTTTCAATGCCTGAAGGCAGGTCCTGCCAATGCCCCGGCCTATGTGATTGCCCTTGGCAATATGCCCGCCCCGGAGGGGGGCACCGCCTCCAGTTCTGTGAAGGCAGCGCCCTTGGCCGGTTCTAATGCCGTGCCGATTGCCTTGGTTACCGCAGATGTGAAGGGGTACCCGGTGGAACTACGTTGCTCCACCATTGCCGCCCGGCTCACCAACTTGGCCCTAGCCACCGGTACCGCTAGCCCCGTGGGCATCATCAACCTCACCGACAATCTGATCGGTGGCACCGTGAAAGCTCAACCGGTGATTGCCATCGGCAAACTGAGCCCTAGCGATGTGGTGGCCACCCTCGGCAAAGGCGTAGATGCCAAGAAGGCCCTAGGGGTGCTTGATGCCCGGATCGAACGGGTTGCCGCCCGCAAGGCGATAAGCAATGCCCTCAAGGATGGCGACATCATCGAGTTCATTATTTTTAGCGGCAACTGAGAAGCTGGTTGCTGAAAACTATGCGTCGCTGCAAACCCAGCGGCGCTAAAAAATATGCAACGCCGGAGCTAACCCATGATAAAAGTCACAAATTCAACTAGCGGCTTTGATACTGCCATTGGCCCCCGCTTTGGCCCATTCCTTGGAGTCAGCCTTGGCACCGCCATTGGCATTGGCCTGAGTTTCTTATCGCTTATAAATGGGCCCAGCCCAGCTCTGGCCCAGGCCTGCGGTTGTGCCTGCGCGCAACCAACAGTGGGTTACCTGGGTAGCAATGGTTCTTGCATTTGCCCCTGCGCCACTATTAATACCCCAGCCCTGAATGTGGATACCTTGACCGGACCGGCGGGTCCAGCTAAGCAAGCAGTCGACTGGGACGCCCCCTATTGGGGTACAGACCCAGACTTTGATGGCTTTGGCTGGGGTGGCTGGGGCGGTTGGCCCGGAGACTTCTATTAGGGCCCCGAAATGGGGCCCCCTAGCAACTGGACCTAGATCAGCGCACTGCCACGTCGAGCACCACACCGCCAAGCTTGGAGATGCGCTCCAGCGCTTGATTCATGCGGTTTAGGGGAACACGCATCACGTAGTCGCTGCTGCGAGACACATCAATGTTGCAGAGTGCCGATGCGGTGATGATCGCCACCCGACCACGCTGGGCCCCAACCAAGGCATGGGCCCGCTCGGCGTGGATAGGGCTGCTATCGGCACGGCCGGTGCGCAGATCGGCATCGCTATACAGGTCGGAACCACTGCTTTGGGTGGCCTTGAAGTAGGAAGTGCCGGAGAAACGGGGGCGGATGCCAGATACGGCCACGGCACGGTTTTGGTGCAGGGCTTGACCCAGTTTGAATTGGGTGCCGGCGCCATCACCCTTCACTGAGGCGGCAGCCCCCCGGGCCAGTTGCATCAGCCAGGAGAACTGTTGCCCCTGCAGGCCATTGGAGTAATCCCAGCCATGCAGGAAGGGCACCACATCCGAGCCAAAGCGATCCTGGTATTCATTGCTATCGAGATAGGAATCAATCTCAGCGTCATAGCCCTGCCCCTGCAGGGTGGTGAAATGCTGCAGCATCTCGGCCTTGTTATGGGGGGCCCGGCCGAGCAGATGCTTGTGATTCAGCTCAATGAAGCGATAGGGATTGCAATTTTCAAAGAAACGAGCCCGATAAAGGCCACTCTTGGCAAGGGTGCGCACAAATTCACGCACATTCAGGTAACCATTACGAAACAACGACTCAGCAGCGCCAAGCCGCTCGCTGTCCATCACATATTGCTGACCCAGCACCTGCTGATAGATCGCCCGGATGATGGAATCGCGATCTTGGGCTGAGGCCGCAGACCAATTCTCCTTATTGCGGTCGTTGGCAAAGCGGTCAATGCCTAGGGCAGGCGCTTGAACGAGGGTCATGGGAATAACAGGCAAGCGGTAGGGGGGATGTCGCAGGCGACACCTTCTCGGCAATTCTCATGGGGATTTCGACACTGGAACGGCAATCTTCACAGGCCTAAAGGTCATAAATCTTTATTGAGATTTATTGCGACGGCCTGGCCGCCCCCGGGCCAACCCTGGGGAGCGCTCGGGGTTTCCTTGGCGGAAACACCAGGGTTCCTCGGGGTTTATGCATTTAATGCATAAATCAGCCCCCCCCCCCGTAAATGGGGTAAAAAGTCAAAAGCGTGTGATAAATTTACAGGGAATGGGTAATGGTGGTGTCAACCAAGTCTCCATGCCTTGTAGTCCAATAGCTCTACCCCCCCCATTAGCCGCTGCCGCATCACCAAGAAATAGCAATGAATTTCAAAACCCCAAAGCGCATTTCCGTTACCATTCCAAATGCCACCTATGAAATGTTGCTGAAGACCAGCGAAAAACAGGGCCGCTCAATCAGCAACCTGGCAGCCTTCCTACTGGAAGGTTCCCTAAAAAATGATTTAGAAAGCCCCAAAAAAGCCGAGAAAACTAGCAAATAGCAAATCTTTAGGCGTTGGGGCTTGCCAGAGGTGGGGGCACTCCGCTAAAAAGGGTGCTTGGGGGTTGCTAGCTCAGCGGTAGAGCAGTCGGCTCTTAACCGATCGGTCCTCAGTTCGAATCTGAGGCAACCCATCCCCATCCCAACCCAGCTGCCTGAAACCACAGCCTTAGATGTGCTTTCAAATAGCTAGGCATGTGCCTTCAGCTACTGGGGGTTAGCCACCCTGCTAGCAGAATTAAAGAGTTCTCGGCCCAGGTCGAGTTTGTTGGGTACTTAGGGGTCTTGGCCTAGCCATGGCCCCTTTTTAGTGGGAACTGCTAAGCACATAAGCAAAAAAAGGGCCCCAGAGGGGCCCCAAGCAACAGAAACGCAGATGTTCTAGATCTGAATTGCTAGCTCAGATGAGTGCGTTGATTGCGTAGTCGATATAGTTGTTGGCAATCACACCGGGGTCGCCAGCGATGCCGTGGTTGGCCTTGATGTAGTTCAGGGCTTCCACGTACCAGGAGGGGGAGAGTTCGAAAGCGCGGTTGATCTCGTCGAGACCGGCGATCAGGTAGTCGTCTAGGGGGCCGGTGCCGCCTGCCACCAGGGAGTAAGTGATGTGACGGAGGTAGTAGCCGATGTCACGGGAGCACTTGGCCTTGCCACGGGCATCGTGGGAATAGTTATTCCCCTGGAGCTGGGTGGTGTAGGGGAACTTGGCGTAAACGGCATTGGCGGCGCCATTCACCAGGGCATCGGCGTTGGCGGTGAGAGCCTTGGCGGCGGTAATCGCATTGGCGGCACGCTCGTAGCGACCGAAGGCAGCAACCAGCTCAGAGTTGCTGAGGTAGCGGCCCTGGGAATCAGCGGCGGCTACGGCCTCGGTGAGAGGAGTTTTAGACATGGTTAGGAAGAAGAAATGAAAGGGAACTAACTAGAAACTGTTGCTCAGGAAACAGTTTCTCAGGAAACGGTTTCTCAGGAAACAGTTTCTCAGGAAACTGCGGCGGCAGCGCGGTCGAAGTAGGTGCCGATTTCGGAGGCCAGGGCCGAGCAGTCACCCTGGGTGATGCCGTTGCGATCGTTGACCAAATCGATGGCGGCTGCCTTGATGTTGCGGATGCCTTCAGCCACGGAAGCGCCGGGAACGCCGAGGGCTAGGTAGGTTTCACGCAGACCATTCAGGGCGCGGTCTTCCAACACGGACGCATCGCCGAGGTAGACCGCGTAGGTGATGTAACGCAGGATGATGTCTAGGTCGCGCAGGCAGGCGGCAAGACGACGGTGGGTGTAGGCATTACCACCGGGGGCAATCAGAGCAGGCTGTTGCTCGAACAGGGCACGGGCCCCATTGGTGACAAGGGTGGAGGCGTTGGAGGTGATGCGATTTACGGCATCCAAACGCTTGAAGCCACCAGCCACAACACCCGAAAGGGCATCCAGCTGACCGGCATTGAGGAATTCGCCACGGGCATCTGCCTGGGCAACTACCTTAGTAAAGGCGTCAAAAGTCATGGGAAAGGGCTCCTGGTCCCAACGGGGGGGGGAATCGAGAGATTGAGAAAAGATGCATAAAATGTGAAGGACCGAGGGTCCAACACCTGCATCTCACCGGTGCATTCTCACGAGCAGTGCCGTTGCATCAGCTACGAATTTTACAAAGAGTCATCTGCGAAGAGATTTAGGTATTTTCGATTACATCTGAGCCTTATTTAGCGGAGAATTTTGGGCCAAAGATCGCGAGCAATAGTCTATTTAAATTCAACTGATGTAATCGAAACCACAGGGGCAAGTAGCTCCCGCCACACCCCGGGGGGCTGGGGCGGGCACGGCAGCTCGAGCCGCTGGGCAAGCTCTGGCGGCTAGGCCGGCGCCTCGGCAAGCTCTGGCGGCCAGGGAGGCTCAAGCAACTCGGCAAATAATCGGCAGCATTCCCGAGGCAGGAGCAGAAAACCCCAGTAGCCAGGCCTATTCTTGGCCTAGCAAGCCCCAACTGGTGATGTACAAACATTTGCTGGTGGCGATTGATGGCTCCCACCTCTCCGCCGCCGCCGTTCAGGAAGCAATCCAATTTGCCAAGGCAATTGGGGCCCGCATCACATTTTTCAACGCCCTTGAAAATTTCTATGCCACCACCCTTGTGGGGGCTGATGGACTCACCATTGATCCAACCGTAGCGATCAGCCTAGCCAAGGCAAACAAGCTGTTCTCCACGTCTATCCTCGAAAAGGCCAAGGATCTGGCCCAGCAAGCTGGCGTTGTTGCCGAAACAGAAATCTCAGAAAATATTCTGGTCTACGAAGGAATAATTGATGCAGCCCAAAGCCATGGCTGTGATCTGATCTTCATGGCCTCCCATGGACGCAAGGGGCTATCGGCCCTGATGATCGGCAGCGAGACCCAGCGGGTGCTCAACCACAGCACCATTCCCGTGCTCGTTTTCCGCGGAGAACCCAGTAACAAAGCCTGATCGTCCCCGTGCCGGCACCATGGCAGGCATGGCGTCATGGCAGGCATAGCGTCATGGCGACACCCCTAGGGCCAGAGTCTCTTGAATTTGACCCTAGTCAGATGACCCTAGTCATTTTCATTAGAGTCGGCGGAGAAGAGTCGGCGGAGAAGTGTCGCCAAGCTGCCTTTTGGGGTTAAGCCTCACGCAGTTAAGCCTCACGGCTTGCCGCTGCCCGCGGGTTGCGATCTCACTTAGTGCAACTGCATGCGGGTTACGGTCTCACTTAATGCAACTGCATGCGAGCTAAGGTTTCAGGCTGCACGCTTATAGCCGGAGCAAGCTCACATTTAGCTGCTTCAGTGCTTGCAGTTTTTACCCCAGAGCTGATAGCAAAAGCCATCGTCTCGACAATCAACGGCCTTCAGGGCAAATTCATAGCGTTCGGCATATTTTTTCTCAATGATTTCCGAGGGGGCCTCCCCCTTGAATTCCTTAGTGAGCTTGCAAAGCCCTTTTAACTCCGGCGGCAGGGGAACAGCCGGCACTGGGGGAGCGGCCAAAACTGGCACCATCAAAACTGGCACCATCAAAACTGGCGCAGCCAAAATCGTTGCAAAAGCAAATGCCAGCATTACGCCACCGCCACGGGGCTTGGGTATTTAATTCTGCTCTATACCGCCGCCCCAAAACTGCGGCCAACCACTGCGGTGAGTCCCATGGCTAAGGCCCCCCAAAACAACATACGCACGGCGCCGCGTTTGATTGAGGCGCCACCGGCATAGGCGGAGAGGCCCCCCAGCAGCACCAGGGCCCCAAGGGCAGTACAGGTCACAATCTCAGTAATCGACCCCTTGGGGGCCACCGCAATCGTGAGTAAGGGCACCAGGGCCCCCACCAAAAAACAAAGGGCTGAAGTTAAAGCTGCCTGGATCGGTCGGGCCCGCAGGGTTTCGGTGATGCCCAGTTCATCGCGGGCATGGGCCTCGAGGGCATCGTGGGCGGTGAGTTGCTCGGCCACCTGCTGGGCCAACTCGGGGTCGAGACCGCGCTGGCGATAGATCTGGGCTAACTCCGCCAGTTCGCCGTGGGGGTCGGTGGCCAGTTCGTTGCGTTCCTTGGCTAGGTCTGCCCGCTCAGTATCAAGTTGAGACTGGACGGAAACGTATTCCCCTGCCGCCATCGAAACCGCCCCGGCGACGGTGGCCGCCAAACCCGACAACATGATGTTGTTGACGGAGGCGCCGGAGGCGGCGATGCCCACCACCAGGCTGGCTACGGAAATAGTGCCGTCATTGGCCCCCAACACCGCCGCCCGCAACCAACCGACCCGATGGGAGTTGTGCCGTTCGCCATGGTGACGATCAGAGTGGTGACGATCAGAGTGGTGACGATCTGATTGGTGTCGATCGCCATGGCGGTGATCGGAGTGCTGGTGATCAGAGTGCTGGTGATCGGAGTGCTGCCGATCTGAGCGCCGCCGATCAGAGGGGCGACTACTTGACGGTTTATTCATCGGCGTTGCAGTAGCACCCCCAGGCCTGTGCAGTTTCCCATTTCTGGCTACAAAGGGATATGCCTACCCAGGGGAACCAATGAACCGTCACCACCAAAAAACCCTGCAGGCCCTGTTTTCCCATCCGCTCCAGCACGGGGTGCGCGCCGCCAAGGTGGAAGCGCTGTTTCGCCAGCTGGGGGCGGAAATTACAAAACTGAGTGACAGCCGCCTACAAATCCGGCTACCCCAGGGGGGCGAAACCTGGATCCACAGCGGCGGCGGCCACCATCCAGACCTCGACAGTGAGGCGGTGATGCGGGTGCGGCATTTTCTGCAGGAGGCAGGCATCAGCCCCGCCCATCCAGAAGGGGAAGCAGCTTCAGCGCGGGGGGACCAGAGCCATCGGCTGGTGCTGCATCTAAACCACCACCAAACCGATGTATTCAGTTTTGATGGTAAAGAAGTGGAACAGGCGAGCCTGCGCCCCCATGGCCTCTGGGGCAGCGGCGAAAACCTCAGCCACCGCCACGACCGCGATATCGCCGGCCAGCGCGCCCCGCGGGACAACGAATACCTGGCCCGAATCACTGCTGCCCTGGCCAAGGCAGACGCCGTGCTGCTGCTAGGCCATGGCAGCGGCGAAAGTGACATGCGCCAGGTGTTACTGCACTACCTGGAAAACCACCATCGGGAACTGCTCGATCGCATCGTGGGCATTGAAACCCTCAACGATGATGGCCTCACTGACGGTGAGTTATTGGCCCTGGCCCGCGAGCACTTCGGCAATCTGCCCCATCGTCGGCCGATCAGGACCCCCGGCCAGGAGGTACGAGCAATCTGAAGGCCGGATCCTCACTGCCGAGCAGCTGATCCCAAAAGGTGAAATACAAACCAAAATTCCGCTGCGGATTTAGGTGATGCAGGGAATGGTGGGCGGGCCCTATGAACCAGCGGCCAAACCAATGGTGGGGAAAGCTGGCCGGCAAGCACTCCAAACCAAGGTGATTGACCACGGCCCACACGGTCATGGTGATCCCAATCGCCAGCAGAGTTACCAAATGCAAAGGAATCACAAAAACGATCACCGCCAGGAATAGGGCCTGGGCAAAGGCTTCTGGCAGGTCGAAGGCAAAGGAGGTCCAGGGGGTGGGCCTGCGGCTGAGGTGATGGCCCCGGTGGCACCAGCGATAGAGCCGCCGCTGGTGAAACAAGCGATGCAGGAAATAAAAGTAGCTGTCTTGGAGCAGCAACACCGCCCCATAGCTAGCGAGGGGATACCAGAGGCCATGGCGCTGAAGATCTGGATAGATCCGGGTGAAACCATGGTTGGCGGCCAGCAGGATCAGGGCAGCGGCCAGGGCAAACACCGCCGTTGCCCCCACAGACAACCAGATATCTCGTTTGATCGCAGAGCTTGGGGCGCCATGGTTTGGCCTGGCATAAAGAATCCAGTAGGAGCCCCCAGCCACCAGCAGGTAACGGCTCAGCAGCAGGGCAAACAACATCAAAACCGAGAGGAGCAGCCCAGGGATGGTCATCGCCGGATTGCAAACGGAGGTTGCTTCATGGCTGTGTTCTAGGCGGGCTGGTGCGCTTTGCGTTGCAAAGAGGCGCTGTAATTTTGCGACCACCCCCAGGGTTGGAGTTGCTGGTTTGCCTAGACAAGGGCGGATCTAGTGATACATTGAGGCGAATCTTTCTTCCAGAAGCATGCTCACCGGACAAGACCTCCTTGCCAAGGTCAAGGAATTCAGCGACGGTTCCAAGTCTGACCTGGTGAAAGCTTGCGGCTACGTAAGCACCAAGAAAGACGGCAGTGATCGTCTGAACTTCACCGCTTTCTATGAAGCGCTGTTGGAAGCCAAGGGCGTTGAAATTGGTGGCACCAGCGTTGGCAAAGGCGGCCGCAAGCTGAGCTACACCGCCACCGTGCAGGGCAACGGCAACCTGCTGATCGGCAAGGCCTACACCGCCATGCTGAATCTGCAACCCGGCGATGAGTTTGAAATCAAGCTCGGCCGCAAGCAAATCCGGCTTGTGCCCGTGGGCGGTAGCGACGAAGATGGCGAAGATTGATCATCGGCTTCTAGCCCCCTGACACCCTTCGGCACTCCCTACGGTCACGACATCCTTGTGCTCCGTCCCCTGAGCGATCTGGAGACGGAGCTGGCTGTGGTGGCCTTGCAGGCCCACAGCGCAGTGGTGGCAGACCTTTCCCAGCTGGAGCCAGCCCAGGCCCAGCGGTTTGTTGATTTTGTTTCAGGGGCGTTGTTCGCCCTTGATGGGGAGGCCCGACGCATCAGCGATCGGGTCTTTCTTTTTGCCCCCAGTGCCATCCACATCAGTTCCTAAGCCAACTAGCTCCTTAGCTGCCTGGGGGGCAAAGGGGGCCAAATTGCACAAGATGGCTGGATTCATCAGCTTGAGGCCCTTCTTACGAAACAGATGCAAGCAGGCATCCACGGCCAAAGGGTCATAGATAGTGCCCTTGCCGGCCTCAATGCAGGCGAGGGCTGCCTCTAGCCCAAGCGAGAAGCGATAGGGCCGATCGGTGGCCATCGCCTCCACCGTGTCTGCCACCGCCAGAATCCGCCCCCCCAGGCTGATCTGATCCCCCTTTAGCTGGTTGGGATAACCACTGCCATCCAACCGTTCGTGGTGTTGAAGCAACATCTCCGCCACCGGCCAGGGGAAACTGATTTTCTCAACCACTTCATAGCCCTGCTGCACATGGGTGCGCAGCAGGTCATATTCCTGGGGCTTTAGGGCGGTGGGTTTGGTGAGGATTTCTGCGGGTATCGCAAACTTGCCGATGTCATGGATCATGGCGGTGACCCTGATGCCTTCAATCTCCTTATCTTCTAGGCCCAGCTCCGTGGCGATGGCCGCAGCCAAATACGCCACCCGGGCCTGGTGGCCGGCGGTGTAAGGATCTCTGGTCTCACTAAGACTCACCAGTGCCGTGACCATCTGTTGCATGCTCTGCAGCACCTCCTCCTGGCGATGATGGGCGAGGCGTTCGGCCTGCTTGCGGTCGGAGATGTCTCGAATGTTGCACTGGATAACCTTCTGATCGCCCACCAGGTACACATTGCTTACAAACTCCACCTCCTTGAGGCTGCCGTCGCGGGCTTGCAGGGGTAGATCCTCGTAACGCACGTAACCCTGGGATTGCAGTTCTGCGTAGATATCAATTGCCTTTTGCTTATCAACAAAGGCGCCGATCTCCCACAGCTGCTTGCCGATCAGCTGCTCGGGGGGCAAGCCCAGCACTTGGCCGATGTAAGGATTTGCCATGGTGATCTGGCCACTGCACCATTCCAGAATCAAGATGCCATCTTGGGCGTTCATGGCCAGCATCCGATAGCTAAGTTCTGAATTGACCAGGGCCTGCTCAGCGCGATGGATTTCCGTGAGATCGGCCATAATTAAGCAACCGAGCAACCCCTCAGGGGTTGCCAGGGTGTTTACCGAAGCAAGCACAGCCACGCTGCTGCCATCGGCCCTATGCAGCCGTAAAATCTGGCTGTGGTTTTCCCCAGGCGGTCGCGAGAGCAATTGCAGCAGCAGGGGCTGCTGGTCAGCAGCAACTAGCTCGCTGTATGCACGGCCAAGCAAGGCTTCGCTTTTACAATCAAGCAACTGAGTTAAACGTTTGTTTACAAATAAGATCAGGCCTGTGGCCGAAATCATCGCCGCCCCTTCCCCCATTTCCTCCACGATCAAGCGATAGGGGCGATCGGCCGTGGCACTGCTATACAGCTGTGTTTCGCCAGCCTGCCCAACCACCAGGGCATCCACTTCACCGCTGGTGATCGCCCGCACCAGCTCCTTGAGGTCTGCGACTTCGGCTCGCAACAGCTCCAGCTCCGAGGGCCCAGGATGGGGAGAAAAATCATTCATAAATTATTTTTCTTGCTAGCTATTTGCGAGAGGGGGCACAAGATCAAGCGCGACCCTCACCCGTTGCTCATTGGCGAGGTCACCGATGAGCTGGCGTAGCGGTGGCGGCAGCCGTTTGACCAGGGTGGGGATTGCAAGAATCCGATCTTCCACCAGCGCCTCGGGGTGGAGGCGGATATCCACCACCTTGAGTTCCACTCGACCCATCAATTCGCGATCGCAAATGCCCTGGATTGTGACCAAGGCGGCGCTGGAGCGGGGGGAGGCACCGCTGATATAAAGCGTCAGTACATAGTACTGATTACCGTTCTGGCCATCATTCTCGTTATCATTCTCAGTGAGATTGATTGGCTCCCTGCTGCTGCTCATTTGCTTTCTCCTCGATGTTGGGCTCGAAGCAAGCCTTGGCTTGCCTCCAAATCCATGGCGCCTTCTTCCTCCAGGGTGATCAACTCAAGTTCATCACTGTCTTCCTGAAATTGACTGCGAAGCAACTCGATCTGCGCCTCAATCTCCAAACGATGCCTTTGCAAAGTGCGGTGCTTACGCTTCATTTCATTAAGGCTATAAACACTTAGGCGTTTTTGCTTATCTTCGTAAACAAGCCGAGAGGAACCGGTGAGCACCCCCTCAGGACCGATCACCACCTCCACCAATTCTGGTCCCTGGCTGGTGAGCCGAAACTCGCGAACCTGGTTTGAATGATTGCTGCCACGGCTCTTAACAATATAAAGCAAGCGGTTACGTTCCCCATCAGCCTCCACATTCTTCACCAACAGCCAAGTATCAATAATTGCCGAAACCCCTACCACATCACCCTTTTCCACATCTGCGTGCGTAAGTACGGTCAATACAGCAGTTATGCCACGACTTCTAAGCAGATCAATGGTGCGTACCACTGTCGCGTTGACGGCAGGATCTTGCCCCACTTGACCAAGGCTGCCAATCGTATCCAGACCAACCAAGAGCGGTTGAAACTCTTCAATTAAATTCTCCATTCGCGCTAGTCGTTCCTCCATCCCTTGACTTGTGGTTCTTTCCGCCCAGATTTTTAGTAACCCCACATCAATCCAATGCTGCAGATCTATGGCTACTGAGGCCATGTCGCGCACCAGCTGTTCAGGCGATTCCTCGGAGGAAACAAACAAAGCCCGTTCACCGCGGCGGGCGGCCTCACATAGAAAATTAGCAATCAGAGTTGTTTTACCGGTGCCGGTGTGCCCAGAAATCAACACACTGGAATGGCGATAGAGGCCACCACCCAGCATCTGATCAAGTTGGGGCAGGCCGGTGGATATCCTTTCCTTGCCAGCGGTGTAAACAAGCTTGACTGCCGTAATTGGCAGCACAATAAAACCCCTGCTGGAGATGGTGAACGGAAATTCATTGGTGCCGTGGGCTGAACCTCGATATTTCACAAGCCGCAGCCGCCTAGTGCTGATCTCATTTTCAACCCGTTGATCGAGCAGGATCACGCAATCAGATACATATTCCTCCACCCCAAAGCGAGTAAGTTCCCCGTTGCGCCCCCGCTCACCAATTACCACTGAAGTGAGAGAGCGGTCATTTAGCCAGTCAAAAAGACGCAGCAGTTCACCACGCATAGTTGGTGTATTGCCATAGGTGGCCAGCAAAGTTTCGATCGGGTCTAGCACCACCCGTTTAGCACCCACTACATTTATTGCCTGCTCCAGCCGCAGGAACAAACCTTCAAGATCAAAGTCGCCGATCGTAACCACCTCGGCCGGATTGACCCGACAAGACTCAATCACCAGCTTCTTATTACGTACCAGTTCAGGCAGGTTGAAACCGAGGCTGCTCACATCTTGGCTGAGGTTGAGGCTTGATTCCTCAAAACACATCAACACCCCTGGTTCGGCAAACGTGGTCGAACCTTGCACCAGGAATTCAAGGCCAAAGATCGTTTTACCGCTACCTGCGGCACCACTCACCAATGTGCAGCGCCCACGCGGCAATCCACCACCGCTGATTTCATCAAAACCCTTTATCCCCGTGGGTGCCTTCTCCAGCTGATAGCCAGCCGCCACATCCTTCAGGGCTGAATCGCCCAAGGGGCCTTGCATTGCCCGGGTCCGAATACCCTGAGCTTAAGCAGCTTTTTCTGGGATAGCGCGCCGCGGGGGAATCAGCCGCGCTCAGCAGCAACCCCCAAGTCTCGATAAAAATGTTTCTTCATCGCCTCCGCCGCGCTTATGTAGGCCAGCAGGATCATGGCCAGCAGCAGCAGAAACAGTGGGGGCAACGGCACAAAACCAAATAATGCCCCTAATGGTGTCCAGGGCAACACCAGGGTGCCGCCTACCACCGCCAGGGTGGCCAGCAGCAGCGGCCGCGAAGGGGCACTGCGAAACATCGGCCCCCGGGTGCGCACCACCAGCACAATCGAAGCAGCAGACACCACCGATTCAATAAACCAGCCGGTGCGGAAGTGGGCGGCATCACAGTGCAGCACCCATAACAACACCGCAAAAGTGAGGTAGTCAAACACCGAACTAACCAGGCCAAACAGCAACATGAAGCGGCGAATGAAGGGGATGCTCCAGCGACGGGGCTGTTCAATCCAATCGGCATCTACCCGGTCGGTGGCGATTGTCATCTCCGGCAGATCCGTGAGCAGATTGGTGAGCAGGATCTGCTTGGGCAGCAACGGCAAAAAGGGCAGCAACAGCGAGGCACCGGCCATCGAAAACATATTGCCAAAATTGGCACTGCTGGCCATAAATACATACTTGAGCGTATTGGCAAAAGTGCGACGACCCTCACGGATGCCGGCGGCTAGCACCCCCAGATCTGGCTCCAGCAACACAATATCGGCCGCCTCCTTGGCCACATCCACGGCCCCCTGCACCGAGAGGCTCACATCGGCGGCATGCAAGGCCGGGGCATCATTGATGCCATCACCCATGTAACCCACCACATGGCCCGCCCGCCGCAGGGCCCGGATCAGGCGTTCCTTTTGATTGGGTTCCACCTCGGCAAAGATGTCGCATTGCTGGGCCCGCAGGGGCAGGGCATCATCACTTAATTTCAAAAGCTCCGAGCCAGTGATTAGCTGCGGATTAGCAAGGCCCACCTCCGCACCAATGCGGGCCGCCACCCGGGCGTTATCGCCGGTGATCAATTTCAAGCGCACCCCAAGGCCGGCCAATTCCCGCACGGTGGCATCAATGCCCGGCTTGAGCGGATCACTGAGGGCCAGCAAGCCCATAAAGGTGAGGTTCTGTTCACTCTGGCGATCAAGCTGATGGGCAGTTGCTGCCCCACTCCCTTGGGGCCAGCTGCCCATGGCCACCCCCAGCAGCCGATAGCCCTGGTCACTGAGGCTTTGGTAGCTGTGCTCAATGCTGCTGCGCAATTGGGCCAGCGGCACCAGCTCGCCCGTGGCCAGTTCCGCCTGGCTACACACCTCCAACACCTTTGCCAGGGCCCCCTTGGTGATCAGCAACGGCTGCATTGCCCCCGGTGGCAACGCCAAAATGCTCTGGCGTTTACGGATAAAATCAAAGGGCAATTCATCGAGCTTCTGCCAACCCTCCAGGTTTTGGCCCAGGGCCCGCAGGGCGGTATCAATCGGATTATTAAAGCCAGTTTCAAAGCCCGCATTTACCGCCGCATAAAACAACACCCGTTCACTGGGGCTACCATCGGCGGCCAGGGCCTGGTGCAACTCTGCCCGGCCCTCGGTGAGCGTGCCAGTTTTATCGGCACAAAGCACATCCATGCTGCCAAAATTCTCAATCGCCGCCAGCCGCTTCACAATCACCCGCCGCCGGGCCATATTCTTTGCGCCCCGGGCCAGGTTCACGCTGATAATTGCCGGCAAGAGTTGGGGGGTGAGCCCCACGCCAAGGGCCAGGGCAAAAAGAAACGAATCCGCCACCGGCCGCTGCAAATACACGTTGAAAGCAAAGATCGCCACGATCAAAGTGAGTGTTACCTCCAGCAGCAAGTAACCAAAACGCCGCACCCCCCGTTCAAAATCAGTTTCCCCCCTGCGCAGCCGCAGCTGGGCGGCGATCGCCCCATAGCTGGTGGCGGCACCGGTGTGCACCACCAAAGCCAGGCCGGTGCCACTCACCACATGGCTTCCCAGGTGCAACACATTGCTGCGGGCAGCCAGACCACTGACGGCCGCCACCGGCGCCAGCGCCTTGGATACCGGAAAACTCTCACCACTGAGGGCCGCTTCATCTAGGCAGAGGTCCCGTTCCTCCAGCAGACGGCAATCGGCGGGGATCCCAGCGCCAGCCGCCAGCAACACCACATCGCCAGGTACCAACTGTGGCAAGGGCAAATTCAGCTCAACGCCATCTCGCAACACCCGACATTCCAACGCCACCGTTTTCAACAGCTGTTGCACCGCCCGGGCCGCCCCCCGCTCCTGCCAGAACCCCAGCAGCCCACTAAGCAGCACAATCACCAAAATGATCAAGCCATCAATGGGCGAATCAAGCGCAAAGGAAAGTAGTGCCGCCGCCAACAGGATCAAAATGATCGGACTATTGAACTGACGCAACAACAGGCCCCATTCGCTGCTGCCAAAGCGACCACCAGCACGGCTGGCGAGACTATTGGGACCAAACTGGTTGAGTCGGACGGCCGCCTCGGCGCTGCTCAGCCCCTTCTCGGGATTCTGACCAGCCAGCTGCAACTGTTCGCACAACTGGGCTAGGGGCCAGCTCCAGTAGGGGTCGGTGGGGGAAAGGCTCATATTCGACGTTAATGGGACCAATCCAGTTCGGCTTTCCCTGGCAAGACTGTTAAAGACCCCTCGCTGGAATACCCAAATTGCAGCGGCGGGTTAGGTCGGTTAGCTCGGTTGGCTCAGCTCGGCTGGCTCAGCTCGGTTGCCCCCTGGCTGAGGCAGGCAGTCTCCAGCAGCTCTCTCTTGAATCTGACTCTAGTCATCTGACCCTGGTCATTTTCTTTAGAGTGAGCGGAATGGTGGTTGGCCGGCCCGGCGGAGTTGGGTGGGGCGCGGAGTTGGGCAGAGCGGAGGGGAGTTGGGCAGAGCGGAGCCGAGTTGAGCAGGGCAGAGCGGGGCAGTTGCGAAATTTTGAGGCCCCTCTAGGAACCAGCAAGTAGTAACCAGCCAGTAGTAACCAGCAAATAGAAATCAGCCTGCGCCATGGCTCTGCTCGAACCCACCAATCTGCTGTTGCTGGGTTGTGCCCTGATCTATCTGCTGATCGGCGACCCCACCGACGGCATTGTGCTGCTGGGTTTTGTGCTGGGCATCAGCCTGCTGGATGCAGTGCAACAACAGCGCAGCAACCGCGCCCTGGCGGAGCTAGCCAGACTTTCCGCCCCGCGGGCCCATGTGCGGCGGGCCGGCCAAGACCTGGAACTGGCCGCTGATCAAGTACTAATTGGTGATTTATTGCGGCTGGAGGAAGGCGATCGCCTGGCGGCAGATGCCGAATTTAAAGAGGGTTTAGCGCTGCAACTGGATGAGTCGCTGCTCACCGGTGAGTCTTTACCGGTGGGCAAACAAACTCCCGGTGAACTGTTGCTAGCTGGTTCCCTAGTGGCCAGTGGTCGCGGCTGGGCCAGCGTGGTGGCCGTGGGCGCCGACACCCAGCTGGGCAAGCTCGGTAAAAGCTTGGCCACTGTGCAGCCGCCGCCCACCCGGCTGCAACGCCAAACCCGACGGATCACCGGTCAGCTCAGCATCGCTGCCCTCGGGCTCTGTGCTGCCCTGGCCGTGGGGCAGGGGCTGTTTACTGGCCAATGGGCCGAAGCCCTGCTGGCCGCCCTGGCCCTCGCCTTGGCGCTGCTGCCCAACGAAATCCCGGTGGTGCTGGCCCTGTTTCTGGCCCTGGGGGCGTTGCGACTGGCCCGGATCGGCGTACTGGCCCGTTGGCCCGCAGCGGTGGAAAGCCTCGGCAGCGCCACCGTTTTGGCCGTGGATAAAACCGGCACCCTCACCCAAAACCAGATGGCGGTGCAGCAACTGCTCACCTGGCCGGATCAATGCCACTGGCAAGCCAAACAAGCCCTTGATGAACCGTTTCACCAACTAATGGAGTTGGCGGTGTTGGCCAGTCGTCGGGATCCCGTGGATGCCATGGAGCAGGCGATTCTCCAGCTCGCCCTCGGTGAACTGCAAGGCAGCGAACACCTGCACCCGGAATGGCCCCTGGCCCACGACTATCCCCTGCAGGCCGATCTGTTGGTGATGTCTCGACTTTGGAGTGATGACCAGGGCCAGCGTCACCTGGCCGCCAAGGGGGCCCCAGAAGCAATCAGCGATCTCTGCCACCTCGAGCCCCGCCGGGCCCAGGCCCTACGGGCCGCCAGCGATTACCTCGCCGGCCAGGGGCTGCGGGTGCTGGCGGTGGCCCAGGGGCTGGAGGGCCTACCACTACACGAAAACCCCCAGGGGCTGGGCGCTGGGGAGCCCCCAGAGGATCTGCACAGTTTTCTATTTCAACCGGTGGGTCTGATCGGCCTCGCCGATCCGCTGCGGCCCGATGTGCCCACAGCAATCGCCTTGGCCCGGGCGGCCGGGGTGCGGGTGGTGATGATCACCGGTGATGGACCGGTGACCGCCCGTTCGATCGCCACCCAGGCGGGACTGCCCGTTGGTGAGGTGCTTTGTGGCAGTGAGCTGATGGGCTTAGGGGGGCCGGCCCTGGCGGCAAAGGTGCAGCGAATATCTGTGTTTGCCCGGGTGATGCCCGAGCAGAAGTTGCAGTTGGTGCGGGCGTTGCAGGCGGCCGGAGAGGTGGTGGCGATGACCGGTGACGGGGTGAACGACGGCGCGGCGCTCAAGGCCGCCGACATCGGCGTGGCCATGGGTAAGCGTGGCTGCGCCGTGGCGCGGGAGGCCGCCGACCTGGTGCTGCTCAACGACAACTTCGCCGATCTGGTGCAAGCCCTGGCCCTGGGACGCCGCATCGATGCCAACCTGCACCGCGGCCTCGAATACACCCTGGCGATTCATCTACCGATCGCCGCCCTAAGCCTGTTGCCCCTGCTCTGGCCCGGGCTGGGCCTGTTGTTATTGCCAGTGCACATAGCTGTGTTGCACCTGGTGATTGATCCCGCCTGCACCGTGGTTTTTGAAGCGGAACCGGCCAGGGCGGGGTTGATGCAGCAAATGCCACGGCCCCCGGAGGCACCGCTATTTGATCGGGCCACCTGGCGGCGGGCCCTGGGCCAGGGGGCTGCCCTCAGCCTGGTGGTGTTGCTGTTGGCCCTCTGGCCCCAAATCCCCCTAGAGATCAAACGCAGTCAATTGTTTGCGGTGTTATTGCTCTGCAGTGGCGGCCTGGTGTGGCTAAACCGTTCCGTTAGCAGCTGGAATGCCGCCTTCGGCGCCGGCCTCGGCCTGGGGCTCTGGCTATTGCTGGAAGCGATCGAACCATTGCGCAGGCTTTTAGGGCTGGTATCCCTGTCGGGGCCAGATCTGGGCCTTAGCGGTGTTGCGGCCCTAGGGGCCCTAGCCCTGGCCGCCCTGACCATGCCCCGCCAAAAAGCTGTAGCTAAGGAAAGGGAAGTGGGCCAGGGGATCCGCTGAACAATCAAGCTGGCCAGGATCAGCCTGACCGCGCAGGTATCCCGCTAGAAACCACATGCGGCAGGTCACGTCCCCCTGGGCAAGCAGATTCCAAAACTGTTGTCTGTCATGTTCCTCGTTCCTTTCCTAGGGCCGTGATTCTGCTTCAGCCATCAACAAGCTGCAAAATAAAATACATGCATGCGACAAGCAGGCGCCCAAGGGGGGCTGGGGCAGCAGATCTGAGGCAAGCCGAGGCAAGTTGCATCAAAAGAGAGTCAATATCAGCAGCCGGCAGTTGGGTGTAAAACAGTATTATCAAACAATTAAACGCCTACAAGCCTGTGGTGCCGCCCATAGCAACTGCAGTGCCAAAGATCACCGCAAGTCTTAGTAGCAGCTTAAGCCTGGGCCAATCAGGGGCTAGCCAAGTACTAACTTCCCTAGCTGGAATTTGCCTCGCTGCCCTTGGCCTTGCCGCCGTAAGTTCAGAAAGGAAAGAGGCAAAGCAGCCAGATAGCAGCAGCAACAGTGAATTGAAACTTATGGCAAAACGTTGGGAGTTCATCAGCCAATCTACCAACCTAGGCCTATACGACATAAACAATGAAAAGGGAGAAGCCTTCTACTCAATCGGCTATTTACACAACCTAGGCTATAAACTTGGCGAATGGAGTGATAGCCCAACAGAATGGTCTAACCGCATCCACCCAGACGACAAAAAAGCAGTAATGGAGGAGCTGGAAAAACTCTGGGGCCAGGAAAAATCCTCAATATCGATAGATTATCGCATGCAACATAAGGATGGGTCTTACCACTGGATTCATGATCAAGGCAAAACAGTGGAGTGGGACGACAAAGGAAAGCCCATCCGCATGATCGGCACCCACCTAGACATCAGCCCAAGCAAGACAAACGAAGAAGAACTTAAATTGCTAGCGAACACTGATTCACTCACAGGCCTAGCCAACCGAAAGCAAGCATTTGAAAGAATTAGACGAATAAAAAATCAACTTCGGCGCACTGGCACCCGCTCAGCCCTACTGTTCTGCGACCTGGATAATTTCAAATCGATCAACGACACCTACAACCACAGGGTGGGAGACGAGGTGCTCTGTGCCGTGGCGGAACGCATCCAAACTTGCTTGCGTAATGGTGACCTAGCGGCCCGCTTTGGTGGGGACGAGATACTGGTTTTCCTTGAGGGGGTACAAGACGAAGCCAATGCCCAGGGCCTAGCCCGCAAACTGATAAAAACGATAGCCGAACCAATCCAAACCACCGCAGGACCAGTGAGCACAAGCATGAGCATCGGCCTAACCCTGGTGCGCGAAGAGGAAAGCGTGGATGAACTGGTGGATCGCGCCGATGCAGCCATGTATGAGGCCAAACGGAACGGCCGCAATCAGGTGATCTGCCGTTAAGGAAGCAGTGGCGCCGCAGTGGCGCCGCAAATTCGGGCAGGAGCACAGCATTTCCGGCGTGGATGAGTATTAGTAATTACATAGACCAAGCCAAGGAAAGGGTGAGACACCTCCGTGAAGCCGAAACGCTGCAGATGCTGGCTCCAGCTTCCCTAGGGGAGCAGCTGACTGACCTACTTCAGGGGATCAGGCAGAAGTACGCCAGAACCAAGGCACTGGTACGGGAATTCTGGGATCATTCGTTCTTCAGAAATCTCGGTAAGATCGATTGGCTTCAATACCAATTGACACCGATCCTGGTGGCTTCAGTACTGATAAATATACTAGAACTGGCTTCTCCCCTATACATAAATCTGATCTACACATCAGTATTACCGAGTGGATCTACGGAAAGCCTGGCGCTCCTAACCATCGGCGTAGTGGTGTTAATGCTGATAGCCGGCTGGCTTAAGGCAATGCGCCTAGAACTAACCGGTGGTGATGGGGCCCGCATCGAACACCGGCGGCGCTTAGAGGCCCTCAGTCACTTCACCGAACTACAGCTAAAGGATGTGCAGAAAAGCACCCCCAGCAGCCATCTAGAACGCTTCAACAGCATCAATCTACTTAGGGATGAAAGTGCCCTACAGGCGATCACCACCGCCATAGACCTAGTTTTCTCGTTGCTATTTGTATTAGTTCTATTTATGATAGGCGGCAGCCTTGGCATAATTGCCCTGGTGGCCATTGGCATCTACTTCCTGCGGGCACTCCATTACGCCAGAAGTTTTGAAATATTCAGCAAACGCCGAGACCGCTTAGAGCTGGAAAGAATAAATTATCAATCCCAACTAATGGCAGCTGTCGATAAAATAAAAGCGAATGGTTTGGGACGCTTCTTCCTGGTGGGCAACCAGGATCGGCAAGAGCAACTGGCCAGGCAACGAATGAAAAACAATGTGCTCACGGGGCAATACCAAGCCTTTGGTTATCTGATGAGCCAGATAACTCTGGCATCGCTAGTAACTTGGGGGGCCTTCCTGGTTATCCAGGGACATCTGCTGGTGGGGGCCCTGGCCGCCTGCCTGTTGCTGGGGGGGAAAATATTGCAACCCTGGCAGGAGGGTCTTGGCCTCTGGAGTAGTTACCGCAGGCTGAGCCACGCCCGCCAGGAACTGGAGCAGTTAATGGCCCTGCCGGCGGAAGCGCCCGGGGGGGCAGAACAACTGGCAGCAAACAGCCCCCTGCAGCTCAGCATTGCTGGTAAAGCGCTGGCCGCCATCAGGCCCGGCACAGCAGCATTGCTACACGAAAATGGCGCCAATGGCCAAGGGCGCCAGTTATTTTTGAATCTTCTCCAGATTGAAACCAATCTGGACCTAACAGTAGATGGAAAACCAATTAGCAGCTATCAAAGGGAAAATCTACGCCAGAAAATAATCTATGTAGATCCAGCCCAGCACTTCTTTGAAGGCAGCCTATTGGAAAACATCACCCGCTTTCAGCCCAACCGTTTACGCAGCCGCGCCCTGTTCTGGTCGGTGCTGATCGGCACGGAAACCAAAGTGCGCAGCCTGGCCATGGGCTACGACACCCCCCTGGGGAATAACGGCTCCTCAGGGCTCTCCAAGGACAGCCTGCAGCTGTTTCAACTGGTGCGCGGCCTAGCCGCTAGCCCCCAGGTGCTACTGCTGGATCTGAGCCAATGCTCCTACGGCAAAGACTTCATTAATGGGCTAACAAAAATGCTGGAACGGACTAAAGGTCGCACAACCGTGTTGATCTGTGGGGCCGGATCCGTACTGCAAACCTTGGTCGATGTAGTGGTCGAACTACCAACCCTTACCCAGCAGGTGCTCTGATGACAAGCCGCCATGCCTTAATCCGCGACATCAGCCTCAGCAACGAGGCACCGATGGCCTTTTGCCTGCGGCTCTTGCTACAGCAACTGCACTGGACAGGCCCCGCAGAGGAATTATTTGAACTGTTCGGCCATGATCCACGTCGCATGGACCTGGTGGATGCCCGCAACCTCCTACTGCATCTGGGCTACAGCAGTTGGTTAGAAACAATCCCCAGTTGGAACCAACTAAATCTGCAGCTATTGCCTGCCCTGTATGTGAGCCCGGAAAACAGGCCATACATGCTCTATATAGACAGCGATGGCAGTGTGATCGCTGGCCATGGCCATGGGCGCCAACCGCTAGATACGGTGCCCTGTGGCGGCAGGGTGATGCTGCTGCAGGAACGCCAAACCAATGGGCGAGTGCCTGTACTGAAACAGATTGCCTACCGCTTCACCAAGCGCATAGGGCTGCTGTATGGCATCAGCTTTGGCTTGGCCCTACTGGCCCTGGCCCTGCCCTTCTACATAAGGGCTATCTACAACATATCAATTCCCAGTAATAGCCTTGTATCCACGAGCTGGATCTTCATTGGCGTGCTGGCCCTCTTCTGGCTAGACACAATCATGCGCCAGTGGCGTGCCAGCCAACTGGCCCTACTTTCCGGAAGGATTGAAGCACTGCTAGGCATAGGTCTGGTGGAGAAACTGTTTTCCTTGGATTACCGCCAGGTGGAAAATCTCGGTCGCAGCGGCCTCTACAACCGCATGCGCAACCTAGACAGCCTGCTGGGCTACCTACAGGGCCCCCTCGCCTTGGCCTGCCTGGATTTCCCATTTATCGTTATCTATCTCGGCGCCGTGGCAATAATCTCAGGCTGGTTGGTGATTGTGCCAATTGTGTTGATGTTAATCAGTGGCTGCATAGTGGTGGTGCTATCGCGCTACTACGCTGGGGCCCTTGAAATCAACCAGGCCAGTGGCCTAGGCATCGGCCAAGCCCAACAGGAGCTGGTAAATCGTTTCCTTGAACTGAAGACGAGCCACCTGGAATGGGTGTGGTTACAGAAGTTGCGGGGGCTTTCGGCTGAAAGCAGCGTGAGCGGCCTCACCCTCAACCGGCAGGTGGGCAGGCTCCAGGTAATTGTAAACACCACCGCCCAATTGGGGGGGGTGCTCACCCTCGGGGTGGGGGCCTGGTTGGCCTTCATGAATCCAGCAAACCCAGCAGTAATGGGCAACCTAATAGCCTCAATGTTCTTTGTTTGGCGGATCTTCAGCCCCTTCCAACAACTGATGAATGCCCTCCTGCGCTATAGCAGCATGGCAGGCCAATACCAACAGATCGACAGTTTCCTAAAACTACGCAGCCCAAGCCAGTCTGCAACAGAAAACCTCAGCCTCAGGCTGCGGGGAAACCTAAACCTGAATGCCGTTGCCGTACGGTTAGGCAATGATCAGACCCTAGCACTTACAAGGGTATCCCTGGCTGCCAGCCCTGGACAAATCCTGGCAATTACCGGGCCAGCAGGTTGCGGCAAAAGCACAATTTTGAAAGTAATAGATCAGCTATATCCAGTAGGTAACGGCACCATAATGTTTGATGGCAAAGACTATCGCCAGTTCAATACAGATGGCCTACAACGGAATATCAGCTACATGGGAGATACAACAGAGCTGCTACCTGGCAGCATCTGGTCAAACCTAACAGCCCTGAATGCCGATGCCACTGAGACCCAGGTGGCAAAGGTCTGTGTCGAACTAGGTTTACAGGAGCGTCTTGAAAAACTTCCAAACGGAGTATTCACCATACTGGATGAGGAGCTGCTCTACTACCTCACAATTGGCACACGCAAATTAATACTACTGGCCCAAGCTATGATTAAAGATGCCGCCATCTTACTGATAGATGACATCAGTCAGGGGCTAAATCCAGAAGAATTTGAGATATTACTAAAAACCATTCCCAAACTGCGCAGCAGCAGGGTAACCGGCAAGGAACGCTGCGTAATCATCGCCACAGAGAATAAATCAATCCTCGAATTGGTAGATCGGCTATGCATTCTAGACAAAGGCGTAAGCGTATTCGAGGGGACTGGTAAGGAGCTGCAGGCGCGGCTACAGCCAGCCTTACCCACGGGGGTGCAATGAGTAAACACAACAAATATTCAAGATAAATAAACTAGACAAACAACGCAGCAATCAAAAAATCACCCTTCACCAACACCTACAGCCATGAACTCCCATTCAACCATCACCGGCAACTCCCATCCAAAGCATGGCCTCGCCGTAATCAATGACGACGTAAGTCTGATGGGCCGCAAGCGTCTAAGCCAGGCGCTGGAACTAGAGGAAAAACCAGAAAATAGATATCTACGCCTCAGCCTTTATTGCCTGGCGGGGGCCGTGGTCATATTCATCCCCTGGGCGGCACTAACACCAATAATTCAGGTGGTACATGCCTCTGGGGAAGTGATGCCAGAAGGCCAGGTGAATGTGGTGCAACACCTGGAGGGGGGCTTGGTGGAAAAGGTTTTAGTACAGGATGGAGACCAGGTGCGCAAGGGGCAGCTATTACTGCAGCTAAGGCCAAACCTACTGGAGAGTGAATACAAAGCTATGCAACAGCAGCTGGGCAACCTGGAAAGCCAACAAAAGCAGTTGCGCGCATCACTGGCGGGGGAAGACTCAATTGGGCAAACGACAAGCGAAGTGCAAAAAGCCCAGCAGGACCTGCTTACCACCCGCTTAAATAATGCCAAAGACCAAATATCAGCGGTGGAAGCCCAGGTGGCTCAGAAAACTGCAGAGATCAGTAGATTTGATCAACAAGAACGCAAGTTTCAGCTGGAAAGGGCCCTCTCTACAGAACAGGTTGAGATGTACCGTCAGCTAACGGGCAGTGGCGCCGGATCAAGGCTAAGCCTGGTAAACGCAAGACAGCAACTGGCCTCCTTAAATACCAAATTAGCCGAACTACAGGGCGATCGCCAGATATCTCTGCGGCTACGCAGTGAAGCCGAAGCAAAGTTGAGAAGTCTTAAATCAGGCCTGCGCCTCGAAGAAAACTCTCAGATTGCTGCATCAGTAAGCGAAGAAGCAGTAATCAACGAAAACATCAAAAAAGTGCGCAACCAACTGGAGCGCACCAGCATCGTGTCGCCTGTAAATGGGCGCATCAGTGATCTACGCTATAAAGCTCCAGGCGGCGTAATCGCCCCAGGGGCGGTGGTGACCTCAGTGGTTCCAGTAAATACAACACTAATTGCAGAAGCGCGCATACCCTCAAGGGACATTGGCTTTGTGAGGACTGGTCAAAAAGTTGATATAAAATTACAACCATTTGATTCAACAATCTATGGATCAGTGCCGGGAAGCGTACTCAGCATTTCCCCTTCAACTGTGCAGGATCCAGATGATCGCCGCTATTACTACAAAGCGCGCATTCAACTCAAAAGGCAATACATGGAAATCAACAACAATCAACTGCCTGTACAGGTGGGCATGCCCCTTGTGGCAGATATCCAAGGGCCCCAGCGCAGCGTACTGCGCTATATATTCCAGCCCTTTACACGTACCATGAACAACGCCTTCCGCGAGTCCATCTAAAGGTCCCGAAACATAGCCAAATCACGACTTGACTGCACTATCCAAAAATGCATTCCAGCTAATCTACAGCATTACTGCTGCAGATTAGCTGGAAATCGATGGCTATTTACTGAACCAGCACGAGTACTTTTTAATTAGAGAAGAAGTAACAATGACCTCATCCTTTCTAGCCGGACCCGATGCAACTGACCCGTCTGCCATAAATCCGCTCGGTAGCGAACCGCTGGTAGGCAATCCAAACGACCGCAAGGACGAGACAATACTTGGCAGCCCGCTGGTGCACGATCAAGTGGGCAGCAATCCACTGCCCTTAGGTGAAACTCCGGTACCACTACCAAGCTACAACTTTGGTCCAGCCGCAGCTCCGCTAGGACCGATTGGCGAGATCGCTGCAACTGGAGCTATAGCCAGCGATAAGCCACCAATCAGCAACTACGACTCCGGCGGCGGCGGTGGCGGCTTGCTGGTAACTGGTTTACCAGCGGCGCTGCTAACCACCCCTGGGATTGTTCCCTTTGATGGCCGCCCAGGGGCAGCAGCTGCGCTAGTGGCTGGCAACCCAGAAGCAACGGGTATTGCACCTGTGGCAGCGGCAATAGTTACAACGGTGGCCACAGAGGCAGTGCCTCCGGCGGAATTAATAAATCAAGCGCCAAGCATCAGCATCACAGAAGCACCCTTAGACCCAGTGGTCAGCAATGATCAACTCAGGGAGGATCCAAGCATTAACTTGAGCCCTGGCACAGTGGCGGAGCTTGGCTTGGAAGGCCCTAGTTTTGCCGGGCTAGCAAGTACCCAGGGAATAATCACCATAAGTGATCCAGATGGCATTGAAGACATAGTCTCAGTAACAATAGCCGGCAAAGTATTCTCGCTTGGCCAACTCAATAATATCAATCCCGCCGACCCCTTCTACCAAATCCCCCTTGAACCAGGAGACTCTGATGGCAACCAAGAGGGGACACTTATCCTAACAGGCTTCAACAGCAGCACCGGAATAATCAGCTATACTTTCATTCTTAATTCGCCTGTAGATAATGCCACCCCAGGAAATCCAAACATAAATGGCAGCGATGCTGCCATTCCATTTGATGTATCAGTGGTAGATAGTGCTGGCAATGTGGCCATTGCCAGCGGTGGAATCTTGATCATAGATGCCGAACCCCATGTGCAAGCAAGCCAGGGGGATATAGGCAAATTAGTGCTTGATGAAACTCGCCCTGTGGGATCAGACAGCGCCAGCCCAGGTGAAACAAGTGAGGCGCCTGCAGGCTTGGCGGTAGCCAGTGTCAATCTTGCCGCCCTTTTTGATGTAGATAGCAATGTGGCAGGCATCCAAACAGGCTATGGGGCCGATGGCCCTGGAAGCAACAGCTATGCCCTGGAGTTGAGTGGCAGTAATGTTGGCTCAGGCTTATATGCACTGCAAACAGGTGATAACTCATCCAGCGATGGAGACGGCTTCGGACAGGGCACACAAATACTGCTGAATCAAGCCGGCAATACAATTACCGGTTCAGCAGATGGGAGCAACTACTTCACGATTACAATTGATACAAGTAGTGGAGAAATAAGCTTCACTCAACTTCAAGCAATCTGGCACCCAACACCAGGCAACAGCTTTGACGAAGAAGCAACACTGCTGCTTGGCAATCCGGCAGACCTGCAAGTAGTGCAAACGGTCACGGATGGCGATGGTGATAGCAAATCAGCAGGGATAAATCTAGGGGCTGGATTTTTCTCAATCCAGGATGATGGACCAAGCCTAGAGCTAACCAATACATCACAACCACTACCAATAGTCACAGTAGATGAAACAAACCTCGCGGGGAATGCGTCGGCAAATTTCGCCTCTAATTTTACTATTTCCAACGAGGACTACGGTAACGATGGACCTAGCGGCAGCAGTGCTGGAAGCTATGCTCTATCAGTGATTAATGGTCCTAGCGGCCTAATTGATGTTGCAACAAACCAAAGCGTTAATCTCACAACCAATGGTACACAGGTAGAAGGCCGCACAAGCGGTAGCAATGAATTGGTATTTAGCATCAGCGTTGACAGCAGTGGCAACGTAACCCTAGACCAACAAAGGGCTGTTAAGCATCCAGATCCAAACAACCCCAATGATCAAGTAACACTAGGTGCTGCTGACTTGATCAAACTCAGCCATACCATAACCATAACGGACAGAGATGGAGATACGGCCACAGACAGCAACGAAATATCAATCGGCCAAGCATTCATCTTTAATGATGATGGGCCCAGTGCAGGTAGCGTAGGCCAAATAACTGGAAATCTAAGCTCACTCAGCCTTGATGAATCTCCTCTTTCACCTGCTGGCGATGGTGTTTACACCGTCAGCGCTAATCTCAGCAGCTTCTTCTCGGCAGGCACTGCTGATCCAGGTGCCGACGGAGCTGCCACTGGATCACCAACCTACAACCTCAGCCTCAGCGATAGCGGTTCCCCTGGTGTTGGCTCTGGACTGTTTGCCCTACTGCCGGGTGGTGGCAAAGGCGCTGAAATTCAACTTTCGCAAAACCCGCTCACTGGCGTCATCACTGGCTCTCTAGCTGGAACTGATTTCTTCACAATATCTGTAAATAGCAGCAATGGTATAGTTACCTTTGCCTATTCAAACTCAACTAGTCCAGAAAATATCTGGCATCAAATCCCAACTGCAGCATCCCCTTACGATGAGCCAGCTTGGCTTACAGTAACTGGCAGTAGCCTCTCACTCACTCAAACCATCACCGATCGGGATGGTGATACCGCCACATCTGCCGCCCTTGATCTCGGCAATGGAAATGTCTTCTCCATTCAAGATGATGGACCTAAAGCAGCGACTGTTGCTCAAATAACTGAATCGCTCAATAGCCTTAGCCTTGATGAATCTCCTCTTTCACCTGCTGGCGATGGTGTTTACACCGTCAGCGCTAATCTCAGCAGCTTCTTCTCGGCAGGCACTGCTGATCCAGGCACTGATCTGGCCGCCACTGGTTCACCTAGCTATAACCTAATCCTCTCTGATACCGGCGCTGTTGGCGTTGGCTCTGGGCTCTTTGCCCTGCTGCCTGGTGGCGGAAAGGGGGCAGAAATTCAACTCACCCAATCTGCTGGGGTTGTTACTG